>Ga0126342_10012307_pt1 | contig 15258 bp, 16 predicted proteins | sample Cyp1metagenome_FD_92528 | JGI IMG/M metagenome (GOLD analysis project Ga0126342, IMG submission 92528) | Coral microbial communities from Lord Howe Island, Old Settlement Bay, Australia - Cyphastrea 1 metagenome | ecosystem: Host-associated > Invertebrates > Cnidaria > Coral ...
AGATAGATAGATATAGATATAGATATAGATATAGATATAGATATAGATATAGATATAGATATAGATATAGATATAGATATAGATATAGATATAGATATAGATATAGATATAGATAGTGTGTATATATATATATATATGTATTAGACAATATCAATCAATATCATTCTATGTCCACTTATAGGTCATTTTCCTACGAATGACGAATAAAAAACAGGATATTCCAGCCATGTTTGCTGACAAGTGGCGCTGTTGATGCTGCACCTGAAAGGAGACTGCAGCAAGGGATCAAAATGATCCAAGGTCAACTCCAAATGAATAAATCAGTTGTTACCCTCTGGTAAACGTTTACAAAAAACTATGGAAAATCCACCCAGTTTATAGCTGGGAAAATCCACGAACTAAATCACCATTTTCAATAGCTTTTTCTACGTTTACCAAATGAATAAATCCTGGTTATCCTTCTGAAAAAATCTGGTGAACCCAATGCCAGAAACAAACAACGACCAATCCATGGTGACGACTGGGGATGGTTTAGGGTGATTGGGTTTACCACATGAAAATGGTGCTTTAATGGGATTTAATGGGATTTAATTGGGATTTAATTGGGATTTTAATGGGATTTAATTGGGATTTAATGGGATTTACCCTCCAGTAAATTAACATAGACCCTGGCAGATATGATAGGGGTTGGAAGACTAGTTTCCTCTAACAATTGGTGATTTTCAGGGTCGAACTGTTAATTTACCAGAGGGTAGGAGTCTAAATTACTACCGTATTTTTTTCTCACCACCCCTATTCACAAACTGGGGTTTTATTAAGTCTGGCTTAACAATTATCCCAAACATCCTAAACGACTTGTGTGCATCATTCTGGGGGCCACTATAGAAATAACTCCGACTATATTATATATATATACATACCTAAATCATCCTGAATCTACCAGTATGGGAAACAATGTAAAATCTTTGGGAAAGGCTGCACAAGCACTAGCTGGGAACGCGATGCGAGTTTCCCGGAGGGTAGTTACGGGCCCCGGTTCCCCTGCTGACCCGGGTTGTTTGTGTTGGTGCCATTGGTGCCTAGCCTGTTTACCAGGAGCCGAGCATGGAACACCCTGTTGGGTCAGCTGGAATTACCTTCTCACTGAAAAAGCAAAGGTGACCCTTGCGCCAAATAAAACATTGCAATATGACCAGTACTTTCGTGACCGTGCAACTTATGAAGTGAAGAGTATTTTTTTTCGGTGACTGTGTCCCAATGAGAATGGTAATCGTGCAATTACTAAGCACTTGGAATTAGGATGCTCACTCACCTATTGTCAGATGGTGCAACCTACAGTTCAGCATCGAGTGTGTCATATCCCAAGGAATGGCTCCTGAATTGTATCCAAACGGTCCATGTTGGAGGTGTGACAGCAGTAACCCTCCCATTTTTCTCCTTGGGATAAAGTTCCTATTGGACGGCAGCCTGGATCCAACAAAAAAATCAAGCTCATTCACAGCACAAAATGAACGGATATGTGATATGTTTCAAAAACTGAAACCACCTTTGGCACCATAGAATCGGAAGGCGAAGTCATTGCTCCAAAAAATGGGAACGTTTCACATGGCTGGTCCCTCCAACAAAAAACTGACAATTCGGCTGGTTCTTGTTTCATCTCTCCATTTGAAAAAAACTGTGTAGAGAAGCTCACCATGCCCTTCAAGTTACGTGGTATACAATAAAATAAAATAACTAAAAAAACCCTAGATGTCATGGTAAAATCATGGATTGGTAAAATCACGGATCCCATGAAAACTGCTCTTCAGGAAGGCCTCCGGAAGCATCCTGAGATCGCGGATCCGGGGGTTCCAATGGTTCCAATGGATTGGTTTCGATGATTTTCCCATGATCCTCCACAGTGTTGAACGGGTGTCGCAGTAGCTACGGCCGATGTCATATCATATCATATGATATATCCCAAGCCTCATTGAAAGCCTTCAAATTGACTGTGATACGCAAAGATTCTTCATCGAGTGTAGGGCTTGGCCGGCCTCTTTCAATTTAATGGATTGGTTTAAGTGAAAATTTACAGAAACCATGCGTTGTCCCGCCAATGCCAGGATCAGTCGCTGAGGATGAGGATGGCATTGCCGACCTAGTTGTGTTTTTTTTTTCAACCCTTTTCCAAGAACATTCCTCACTGGAGATTCTCATTCGAGGGAGTGATGGAATTGAAAGATTTTTGGTGAAATCCCCAATGAATTTATCCCGATTTGGTGAAATCCCAATGGTTTTTGCGGTCATCCTCCATATTCTATCTCGCAGTCTATCGCGTTGATATTTTGATGGTCCAATCACGATTCTTGCTCAAAAAAAAAAGGTTGATGGTTACAGGACAATTTTTTGAGCTACCGCCTCCCTCATTTAGTACATCGCCAAGGTGCTGCATTTGGGCCATCTGCAGTTGGCACCTCTGGGATCATCCAAGAGCTGGGAAGAGATCTCCGACATTTTTCACATCACCCGAGATACGGGGGATAGACTCAGAGATACGGGGATAGAATCTGCAAGTGATGTTCAAAATCTCCAAGATTGTTGGACATTTACCAATCACCAGATGTTGATGTTCACCAAAATTTGGGCACCAAAAAAACACTGACGCACAGCCATCCGTGGCTATGAAAATCTCCGATTCTTGTGTGGATTGGCGGATCAAGTTGTTCTATTCACAGCATACCAAATGAGCAATGGCTGCTAAACCCCTGTTGGGTGATGATTGCAGGGTGTAATACTGTCCTTTATATACTAGGCATAACCCTCATCCATCAAGCAATATTATGGGAGTCCCCAACAAACGGATGGGAATAACGATTGTAATCAATGCTCATATCATCATCCACGTGCCTGTCATCCACCTATGAACTGGGAATCCCTATGATTCACAATCAGTCCGGATAAAGTATACCATTTCACCAACCTGCAAAGTTCAGCGATTTTGGGAGAGTTGCCCCAATCCTAACCATGTCTGTTGGTTAAATCACCTTTGCTGTGGCCCCCAACCAACCAATGGATCTAAATACAATGATGGCCTTTCAGGTCTGACCAGGGCACGGGAGATAAAATACCAATGAAAATCCAACGGATAGCCCTGGTAATAGCAATAAAGTCGAATGAGGATAAAGCAAGCATCTAAATCACCAGTTATTTTTGTGGGATTTCAACCATCCGTATGGATCCAGCCATGGCTGGTTTACATTGGTTTACGGCTTAGCTTTTTTTGGAGCCTGTTTTTGATCCTGGGGAATCCCATACCTGTTAGTAATAGTGGGAAAAATGGGATATCCTACGTTTAGTGGGATATATCATCAGTTATAGTTATAGTAACTGGATTCTACAGAAACTTCAGCTCGCTCCGAGGCACATTGCTGCGTTTTGTGCCTCCTGGAACCCGAAATGGGTCGGGAAATGGAGGAGATTTTCCACGACGTCACGTTTCGTGGGATAGAAACCATTGGGATAGCCATGGAAAATCCACCCATTTTTAATAGGTAAACCATCTATTTCTATAGGCCATCTATACCATGGCTATGTTAGTCATAACCAGGGGGTAGAATGAGATATAGAATGCGTGATAAAATCGGATATCGAATGGAATGGGATATACTGGTTTATGATGGGATATATATATAATTATATATATACGTATATATATAATGGGATCCATGATCCATTATCAATTCGAACATGGTGATACGTGTCAAAATCCATCGGACCCCCAGGATGGATGGTACATATGTCAAATGCCATGCATCCAGTAGCAAGCAAATCTTATGTCCCGCAGCTATTTTCTGATTCTGTATGGGGATTTCAATGGGTGCCAAATCCACCATAATGATTGACTGGTGACTGGTGACGAATCTTGTCAACCAAATTGACCAGTGGTTCTTAATGAGGATTTCCAGCACATGAGCTGTGATAATTCCCAAAACATAATAAGTGAACTACCATTATCGGCTGATTATAAGAGGGATTCCCAGTTCATAGATTGTTGATGATGCTAGTAGTGGAAATATATGGAAATACCTTCAATCACCAACCAATTGGGTCGATGGTTCAAGGATGCATCTCTGCAGTGGTTCAATGCTGTGAGCACTTGCATCAACAAAACACATTATGTATTGTAGCATTTGTATCTAGCGTGTTATCCAGCTGAATAGATTTATGATATATATATATATATACATACATACATACATACATACTATATATATATATAATTACATCGCATACCGCGTATAATTACTTCGATAATTCGAAAGTCCCAGCAGAACTCCCACTCGTTCCCGCATGTCCCTAAAACCTACAGGTCGATCAGCATTTTCCCTATCAAACCCCAATTTCAGACAAAGCCATATTAACATCTATATACCATGTGCAAAATCATGTTCCATATACATCTATATACCATGTGCAAAATCATACCATGTTTAAATTAAAAAAAATCCGAAAAAACTGTCATTTTCAACCAGCCAACCACACAAAGGATTGTCCTGCTGCCACGACCTGGGCGCCAGGACTTCGGGTGAAAAAATGTGGAAGGGGAGGATACTTCTCTCCCCCGAAGGGAGCTTGAGATATACTTCTTTGGTGGCCTCAGAGGTGTCGGTGACCATGTCTTTCAATAGAATCTGGCTTGTCCATCCGCGAAATCTAGAAAATCATGGGTCTTTCCATCCGCCAATATGTGACTTTTCTTGTTTCAGTATACTTTTCCTTGTAGGAACCCATTGAGATAGAAGACACTACGTCTAGTATTTTCAGAAAATCTCCGATCTCCATCTTCCTCCACTTGAGGTCACGACATTTGCGTCTGCAGCCTGGGAAACCACCATGAATTGAATAGGAGAGGGTAAATGTTACAAATGTCTGGTCATTTCGGGGAATCTGAAACAGCCACAGATCCTGGCGCTGTTTCAACACCCCCAGCAGAAAAGTTGCTTGGGGTCACCTCCACTTCAACAAGACCTTTGAAGAGTTGAAGTGCCACACCTTTGAAAACCTTTGACAATTTCCAGATCTGGGACCAAGCTTAGTGTTTGCTACTCTCCGCCACGGTATTGAGTGTATCCAAAGGAAACACCAATACCAAAATGTGTATCCAAAGAAGTCGATTCCGCAACCATCACTTTCCCCTTCTAAAATAGAACATAACATGTTGGATTTAGAGTTCCGACCTTTTTTGGCCATCTTGTCATTGTAAGGAGATATTTCTCCACAAAAGCCGCACCAAGGCCCGAACTCTTTGAGCTGAAGTTGCTGCTTTACCCTGCGCCCGTTCTTGGCAATTTCGGGGTTTGGAGAGCCTGGTAAAAAGATTGACCCGTGGCATACCCAATGGCCACTGTACCTGTACACTCTCACGATTCGGGTTCGTAACGTTTCCACGTCAGCCCACATATGGGAACTGCATGGAATTGCAATCCAACATACAATCTCAGTGATCCCTGGTACCCTCTAAAATCATCAGTAAAAATCAAATCGGGCAATAGAAGATGCCACATTTCTAGATGACTTTCCAGGTGATTTCTGCTTCCCTGAAAAACCAAGGAGCTGTTCCCGCGGATTTTGGAGATGATCCTCCTGGGGCAACCCGCTTCGCGGAGGTTTTTGTTGCTGGGAAAATCATCTATTGATAATCATTAATAGGGGATTGTCCGTTGCCATGTTTGATTATTGGTATGTTATACAATGATATTATGAATTATTATGATATGATAGTTTTATATATCATAAGTATATACTATAAATGGGGAATGTTCCAGTGATGGGGTTGTGACTGTGCTGATAATCATAGTTTTTTTTGAAGCACTGGTAAAAATAAGAGTGAGAATAGAGGTGATGATGATGATAACTGTGGTGATGGCGATGGCGATGGTGATGCTGATGATGCTGCTGATGATGATGATGATGATGACGATGATGATGATGATGATGATGATGATGATGATGATGGGAATTATTATTATTATCATTATATAATTGTTATTTTGTTTTTCGTATGCGTATTTTTATTTCTATTTCTATGTTTAATTATTACCATTACTATTATTGTTGTTACTGTAGTAAGAATAGGATGGATGATGGTGATTTGGATGGCAAAGCAGTTGGTTCCGCACGGTCCCTGTTGGATGGATAGCTTTGCTGAAACTTTGTCCCTTGTGTCTTCGTGGAAGATCTGATCTGCATATCAGCCATTGGGATCCCACCATCTCCCATCATCCATGTCTTGGGCATGACCTCGCCCTGGGCCCCTTCCTATTCATCGATCGTTTCGTTTCCCCATGAAATGCGGCGTTGGCCATGGGTTTTCCATGGGACCCATGGCCAGGTGGAGATCCCATTCCCATGCACTGATTTTTTCACTGCAGGGGATCGGCATCACAAACCTAAGGTGTCGTCTAAAGCCCCGTGGTACTATAACTAGTTGTTCATAAGTCGCGTGAATTCGTGTGTTTCCTGTTTGGATCAGACTTGGCATTTGTTGATTCGGGATGTTTTTCATCCAATCTTTGGCAAACGATCATACTTCCCAAGTGATAAACCATTTTCGGGATGGCTCCCCCCCAATCAGAGGCCAGAATGCATATGGAGGGTGGTTTGAGATTGGTTCATTAAGGGCTCTTAAGCTTCACGGTCCACTGTTAACATCGCCGAAAAATGTGAAAAGCGAATCCCTCAATTCTAGTCCAGAAGCCCAAAAAAAGAACTTCACTACCTTCTGGTATTCAAACCTTGGCCGGAAAATCCCTTTTTTCTGATTTTCACCGAAAAGCTCCGTTTCATCATTCGAGGTTTTCCCAGCCTAAACAGCTTATTTCGGGTGGATGGTATGCCCCGACCGCCTTGAAATGCCCAGCTTCTCTTTGAAGCTGTTCCTGCAACTGCTGTCGCACCTGCGTCTTCGAGGCCGTGCTCGAAGCACCCGGGAAATGTGCACGTGAAGGTATCTATGTCTATGAATACGGAAGTATACGGAAGTATATGGTATACTGTATGATCGAAGTTTAGAAGTCAAACTTCCGGCAAAATGGACAGATGGAAAAGCTGGGAAGAGTCAGAGAAGAGAAAGGAAGAAGAAAGAAGATCCAGCGATCAAAAATTGCACGTCGTTGTGGCGCGAAGCACATTTTGAAGCGAAAGGTAAAACATCTCACGTCCTGAGCACTTTTGGAAGTTGAGATGTCGAAAATGTGTGGTTTTGATGTGGAACCCAGTTGTTGCGCCGTTGCGCCTGTTCTCTGTACTGGTCGCCGGTGGGAGAGGACGAGGCGCTGCCTCCCTCCTGGCTCAGATGTGGAATGTGGGTCCAAACATTCTCTAGAAAAAGATGGATTTACTGGGATGTCGCCATTGAAAAAATGCAATTAATGGAATATATACAGTAGGTGATTGAATTTAATGGGATACATATATTTATTTATGTATTCATTGATCTATTTACCTATTTATTTATCAATTATTTTATTTATATATATGTATATGTATATGTATATATATATATATATACATAGTTATTTATTTATTTATTTATTGTTTTGTTTATTTATAACCATCAGTATTTGGGTATGTCTGAAAATAAGAGACCCAAAATTGAAATTTGCTCCCGACTCCTAGGATTCCGATGGATTCCTGCTGCAAAGCACCATCCGAACAAGATAGGATATCAAGGAATATCAAGGATATGAAGGATGGATAAGGATGGGATTTGAGGGATACAAGTGGAATGATGATCCTAATTTATAGATATTTAATGATATTTATAGGTTCAAAAAGGTAAGTAGGAGCTGATTTCACCCGCCAATTGGTGCAGAATCTTGACCCCTGGACCAGCAAGGCACTGGAAAATGTACGGACGGACACCATAAAAAAAAGGGCTCCAATGAATGCGGGATGGACCCCATGACATAAACCTCCGGTTTTGGAGTAATTATACACCCATTGCTTGGAAATTGAACGGATGGATCGGTTTCCTGGTCTGCCGCATTCAGACACCTCTGTTGGTTTTAGGGACACAATTCCTTCATGCCAGGTCCATTCCCTTCACTTCCCCTGGAAAAAAAAATTGGCGAACCATTCCGGCTGGGCCCATCGCACCATGGCGCTAGGCATCATCTGAGGCCACTGGAAGTGCGAGACAGGTGAGGTTGCAGGTGACATTGGACCTGAGTGATGACTCAACAGCTTGGAATTGTCCAGGGAAATGTTGGAAGAAGCCATCGCAATTTGTAAACGCTCCACATGTTTGGGATTTTGGGTAAACTGGTAAACCCTGTAAATACAGGGTGCCCAATCCTGAACCTTGTGGCCATCTTGGGATACCCGTTACCCTACCCATCATGCCAGTGACCTCGAGGGTTTTTGTCAACGTATCCAAATGGATGGATATTTCAAAAAAAAATGTGTTCTATGGAAACCTTTAGCAATTTTAGCCCCACATTAATAGATTTTTCAGGTAAACCCGGGTAGATTTTTCAGGTAAACGTTTGGTAAACGGCTGTTGCCTCATCCAATACAGGGACTTGGAATCAATGCCAGAACAGAAGATCTGCCGGGCTGGAGCTTTCTCAAGCACCCTAATGTTTGACGAATGGAGGGTTACCCAAGATTCGTATAAGTATAGGTTGTAAAGACATCCATGGCTGAGTTGATTCAACTCATAGAAAACCAGGCCGGCACAGTTACTCAGTTGACCCTACCGGGCAATCTAGCAGTCTGCGCGGGATTTCAGAGTGTGCAATGCTGATAAACAAACACTGTTGTTGTACCATGACTACCCACTCTGTATTGCAGGTGTATGTATATATATATATGGTGTGTGATGTATACATATAAATATGTGCGTGTGTGTGTGTGTCCTCCATTTAAAAAAATGGCATCAAAGTCACCTCTTGCCGGAGTCAACCACTATCTAGCCGCCAAAAAGTGTTGAAATGTAAGGACCTCATGCCATGTGGATGGCCTGCGAACTCTGAGCCGCACTATTTTCACCTGGGTCGTATGAACGAATAGCCTTGGAGCTGTTCAGATTTGCCATCAGCGCTGTACATCACTGAGTTCCCGCACCTTCGGCCTGAGTTCCAGCAACTGATTCCGCTGTCGGATATCAACAGGACCCAAGAATTGTGAACTTGGAGGGATCAGTTGTGGGATACTGCTTGAACAGGCAGTGGTACGTGTCAGACGTGTCAGAGGGTTAGGCATGGATGACTCAACCATACGCTTCCAACAGCATTGATGATCCTTGTGGCTTTGGATATGGGTGGTCCCCGCATTTCCTGTTCTACACATGAACACTAAGACACTAAGATCATCGACAATATGTTCAATCTGCCTTTAATGAGGCCAAGGACCATAGAAAAAGAATGCAACAAACATGACATGGTGAGTAGTTGCTCATCATTTTGGATCAACAGCTTCGAGTGGAAATCATCTGGGTCCAAAGATAGCACCCAAAAAGAGCTCATAGTTGATCAATTGTCTATCATCATTCAACTGTAGGTGGGGGTTCCCTGGTATCCCCAACAACCCTAAGGCAAGTCACAACCCCAAGCCGTATCCGTGACAGCCCGCCCTTTTTCTACTGCCTCCCGACGCCTGGCGGCCTCACACGTGTTTTTGCGTGGTGGCTGCCCTTCCCATATGGCCATGCCGGTGTCGCCGGACCCCTTCCAAAGGTCGGGCTGCGTTCGCGTATGACTCAAAATGGCTTGCTGTGATGCCTGAAGATCCTGGAATGAAGATGGAAATAGAGAAAAGATCTCATCACAATTGACCTCCAACCTCGTATCAACACCTGCAGGACTGTCAAACTCAAACCCAAGATGCTCTTAGATCATCCTAGATCTTGATTTCTGCCTTCAAGTGGAAACAGCGTCTTCACAGCAAGCTCTCCCTTAGCCTATTTTCGGCATATCTTCTCACTCTCTCATGCCGCATCGTTTGATTCACCTGTTCATGCCACAATCGCCACAGTGCCAGCCCAAAGGTGACCATGGACAGGTTGGTTTCAACTACGAAAACATGAAACTACCGTCAATTGAGATTGTCCCAAGACTGGGAAAGAGGAAATCTTTGAACCAGAAAATTCTCGAAGCAATCTGGGATCTACAGTATCTACATGTGAAAATGTGTTGTGTACCCTCAAATGGTGACCATTTGAACAGGCAAATGATGATGAACCCACCCACTCCATGGAGCTTTCCAAAACCCTCCAGCCTCGAGGCTGCTACCTGCCTGTGCCCAGTGCAGACTGCAGACTGCTTGGGAGAAAAACGCACCCAGTGTCTGTGTTTCCCAAAAAAACTGGGAGAAATTGGATGGTTAGACACAATGACCAGGCAACAAACAATGACCAGTGTCTGTGACCACATTGGGTGGGGGAGGTTTTTAGTGGTACTCCCTTCTTTGAGTGATACCTGCTGCCGGGCCGACACCCATTGGTAGCACCTTCACGGTCGCCTCGATCTCGATCCTGAGTGAAACTCTATAAAACGGGTATAAAACGGCAGCGGGCTTAGCGAGGTTATCTTACACCTGAAATCAGACAAAAATGTGAAGCACTATGGACTAAGGTGATGATTGTTTGGGGGGATTCCTCCAAACAATCAGAAGTTTTACCCTCCAGGAAACTATATAAACATCGATGATTTACTTGTAAATTAACCCAACATACAACCCCAATAGCAAAGTTTCACGCTTCCTTTAACACCAATGTGGTATTGACAGGTGAACCAGTTTGCGCAAAAAATACCATTCTTGCCGCACCACCAAGACACCACCGGAACACCGCCAAGACACCGCAGAAACACAACCAAAACATGAGCAAGACACCCAAAACATCACCGAACATCGTCAAGACACTACGGACACACCACCAAAGTGCCACCAAGACACCAACGACCACCGAAACACAATTGAGAGACCACCAAGACACTAGCACCAATTCCAAAAAGGACCTGCGAAGGTTTTTTCCCAAAGAGTTGCTGCCAGCAGGCATTTGTTCCCATCAATGTTTTCTCGCATGACCATCATCACAACACCGTTACAACTACAACAACAACAACAACAACACCAACAGCAGCAGCAGCAGCAACAACAACAACAACAACAACAACACCCACCACCAACAACAACGACGACGACGACAACAACAACAACCAGATCATCATCATCATCGTCGTCTTCTTCTTCTGCTTCTTCTTTTTCTTACTCTTCTTATTTTTCTTCTTTTTCACTAACCATACCCGTATCATCATCATCCATAAAAATAAAAAACTATCCTCGACATCCTCACTTTTCAGATTTCAACTTGTGTACGATGCAGGTGGACATGTTCTTCTTTAATACATCTACAAAATGACATTCGAGATGCAGGTATATATCCTATTGACGCAGGTGTTTTGGTGCAAGTGCATAGATGCAGGTACATAGATGTTCCTTAACGCAACTACCACATGAGTATATGCAGGTGTATACAGGTGTATTGCGGTAGATATATAGCACCGGTGCAGGTCAACTTCTTAAAAACACCTACACGTTGATATATGCAGGTGTAAAGTGGCAGATGTAAAGATGCAGGTGGAGATCCACTTCTTGAAAACACCTACACCTTCAAAAAAGTTTTCTACATTTTCTCTTATGGCGGCAGGGCAATGTGGATTGATGCCCAAAAAAAACGCAACCCTCTCACACGAAATGTCGATTGTCCAAAATTGAGGTGAAATTGCAATGTGGGCAAACGCGTCTGGATCCTCGCAAACTGCAACGAAATTGCGATTTTTGGGTTTCGATGGTTTTCCGTATATAGCCCCTCTCACACCAAATGTGTCTCGATCGTCAAAACTGAGGTGAAAGTACGCTTTTTTGCGTTTGGATGGCTTTGCGTAGATCCTCTCGCACTAAATGTGGTTCGATCGTCAAAAAACGGTGAAATTTCAATTGTGCTTGTGCTCGTGCAACCCTTTAGCACGAACTGCGTTTCGATCGGTGAAATTGCGGTTTTGCATCTGCTTTCTGAACTCTTTCGCGCGAAATGCGTGTCCGCCGTCGGAAATCACGCAAAGTATAAACATCGGTATGTAAAAGTTCGTCGCGTAAACGTAAGCGCATTCCTTTGTAAAAGCACCTCTGTTTGTAGTGGCATCTGTGTGTGTGTGTAAAGTTCCTCTGTGTAAAATCATCCCTGTACACAAGTATTTGCGTGTAAAAGCTTTCTGTGTGTGTATAAGCATCTCTCTGCAAAAGCATCATTGTGCCTAAACGTAAAAGTGAGAATGGATATGCACCTGATTCCAAAATGGGCGTGTAAAAGTTTCTCTGCCTAGAAGCTTCCTAGTCTACAACCACCTGCGTGAAAAACCATCTCTGTGTAAAAGCATCCGTGCAAAAACACCTCTTTGCAAGTATCTGTGTGTAAAATACGCTTTTGTATAAATGTATTTCTGTGTGCAAACATTTCTGCGTAAGAGTACGTGTGTCTAAAAGCTTCTGTAAAGGCTACTCGGTGTCAAAAGAAATGTGTAATAGCACATGCGTGTGCAAGCACTCCTGCGTTAAAGCATCGCTGCGTAAAGGCATCTGCATGTGTCTGAATGTAAAAGCTTGTCTGTGTATATACAAGCATCCCTGTGTAAAACACCTGTGCCTGTAGGTATTTGTGTTTAAAAGCATCTCTGGGTCAAAGCATCTGTATATGTAAACGTTTGTGTTTCCAGAACATGTCTTTGCAAAAAGCACCTCTGTGTAAAAGCCACCCAGAATTGCCACCGAGATGCCAGCGAGCGGCACGAGACCGAGAGACCACACCCTAAACCCTAAACCCAGGCCGCCGTGAACGTTTCCGAAGGCCCAAGGTCCGCCTTTAGAGTTACGAAGCCCAAGCTATCACTATTGGGAAAAAATGCTGAGTTTTCTATACTTCTGTCAGTTTACTGGTACCCTTCACCAAACAACCGCCCATCACCAGCTTGGGCCCGGGCCCGTCGATCGTCACCACGTCGGTCGCGATCACGATCACCTTTCAGAAGTCATTTGTTGCAAATCATGACCAAATATCCTACAGAATCTTTGATATTATATATGTTGCCATATATATATATACATACATATACATATATATAGTATGGGTTTCCAATTGATATAATAGAATGGTATTATAATTGAAACGATATTTGGGATTGTATTGCAACGAGGCATTTACTAGGGCCTAGGGAAAGGGATAACGTGTCCCGAATCCTAATCATTCCAGTGACCTCGCAGTGAGGTCATGATCAAATTCATCCAGATAATGCCCATGATATCCTAACATATATCCCCAGTATACATCATTTTACATCACCATTTTTGCTAGTTTCATCACCATCTTACATCATGAAAAACCACCTTCCACACCGGCTTCCACACCCACACGGGTCTCCAGGCGATCCCGATCACGCTCGCGACCGCCGCGGTCCCCACGGTCGCCGCGGTCACGGTCCCCACGGTCGCCGCGGTCGCCGCGGTCGCCACCTCTGTCCCTGCCATCCCTGGCATCTGTGGAGGTATTCTATAGGGATAGATAGGGATAGATCTTCTTCCACATTATATTTGTGATATAAGCTTATTCAAAGGTGCTTATTCTATAGGGATGTCATGCTCTTTGGAGAGATAGACGAAAGAAATAGAGATGGAAATGGAGATGGGGATAGAGATGGAGATAGAGATAGAGATATGATGTGCACCTGAGCGAGTAAGTGGGTAGAACGCATGTGAAGTAACTCATTGATATGTGGGATATACCACAGCTATATATGGCTTATCAACCACTCACCTATTGGGATGCGATCACTGCACGAGAGCGCGCCCTATTGGATGGTGTGCCATTCTGGGATTCCATGTAGCTCGTGGGACAAGATCTAGCGTCTTTCCCAACGAACAGCTCGTACATTCCTCTCGGAAGAAACCTCTAATTCAGACACCCACTACTCCCAGCTTTGTCCCCATCTTCCTACTTCTTGATTTTATGACCATGTTTAATGCATAAGCTTCAGTGATGGGCCTCTGTCATAGTTATCGTGAAATGGGAATGGTTCAAAATCATATACCCCCAAAAAAAACGGAAAATTGCCCATTTTGTGCGTCCACAAAGGTACCTATACCTTTGAGGCATGTGGTCAAACTTGGGGTACCCAAAAACCTTGATCTTTCATACAACAAAATGTGACCAACATCGGGTGTTTTGTGGGTCTTATCCACGTAAGTCCTCTGTTTCAGTTATCCAAAAACAAGAACCCCACGAATCCAAAAAAACACGACATCTTATCCACCTTTAATCCCTAAAACCACTAACCCCTTAATAGCTCTTCGCGCCTGTGACCTCTGCCGCGACTTCGGCTGCGTTCCTTTTCCTGGAAGGGGATAGTCATAGCCCGAAAAATCACATGGAACCCCAACTGAATGGGGTCTGGAAGATCATTTTCTGCACTTGGAGATTGCAATTTTTTGGGGTTCCGAGTCAACTTGAAGGTTTTTCCAGTGGATAGTAATGTTAATCCGGGATGAATGTTGGCCCTGGTTGATGTCATCCCAAAAGTGATGGATTGCTATTTAAAATGGTGCCCACATTTTTTTCACTCTCTCGAAGGAGTTCTTAGTCCAGGGTTGGCATAAACTGGTTGGTGGTTTTATTCCATCCCAAAGGTACGAGCCATCTCAACCAATCATCCCTTTTGCATGCTTGAACAACCAACAATCAACAGTTCTAGCCAGCAACCGCTCAATGACCCTTCTATCCATGTTGACATAACTTGGTATACGAAGTGACGATTGTCTGGGCCACGTGACTAGCGATGGTTTGCCATTGGGAAACCCAGGAAATGATGCTCCTTACCGGTGTTGTTTCCACAAAATTGCCACCGTTTCATGGAGAAAATGATCTTCAAAACCATGGTGGCTGAGGGTTTTCCACTATATTTTCAAGTGCCAAACGTAATTTTCAGTTGGAAATTTGACAAGATCTGGGATGGTTCCAGACTAGGTGTGGTCAACATGGGATTGTCGTCCTCGAAGTTTTGCAAGCCCGTGTGAGGCATGGCCAAAACGACTGCTATCTATCTATTTGTCTATCTATTTAATCTCATCTAATCCCATCCAATCTCCCATCCAATCTCCCATCCAATCTCCCATCCAATCTCCCATCCAATCTCCCATCCAATCTCCCATCCAATCTCCCATCCAATC
>Ga0126342_10012308_pt1 | contig 15258 bp, 19 predicted proteins | sample Cyp1metagenome_FD_92528 | JGI IMG/M metagenome (GOLD analysis project Ga0126342, IMG submission 92528) | Coral microbial communities from Lord Howe Island, Old Settlement Bay, Australia - Cyphastrea 1 metagenome | ecosystem: Host-associated > Invertebrates > Cnidaria > Coral ...
ACACCAACGTTTTTGACATGGCACTGCAAGGTAGAGATCAGTTTCACCCCCCTGGCACAGTATTTATGCATGATTACGTTGGATTCTGCGCTCAGCCTGTCTGGCCTGCGCTTGGCAAAAAAATAATATATATATGTAAAAAAACCTGTGCAGATAGACAATGAACTTGCAAACTTGACTTCACCGCATTGCATTGCACCTCCGAAGTTCATATGAATGAAGGAAGTCTCCGTTCGGTGCTGCATCAAGTGATGTGCAAACCAGATCCATATATGGGGGGATTTGAGCCAGGAATTGGTGAACAAAAGGACTCCTATATTCATTGGATGGGTTTAAGGGAAAATCATCACCGGAAACCATAGTTTTGACCATTAGATATGGGGGTTTCTGGTTAAAACTTTCCCTTAAACAAATCCAATGAAATATAGAAAACCTGCATGTTCCCAAGAGGCAAATTGCAGATTTGCCAGGCGGTGGCCTGCGGCTCTATCCCATATCTTCGTCCCGGATGGGAGACGATCAACGCTCCAAAACTCTGTCGCTCTATGTGGAGAGCCAAGGCAGGCTGCGGATTACGTTTGAAGATATACGAAGACACATACAGGATGGTGCCCTTCAGTAATGTGAATGTTGGTTTATAAACTGAATACTAGTTCGTTATATCTACCATAAACCATAGGTAAACCACTTATAAGTTAACTCAGCTATCTTGGGGGCCCATCGGCCCGTATGGCTTGAGTTGGTACTGGCGGCCATTTCGAAGTGGCCTCCGGTTTTCAACGGCAATATTGTCCATTCTGGCTGTTACCCTCTGGTAAACTAACATAACTATAGAAAATCACCATTTTTAATGGGAAAATCTACTATAAATGGCAATTTTCAATAGCTTTTTGTTGGTTTACCAGAGAGTAAATCTTGATGGTGGGATCATTAACATCAGCAGATGTGCCCCCCCCCCAGACCTGGTGGTAAACAGATTTTCATGAGCCATGGCAGCCAGGGGTTTCTTCCATCGGGGAAAGCCGACGCCCGCCAGGTGCCGGCTTCAGCAATTTGAAGGTTGGTGACAAGCTGAACATCACAGGTCCATTGGGTACCGAGATGTTACTCCCTTCAGATCTTCAGGACGCGATTCCTGGCTGTGTCGATGTTTTGTTTTTCCCAATCCCTTGGTTCATCCACTCGAAATCGGGAATCGATGTTTTTTTTTTGCCCCTAACGCAAAATCTCCCAGGAATCTGATTTTCGTGGCCACGGAACATGGCGTGGCACCGTTTCGCGGACAGCTTCGGTGGTTGTTTCACGACTCCGTTGGGAAGGGAGAGTTCAAAGGTTTGGCTTGGCTCTTTGTGGGCGGCATATTATTGCCGTATGACGAGGAGGGGCTGAACGACGAAATTGGATGAAATCGGATAGTCTGGTAAAGCCAATGCAATCAACCTACCATGACTGGGGATGGTTTATACGTGTTTATACAAGCCATTTATATCCATTTATAGCATGATAGGTATAGAGAGACAACCAGTCAGAACTTTCGAGCACTTGACAGGAGTTCCGAGCACTTGAACGAAGCGTTCGCCCCGAGCACTTTCGCTACCTTGGCATCAGAGCACAGTCCGACGAAGCAATGACCGCCGTCCAAAGGCAGATGAAGGACCACTCTGATGAACTCTGGAAGCTGCTGCAGTCGCAGAATAGCCATTTGTATATCAGCGGGAAAGGTCTGGAAGAAGCCACCAGTGACTGGTTGATGATTTCAACATACATAGAATTTATACTGATGGTGTATATATATAATTATATATATATATATATCATCATATATCTTTTATCCTCTGGGAAAATGTCATAATTACAGTTGATTTCGATGTTTTTCTGGGAGGTGTTGAGACAACTCAGGTGAGTTCTTTCAAGAAGTTGCTTCGGCGCAGCAACAAAATTGGATCCAACTGCGCCGCATGATGCGGCAGCAGGGGCGCTACCACTGTGGCTGGTGACCTATGGTGAAACTGTCGCTGTCTGCCGACAAAAGAGTGGATCAATGGATAGCCTCTAGAAATCAAAGATGGAAATGGAACAGTACCCGAACTCAGAGTTCAGAGATGATTGTCCTATGACTTTTCCATGTATATTTTCCATGATTTTCCGATATTTTCCTATATGTTCCTCTTACGTATGGTGTTTTCCCATGGCTTTTCCGGTGCATCTTCCTGCCATTTCTTCTGACAGCTTTGCGAATCTTTGGCGAATCGGCCGTTGCCACAAACTCATCGCTGCCGTGAAGACTCAAGAGGATGCAGACAGTGTACCAGAACCCACGATGGGCAGACTGTCTGCTATCATGGAGGACACTTGATTCACAGAGTTTATGAAGAAGTTGTAGAGCTGCTTTCGATTCTTAAAAAGTGCTAGTGATGTTGGCAAATCAGCAAGCTGTGAGACATGTTTAACGGCAACGTGATTTGGAGTGTGATAAATTGAACATCAACAAGTTGGGAAATTCCCAGCACTGAGTTAGTTGTTTCCAATGAATGTCGATACATTCTTCAGAAACCTTCCAGCTGACGAGTCTGCGACTCAGTTCCGGTGTAGATATGATGATGATGATGATGATGATGATGAAGAAACAGAAGAAAAATAAGAGAACACCAAAATAAGCTGACGATGATCGGGACGCCGATAGCACCCCATTGCACTGGGAATGAAGGGAACATCTCTATGAAACCCAGCAGTCCTAGGACCAAGAAGTCTTCCTACTTGGATCTTTTCTATATGGGTCCTGAAAGAGTACCCTCTGGTAATGACTAACATATGGAAAATCACAATTTTTCATGGGAAAATTCACTATTTCTATGGTGAATTTCCATAGTTATGTTAGTCATTACCAGAGGGTATCTGATATTCATATTTGCTATGTATGTTACATTCCCATTTCAGGATGGTGAAACCGTGTGAAAGCCTCGATTTTTGCTGCTTATCCCCCTGTTTTCTGCTGGTTTCTGCTGGTCAACTCCCAATTTTTTCGTGGCTTTTTTCAGCGCCCCGGTGACATTTGCTGCCATTTGTCCGGTGTGGTGATCTTCCACATCTGAGGTTCCAGATTTTTGAGACCGAACTACGAGAAGTTCGATCCTAAGCCATCCTTGGCGATGATTATGATTCTTAAGAAAGGGATTAAGCAGTGATGATAAGGAATCACTCTGTGAAAATATGAACATCATTTTTTTCTTCCAAAAGGTTGATAATTTGATCATAATTTGATCATAATTGTGATTGTTGATAAATAACTGATGGACAATAATGATTATGATTGATCACATGGTTTATCAACAATCACAATCATCACAATCATAATTATGATAATAGTCATAACAATCAATATTGATAATAATCATCATTATCTCTGGTTTCACGTGGCGGGCTCGGCCTGTTGCCTGTTTCTCCTCGAGGCTCTGATTCACGTCGCCGCCAAAGCGAAGGACTTGGGACTGCCAGGTGGTCGTTTCCCGTAGGACAGCCCAGTGGATCGGTGAAGCAAGACAGTTAATGACAGTTATGGTATTTTTTTACAGGATTTGGGATAAATATCCAGGATGATCATGGGATATATAGTCATATTATGTCATAGTTACATAGTTTTTGTTTTGTGTTTCATCGGTTTCTATGGTGATTGAGCTAAGACAGCAAAAACTGTCCTGCAAGCCAATCGTTGAGCCTCGGTATAAATCAAGGTAGCTAAGTATGGGGCACCATTGAGGGTATATAGTATATAACCCACAAAGACGCAGAACAGGTTGATTTTTTTCCATTCAATTTTGGAATTGGATTTTATCAACGTCAAGCTTTGTGGGATTGCGATTTCATGTATCTCAAAAACCATCTATTTGATATGATAGAACAATACAATGGGACGAAATATAGTGGGTTGTAAGTGGGTTGTAATATAGCGGTTGCTACTTGAAACCGCAAGCCAGTTGTAGATAGATTGTATACCGATCATTTCCCATTTTTTTGTTGGTCGATTCGCAACAGGCGCCAACTATTACTGGCTATTTCCTCCCCAAATTGCTGGTGGACATTCCATTTTGGGTACTTCATATCCCATCTTCAATAATTTGGTTTTGGTGAATACCGCTGAACTATACCAACTGTATCCCAGCCTTATCGGTGTCACCTATATATTTGATATACGTATACATATATATATACGTATATATGCATATATATATATACGTATATATATATATATGCATATATATATATGCATATATACGTAGACACTTTGTTTATTTCCAATGTTTTCCATGCTTGGTTCCTTATTTTGTTGAAATCGTGACCCAATGGTTGTGATTTAACCGTTTTCTTGAGTTAATTCCCAATTTTGTTGCTGATTAACCATGAATATACTTTTGAATATACCCATTATATCCCATCTTGGCTGGTTAGTTGTCCAGTTTTTGATTGAACAAATCCCCATTGTAGTTGGTTATAAAATCGTTGGTTCTATAACCAGAACATATGGCGACTATTTTTTTGATGCTTCTATAACCAGCTCATTGAATCTGTTACTTATATATATACACACCATTTGTAGTGGTTATCCAAACAAGTGTTATCTCGAATTTTTGTAAGTTAATTCCCCAGTTATCCCCAATTATTGTGAGTGAATTCCACATCTATCTCCAATTCTCGTTGGTAAATCCCCCATTGATGCTTAATTCATGGTTAATTCCTGGTTTGTTGATGTTAATCCATGTTCACTTCCCATTTTTACAGATTCATCACCTTGTTTTTTCCCGTTCAATTCCCCATTTGTTGACGGAAAAAACGCGTGTTTTTCATGGCTAATTCCTGATGTGTTGATGAAGTCCCAGTAAAAAACCATAGGTTTTCAGCAGCCCCCTGCCTAGAGGCGTCCCCCAACAACCAATAAGTAGATCCTTAACAAACAAACCGGCCCCGGAGCATTTTTCCTTTGTGAGGACACTAGTTGTCATCTTTTTGCATGTTTGATCCAAGTGTTGGTAAAATCACCAGTTTTCCTGGTTGAATTAGCAGTTTTTATGGGTAAACTGCCATTTTTTCATGGTTGAATCATGTCAAATCCCAGTTTTTCATAGTTAAATCCCAATTTTTCATGGTGAAATGCCAATTTTTCACCATTTCCGATGGTAAAATCAGCACTTTTTTAAGCACGGATGACCCGTCCCCAGGCTGCATGCCTGGATCGAGCGTCGCCTGGGTGAAGAGATCGCCGCGCAAAGCGACTCCCGGGGCTATCGCCAGGGAAACCCAGCTGGAAAGCCTGGTGATCTTGGTGACTTACTGGTGCGTTTTACGTAGGGTTGCTGGATGGGTTGCTGGGGGTTGCCGGGATGATGAAATTACTAGTGATGAAATGGATCATTCCCGAAAATTCCCTGCGTTTAGCACCTGATATTGGTGAAGATTGGTCAAAAAATAGGGTATATTGATGGATATGAACTGGCATATCCTGTCCTTCCATCGTGCTATCATTTTCTGAAAATGCTGTCCGATTCTCGTATCAAATACCTAGGTCACATCCTCCGTCACCCCGACTCGGAAGAATCTATTTTCATGTTCAATCCCTTCAATTAAACTAAGTAACCAGCTAAGGGCGCGCGGCGCTGTGGACGTGTGGCTCAATATGAGCTGCATATCGCTTCTGAAAAAACATGTTTGATATTGCTTGATATTGGTGAATATTGATATTTGTGATTATATATAATGACATGCAGGTTTCTTAAAATGGGGGATCCCCAAAAACCCATAGGTTTCAATACAAAAAAAGGTTCTTTCATAACTTGGATGATTTGGGGGATCCCTATTTCAGGCAAGCTCCATATATTGGTGATATTGATATTGGTGATATTGGTGATACCAATATTAGGGATTATAGCTGTACTACGTGGGGGTTTCCATAGTCATGGGGGTACCCCAATCGCTGGATGGTTTATTTCATAGAAAATCCGAAGATAAGAATGGATGATTGGGGGGTACCAGCATTTTAGGAAACCTCCACATTGGTGATATTGACATTGAACACCATACATTTTCTGATTTTTTTTGACATGTCCTTTTTGGGAAGATGATATTTTCGGATGACTTTTCCGATGATTTTCTTGGTAGAACTTGAGAAAATGAGACAATCTTTAGTTTTGGAAGATGATTTGCGTAGTAATAGTAAAAAATCCTGATCAAAATGAAGCAGTTTCTGTGTCTGGAAGCGGATTTTCTTCGTCAAAATTGATATGATATAGAGGATATAGCATGATATAGCCATTTCATGCAATTTCTGGGGTCAAACATGGAAGCCACATACTCGGACTCTTTTATTGGATATTTGGCCTTGCATACAAGAATATCAACCCTGTTCATGTCAAGAGTTTCTCCACCTAAAAGTACTGTATATCTCAAAGCTATATATATATATGTACATGTATATAATCTAAAACACCTGCATCATCTGAATGGTATCATCTCTGCTATTCTTCATGGGCTGTTACGCCTTGAAGCGTCTTGAAGCGCCTGGTTTTTTGGGGTCGATTTCCACGCTGGCGCTCAGTTGAAATTGCGTTGATGGCTTCCGGGTGGAGCGGAGGGACGCGAGTGGATGAGGTCCTCGTCTGGCGATTTTGGGTCAAAGATGGGGGGCGTTGAAGGCCATCACTGGATTGGTTGTGTTGGGAAGTGATGGAAACCGGTGTAACCTGGGTTTTCCCATGAAATTGAGGGGGTTTCCGGTGAAGAATGTCCGTTACACCAATCCAGTGAAGCCAGATGTTGACAAGTGTGGCTTTGGGGGTGAAGGTCTCGGAACTGATTTTTCTTTGCGGTTTCTCAAGTCATGAGGGACCCCCAGTCGTCACCATGGTTGTTTCAATACGAGTCGTCATGGTCGAATGGAATTTGGGGCGAATATCGCCCAATGACTTCGGACACCTGCAATTATATCCCATTATATCCCCACTCCCATGAATGTTGGTTTTTAAGTCCATAAATGTTACATGTTCCAGCATTTTTCAGCATTTTCCAGCATTTGTCCAAGACCTTTTGAGACAGACCTTTTGAGCCATGGAAAATCTGGCAGCCAGGCCTTCTTCAATGGCCTGAAAGAGGATAGCTTTTCCAAGGACCAGCGGTGGGTCGAACTGGTATCAATGGATTCAATTGACCCAACAAAGAGATGGCTATGGATCAATACTCATGGTTAATAACCATTAAAACCGGGGCTAGTCATCCAATGATTCATAGGGATTTATAATAACCATTATTTTTGGATCCTTATTATGGATGAGATGACCATCAACCATATAGTGAGTATTGACCATGGCTCATATGATAACAAAGGTTTGTATAGATAAGAAACCTGCCAACCAATGGATAGTTTGGATACTAAGATGGTTTGAATAGTATGAAACAGATATGAAACGGATATGACACCATGCTACAATGGCGGATACTGAGATGTACTGAGTAGGAATTCTGACCCATCCCAGATATGCCCATGATGTTGGCTCGACATCCCATGCAACACGACATTTCGCCTTCTATAGGTCCCTTTATCTGGTTGGTTTTCTACCGCGATTTCTGTTGGTAACCAGCAATCCCAAAATGTAAAGATATGAAGCACCCATGAAAGCACCAAAAACACCGCGGATTTTGCCAACGCTGGGATGATGAATTTATGTACCTGTCGTAAAAATAGTTTATTACCAATCTGAGTACAGAAAACAAACCCCAGTGAACTAAGGTAATAAACTGTACTCAGATTGGTAATAAACTGTACTCAGATTGGTAGATACCCCAGTGATACCCAGTGAATCATACTATAGAACTTATAGTTCACTGATACTATCCCACCAATGAGTATCTAGCAGTCGATGTCGCCAAAAAAAACACCCTTTGGATGAGTTGCTGCGCCGGCTGCGCCCGTAGTGTTCACCCGGTGATTTGTTAAAACTCAATGATCCCGGCTATAGCATGGCCATAAAATGATGGTCTACTAAGCATTTTCAGACCCATATGGACATATTGGCCATGATGTGGGTAAAACAATAATAGACCACCCATTTGGGAATGGTTTACACCACCTATTTATGGTGATTTGGGGGATGGGTTATTATTGTTTTACCCACATGAATCTACCAATTGTAAGTTCTAAGCCCAGAGATTTTACTCGAACATTATTGATCCCAGGAAGAGGGAGCGCTGCAGGGATCCTCAGGGCATGATCGAATGGTAAGCTGGGCATGTTTTCTATGTACATCAGGAGTTTCAAATGAAAATACAGAGATAGAAATAGATGAAGTAGATGAAATACATAAACAGATAGATGAATCATACATGACTTTTGTCAATAGCTATGTTAAATTACCAGAGGGTAAATCCCATATCATCCCATTATTCACCATTGTTAACCCATTGTTAACCCATTAAATCACCATTAAACAACCATTTTATGTTTATTGTTAGCATCGCTCCTGATTTTCTTCCCAACAGCAGAGTTGGGGTTCAACCTCTGTGTCTGGGAGTGGTGCGTCCCTGGAACCTTGGAACCTGCTGTGTTTTTTGCTGAACATCCCAAGTGATGTTGGCTTATTTTCTTGGCGCGGGGGGGATGTTGATGAACATTCCAAGAGTTTAAAGAGTCAAAATCCTTATATTTGGGCCTCACACATCAAATCCTCATGTCTCAATTCAGTGAATATCCACACTTTTTGTTGCTTAAGCTTCCATTTTGCTGGTGAACATCCTCATTTTTAGACATCTCCATTTCTTGATAGATGGTTATCTTGTACTTTTGATGGTTAAACCCCTGTGTTTGGCCCTCACTGTGAACCATTATACCATTGTTCATGCTTTAGTTCCGCACATATTATATGGTATATATATATAGATATATACATGTAATCATACATACGCACACAGCTTAGGCACGGAAAATTCGGCACCCCCAGTTCCAATTCGGACGAGGCGCGAAGCGATCTTCGACTTCCTGGCCTCCTGGCAGTCTCCAAGTTTGGCCACCGCGGATGATCTGAGCCCCTTGGTCGTGTAGGTTTCGGCCCTGGGTTTGTTGGGGTAACGAAGGGGATTCATATCCATTATATATATAATATGTATATTAATATATTGGGTTTATAGATGTTTAATATCCATAATGCCATAATATATGTGGTTTGTAAATGTTGATGTCTATAGTGTTTAAATAGCCGTTCTCTTCCCATGACAAATGGGGATTTGAGTCGAAGATGTGGTACATTTCTTTCCATTGGCTAGTCCACCAGATCTGGAAAAATTGGATTTTTTTGTGTTTAATGGTCCCCTGAAGCAAAGCCAAGTTATGGTGGATGACCATATCTAGATATCGGATATGGTTTGCGGACTTGACATGATTTCATCCTGCAATTTCACCATCCCAGAAAAGAACAGGATTTCATGTGATGCGTACGCATCGCGGGGATCTTAGGTATATTTTAATCAACCAAAAGTGACTGGCATCAAAAACATCGGTCGGTTTATGATAGAAAATGGGAGAGAAAAACCATATTTGTGGGAATAGACATAGGGATTCTAACCAGTATGGTGATTGGCCTGTGGTGGATATATTGATTTTGGACAGGGACGGTTTAATAAAGCCCCACATTTTCATGGTGACCCAAGATGTTTGCCCATTTTGATAGGATGATCTCACAAATCGTAGCGGTTGCAAGTCCCCAGGGTCCCCAATTCGTGGGTTATCAGATCTATGGGTTTGTTCAAAGCCCACAAAAGCAAAGCAATTCGGAGATCCTGGGGTGAATTTTCTTCGGAAATTGTGGAATTGGGATGGGTCAAAGCTATTGTTATCATAGGGGGACGAAAACATGTATTAACCCAACTATTTTGTTGGGTAAGGTCCATTATTCTTGACTACCAAACGGAAAGCATCAATTTGCCCAGCTTGGCCCGTCTCCAGGTAAAGATGCCAATGTCAGCGCATGTGTCGAGGCATTTTTGCCGTCTTCAGCCTTTGCCCCAGGAGCAAAGCTCGATCGACTGTGTGTAGGGAGGGGTTTTGTTTCATGGCTCTCCAACTGTGGCTGTTGTAGCGCAGATTTTTTATGAAGATATTGAGGATTTGGGAAAAGCAATGATGAACAAAAGCCCTCCCAATCTCAACTGGCAAATCTCAAGCAATGATGTATATCTGGCTGTATCTCACTACATATTTGGCTGTATCTAGAAATGGGTTGTATAAACGACACCAGTTCGGAGGTTCACGGCATAGCTGTAACTGTGATGTTCATCCCGCAAAACCCATAGTTCTATGGAGATGCGACACACATTCAGCCATATCTACATGCATTTTTCCATGGCGTGTATATATTAAGATACATCTAATATAGAACATAGTACAGGTATTATATATATAATATATTATTATAGACTATAGTTACAGATATACATGATATATCAAGATTTGACCAGACTAAGTCTGGAAAAAGCCACAAATTTCTCCCGCGTTTCGTCAGTGTCCCAAGGTCCCTCTGGGGGATTGGATCGAACGACGCATTGGTGGAGAGATCGAGCTACAGGAGGCCGAAAAATCCACGACAGCCCCATGGGGGTAGCCCATGGGAAGGATCCAATTGATGGAGGTACCCTCTGGTAAACATACAAAAAGCTATTGAAAATGGCCATAGAAATAATGGATTTACCCAGCTATAGCGGTGATTTTCCATAGTTACGTTAGTTTACCAGAGGGTACTGGACTGTACCATATTTTGGGCCGTATTTTGTGGGGATATTCCTTGAAATTTAGCCATTGATATGGTGACAACCTGTGAAGAATTGGATGAAACACATGCCGAATTTCCGGAATTGCACTCGCACAAATGCTGTAGAACATTTATCAGCAAATGCAGGGATTTAAGCAGAACGAGTCCTGCCCGTGTTGGTGTGCACCAGTGTGTGCTGACAGCTCTTTTACCACCTGCTTCGCCGCACGTTGAAACTTGCCAAAATGTGGGGGAAGTACTCTGTTTGTGCAAATGCAATTGATCTTAGGCTAGCCCAGCATTTCTGTATTCACAAAACCCTGACAAAAAATGATCGTGAATGCAGATATGTCAATAGATGGGGCAGATGTTTGCTTCTGTTAGTGAAATTCAGCGGTTCCAACAAACGCTATCGTTTTGTTAGAAATGGGGACCTGAAAATGAGGCATACCCCACACATGGCTGTTTTCATGGGCTAAATGATGGAACACGATGGGTTTAAAATCATTGAATTGTGGCGGGTTTCCCAACAGTTTTAGGTACCAATCCCATATGATGAAAGCGCATACTCAAGCCAATTAACCCACATATAACGCCCGTGTATGATGAATCTCTCTCTCTCTCTCTGTATATACCCTCAGGTAATCAAACATGGCAATTGGAAATCCTCCATTTAGTTCGATGATTTTCCCAGCGAACTAAACCTCCCATTTATAGAGGACTCTCCACTGCCACGTTTGAAAATTCCAACAGAAACCATTTATAGTGGATTCTCCATTTCAGTAGCTATGGTGAAAATCCAATTTTTTTGAAACCAGAGGGTATATATATATAGACAGAATATGTATATAATAACATATATATATACACGTATACATCTCCATTCTGGTTGGTCAAATCGATGAATGACCTGGCAGGGTGTGGTGCAAGTGCTGCCAGATGCCAGGAAGATTGTGGCTCGGTGCTAGAGATCAATTTTTATCAACGGGAAACTTGAGATTGAACCGCACAACATAGGGAATTCAACAAAAAAAATGTAGATTGACAATTGATTTGGAATAGGTTTCTGTGGGGTTTGTAAGCACTACAATTTAGAATGGCTTTCTGCTGGATGTATCTACAATATCTTCCAATAATTTCTTGGCTCCCAGGATTCTGCGGCTCATCTCAGAGGATTAACACTGCTAGCCTTGGCGGATCATTCCACAGCCAGGTCTCAGACAAGTACCAAGCCTTACTGGCCCAGCGCAATACGCAGCAGGCCGGAGCTTCCGGTTTTATGGCTAAAAAAAGCAGCTCCGATGAGGTTTGGCAAGCTGGACTGAATTCTTTTCAGGATATTTTCCGTGTTTTTTGGGGCCAGCTTGATTTTCAAGGTGAATCTCGGCTTTTTCAGTCTTGAAATTTCATCCAGACTCCTCGATTCTTCATACAGAGCACTGGCTCTACACCGCAACTGGGGTCAATGGTACTGTACCATATAAGGCCATATTTTGTGGTGATATTCACTTACATTGGCCTTATATAGGCCTTATATATGGTAGGTACCTCCATTTTAGGATCCTGAAATTCCCATTGATGGGGTTACCCAATGACCCACTTACGTGGCCATGTTTGAGGTGACCAAGGCCAGGTTTTGTGTCAAGCAACTGGCCTTTTTTTAGACGGTTTGAATCTTCCAATGACAACGACATGACCAAAAATGAGATGGTTGATTTTTTGAAGATTCTTCGATAATAACCTAAAATTACTTAAATCTGATACAACCAAGTGAATTCCATCCCCTAGAGCCCTAGATATGAAATAGCCAGCAAATATGGACCCCCAAAATTGATAGATGTGGGTAAAACAATGTCATAAACCACCCATGACTGGGAATGGTTTTAATCCCACCTATGAACATGGTGATGACTGGGGGATGGTACAGATGACATTGTTTTACCCACATTTTATCACCATTTCGGATATTATCCCATTCAAATTGGTGATCTTATCCCATTAAAACACCATTAAATATCATAAAATCATATGAAATCCTCATTGTTGATGGTTTTACCCACATTAGATCCACTGCTAAGCTCGGGTTTTTCTAGGCCTTCCATATTACTTCCATACCTTCGAACCGACCCTTTTTGCCGGCCGATGCTGCCAGACGGCGACGACCGTGCCGGCAAGGCGTTTTTTCGGTTCTTGATGGACAGGTCGAACAGGTCAAACTTCATCTGGTTTAGGAACATGAGAATTTGATTGACCCAATAACCATGGTTATTAATAATGGTTATTAACAATGAACCATGGTTATTAACATGGTTAATGGTCATTGATTATGGTACTACCCTCTGGTAAACTAACATAGCTATTGAAAATGGCCATAGAAATAGTGGATTTTCCCATGAAAAGATGGTGGATCTTTCCAGTTCGCTATGTAAGAAATTACCAGAGGGTATGGCATGGTTATTAATAATGGTTATTGACCCAATAACCATGGTTAATCAACATTAATAGTGGTTATCCATATATGTAGAATTTGTATCCATATATGTAGAATTACGGCATTGTTTAAACCACATTATTGAAAATGGCCCATTTGCAGTTGATTTACCTACTAAAAGTGGTGATTTTCCACATATATATATAATTATATATATAATTATATATACAGACATAATTTATATATATCTATATATCTGGTTGGTGGTTTGGAACATGAATTTTATTTTCCCCAATAGTTGGGATGATGATCCAATCTGACGAACTCATATTTTTCAGAGGGGTAGGTCAACCACCAACCAGTCATGAAGTTACGTAGGTTTATCTTTTCCCCCAGACTTTTTTTTATTATTTCATTGGCTGTTTGACTAAATGATGGTTCATTTTTGGTGAACAATGAATGAACCAACAGAATCAATTGATGGTCTACTCATTGGCTGTTTGACTAAATCAATGGTTAATGGAATAGATTAAAGTCAATGAACCAATTCACCCAATTCATCAGTTGATTCAGCCGATTGATGGACTATTCAATGGCTTATTTTTGTCATCCAACATGAATTTGATATATAATGATATATATATATATATTCAGCAACCAATTCATGGTCTCAATCATAGTTTCACCATTCATTGACAATTGATGATCTATTGATGATCTATTCAACTAATTGATGATCTATTCATAGATTCACTAACCAAATGATGATCTATTGATGACCTATTTCTGTTGGATTCTCTATCTCTTTGGCGACCACCGGCCGCCGAGCAGGTTTCCTCAACCACCGCTACAGGGCAAGGCAAGGTCCAAAAGGAGTTGGAGGATAGAGACAGTATCAAACGAATATGGTGATAGATAAGAAATTCTATGTTATATATATATATCACATCCTGAGATATCCTATTGAGATAGAGAATTATCTGAAATACAATATATAATTCTATATATATATATATCACATCTATACGATTCTATATATATTATTGAGATAGAGATTTCCTGAAAGATCGGACATCCCCTTTTATTCATGGAGGTCGATTCATGGTAATTCAACCAAGAAATTAATGGGGATTTGAAAATTAAAAAAAAATAATGGGATCTAAACCCTTCGATGGGGAAAGGCCACAGTTTTCCAGGAAAAGTTGTCTAAGTACCTTGATATCTGGGTTTATCATGGTTTTTCCACAGCTGTGTGAAGTTACTGGAAGGCCAGCTGGCTTAGACCATTTCACCGGGGGGTTCTCAGTCACAGCAGGGCAAGGGCAAGCCTCCAGCGCCTCTACCTGCGGTGGAGAGTGGAAAGCTTGGAGGGCTTGAAGGGCTTGAAGGGCTTGAAGGGCTTGAAGGGCTTGAAGGGCTTGAAGGGATGCTTTCCCTTTCATCACCCTGTAACCATGTTTGATCCGCACCACAAGTATCCTAACTTGGCAATCTGTGAGCTCAACCCTTTGGGCCCAACGTGATTTTCGCCACCGCGCCGCTGAGATAAAGAACAGTGGCTCCAAGCTTTACCACAGAACGAGTTGACAGGTGGGTGGCATCGGCAGAACGAGTTTACCCACAGAATTCCACTGGATCCCTCTGGAAAATTGACGTATATAGACCCTGAACATCGGCCCTTGTTAGTGGAAACGAGCATCTTATAACCCACCTCAAAATCTGCCAGGGTCGTTATGTGAATTTACTGGAGGCTAATTCTCTTTTTTTCTTTTCCCCTTTTTGCATGTTGTATTACTGATTCGTGGTTTGGAACATTTTTTATTTTTCCATATATTGGGAATGTCATCATCCCAACTGACGAGCATATTTTTCAGAGGGGTGGCTCAACCACCAACCAGATATATATATATATAATATATATAATATAATAATATATAATATAATAATATATAATATAATAATATATAATATAATAATATATAATATAATAATATATAATATAATAATATATAATATAATAATATATAATATAATAATATATAA
>Ga0126342_10012309_pt1 | contig 15258 bp, 13 predicted proteins | sample Cyp1metagenome_FD_92528 | JGI IMG/M metagenome (GOLD analysis project Ga0126342, IMG submission 92528) | Coral microbial communities from Lord Howe Island, Old Settlement Bay, Australia - Cyphastrea 1 metagenome | ecosystem: Host-associated > Invertebrates > Cnidaria > Coral ...
CAGTGTGTGCACAGGCGCTGTCTAAACAATTTGCCTGGGAAGCGCTGTGTTTCCGCGGGCTGTGAGAAGATGAGAAGCTTCAGAAGTTAGCAGCCCCACCCGCTCCTTCCCACCAAGCAGATTGATTCATCATCGAGAAGTTATTTCGCAACCAAAGAGATTTATTTTTCAGAATTGCACCTATATATCTATTTGATCTAGGAGGCGATATTATACTGTTGGGGCTAGGAACGAAATAAACCCAAAAGGTCCTCTCCACATATATATATATATGTATATATATACATATTAAGAACCACACAGTGAAACAGTTGTTGATCAAAACGCTAATGAATCCAGTAGGTTCTAAGACAAGACAAACATTCGTTGAAATAATATTTTAATTCAGAAATGAAATTGAAACCACAACATGATTGCTAGATCTAGATTTGGTCATGGCTCAAGATCGAGGATGGGCAACGAGGGCATTTGAGTGCAATATATGAGGATAATCCCGGGAATCTGGACCAAAAGTGGCTGGGATGAGGGGGCATCTCACCTTTGTTTTCTGCCTTGCACATACAACAATGAAATACATTGTCTTCATTTGGGAAGTTCCTTGGACGTGTTTCATGTTCCTTCGCCCCTCTGCTCTGTTGCTTGCAATCTTGCATCCATTTTTTCAGAGTGGCTGTAAATACACTTGGTTTTGTCCGAAAATAAGGTACCTCGGTACCCCCCAGGACCCCCCATGGTAATCATTTTCCCTATCAAAAATGCTGTTTTGGGGTATTCCATGGTATTCCCTATTTTCAGACACAAAGCAGCTGAGAAATTGGGCACTCGCCGGCCTCGTCGCGGAGCCATGCCTGCGCCATGTGGACGTGACCAACAACCATGGGGAACTAACCAAAGGATCGGATAGTGGGAATATCACAGGGAAAATCATCTATACACTATGAACTGAAATATACTGAGTTGTAGTGATCTATAGCACTGATTATAGCACATATACATACATACATTCCATTCCATTCCATTCCATTCCATTCCATTCCAGTCCAGTCCAGTCCAGTCCAGTCCAGTACATACATACATACATTAATACATTACATGCATACATACATACCTGCGTACGTACGTACGTATGGGCAAATGATAGTAATTCACTAGCCTGAAATGAGGCAATATTGGGATAGTTCTCATTACTAAGCATGATTCCAGGTAGGTCGCAGTAAGGTCCTTATAATGTAACTTATAGTTGTTGTAGCCAACCAAAATGACACACTATGATACTTGGCGATTCAACTGAGTCCAAGGTGATGCCGAAAAGGATATCTTACCCATGTATACCCATGTGAACCAAAAGCATGGGATCATGCCGTTTTTAATGGCCATTTTAAGGGAACAATATTTTTGTATGGGTCAAAGTTGGGTACTCAATAATTTTTGACTACCGACCGGCCATTCTGTGTAATTGAAGGAACCTGACTGTGTGGCTTCATTTCCGACTGCAAAGGGTTTGTTAAAGATGTAGCTAAAGTATATCTGCATGATTTATCACAAGTCCGCACCTGAATTCAGATCATGTTTGATTGTTTCCTCAGTGAGGTGACTTGAGATCCTTCAAATGATCAACACATATGTCATAGAATTGTATAGACTTGTACGGGCCGTTGAGTTTTTTAAACGCATCCAGGAATATTGTCAATCTTGTGTTCAAGTCGGTGATTTTGGGATCCCAAATCCCACATGTGGGTATACACCTATCTGAACATTGTGTATCCCAACTGGGCCAATCTTCAACCCCAAATGGTTTCATGGTATTTGGGGCTTTCCTAAAATGGAAGTACTCCCAGTTCTCATCTATTTTAATAATCTTAATAGGATTTTCCATGTTTTTCTCCATCCATTTGGGGACACCCCCATTTACCCATAGGATCCATGGTGCTGGTATATATATGCTAACATGACTGGGGTATATTGATGGGATCCATGGCACACCATATATAGCAGCACCATGGATCCTATGGGTTATGTTAAAATATGTTCAAGGTACCTGATATTGTAAGTGTTTTTAATCATGTTTTCAATTAACCAAATGATGGGAATATAGTGTTTTTAACCAACCACATAATTCCAAATAATGGGTTATGGAAACCCGCATCGAAACCCAAAGATCTGAACCCACCACAGCGTGCCTGCAAAGACTCCACCGAGACAGCGCCAAAGTCACCATCTGTGAAGCTGACATATCGACCCTTAGCGCAAAAACGGGAGATCTGGGGTCATTTTTTATGTGCACCAAAATAATCCAAGGATTTTCAATAGAAATAGGGATAGTCATAGGGGTACCCTCTGGTAAACGTTTACAAAAAACTATGGAAAATCACCATGCTATTAATGGGAAAATCCACTATTTGAATGGCCATTTTCAATAGCTATGTTAAATTACCAGAGGGTATATATGGATAAATATGATATGATAAATAAGTAACTTGTAAAATATTGAAGGATCATCTTCCCACGGAAAAAAAACATGCTGATGTTTGAGGCCGGAAAGTGCAAGCATGGTTTGAAACATGTTGAACCCCTAAGCAAGGGCTAAAGAAACCAGAGCGGAGGCAACTTCATCTTTGAACAGTTGCGTTCTGTTGCGTCCTAATGAGAGGCCTATCTTATATCCAGACTCTTCAAACCGAGGGGTTGCCCGGTTGCCCCCAATGTCCCCAATTCTCCCAGGTTCTCCCCACTTTTCCAAAGGCGCCTGCAGGCGCAAGAAGAGTTGGAGCCCTTGTCGAGTAGCAATGTCCCAAAGCCCATTCACCTCCACGTTGGGATTGTCTTCGACCAACAGCTCCTGACATTCTTCGCCCATCCTAAGATGAAAACTATGAAACACCACCAGAAACCATGGTGGATGTATGGTTTAACACTACTATACACTACTAGGGGGATGGGATTATCAATCATCATGGTATTTTAATGGGTGAAACCCCACTGTTTTGTGGGGCAACTTCGGAAAAAAAACACTGGGCTGTTGAATTGTACTGTTTTGGTAGCGAATGATGTCATTTTTGGGTGGGTGACTGGCGTAGTTCATCAACCAGGGTTTATTAGTGTATCCCCAAAGTTGATGGTTTTCAGACCAAAGATGTTCAAATATGTTCAATGAGTTCGTATACTTCCTCAGTGGAAGACCCCCTTTTGATAGATGATGTTTCGCGGTACATGAAGGAAAACTCTTGACGTAGCATACTCAGACAAAGTTTTTCCAGGGTCTCCTGTAATCTTCGAATCGTTGGCTCTTTCCATTTGCCATCGATGACCAGATCCTGTGCCGTATCTTGCAAACAGCTATGAGTGTTTGCTGGCCCAAATGGCCCTCTAGGAATAGCGAGATGCGGTACCGCTAGAAACTGATGAATAATGTATAGAGGCATACAATAAGGGGCAATTTTGAAACAACCACATCTGGAAAAACATGGACAGAACATGACAAAACCGCATTCTCATGGGCCACATAGGGTGACTAGAACAATGGTCCATATTTTTACCAGCCATGGCGGCCGTATGGGCTCAAACATGCTCCATGAGGTTAAGAGTACTTCCCGCTTGGTTGCATCAATTAATGTCAACCAACCAGACATGGGCCATGCCTAGATAAAAACAAGACTATAACTAAACACACATGATTTATATATATATATAATACAAACATAACCAACTATACATATGGTATACATGTCATCAAATATAATATATACACACATGATCAAACATGTATATATATATATATATATGTATGTATATATATATATGTATATATATATGTGTATATATGTATATATATATGTATATATATGTGTAATCATACACATACACGATATATATATATATATGCTACCCTATGCTACCCCTCCTAAGACCAATCTTTCCAGATAGGGAAGGGCACCAAAAAACATACAGCAGGATGATATTTCTCACGACCTCACTGGCCATCGCCAAACTGCTGCTTCGTAAACTAGGAGTCCTATGAAATTTCCTATGAAACATGATGAATCATGGGATTATAATGGGATAAACCATCTACCAATTGGTGCAGGATTTCTTCCATCCACAGTAGCTATGGAAAATCGCAATTTTTAGTAAGTAAAAGTGTCTATAAATGGGCCATTTTCTATAATTAGCATTAATTAGCTATGTTATGCTATGTTAGTTTACTGGAGGGGAATTCTTACTGTCTAATTCTGTCAGATTCTCATTCCGTCCATTCAAAAATCGGATCCTCAATCCTGGCTAACAGAATTTCTTGGGACAATGTCTGGTGAAGAAACACATTTGCATAAGCTAATACAGCAGTCTATATACGCCTACAGTATATACTTGTTGGATAATTATCCATGTGTATTCATTTGTAGAGCTAGACACCTCCATGACTTGGGGGTTAATAGTAACCAGTTAACATGTTTTTATCAGAAACAAAGAGTGGGATTTGATCAACATAAATTGGGTCAACAGATCGAATCGGAAGATCACCAGCAATGACAAGGAGGAACATCATGTAGAACTGCGGATTTTCAAGATTTCAACGGCCATCTCAGGAACCGATTGATTGGAGGTACCTACCATATATAAGGCCTATTTTTCAGGCCTATGTAAGGGAATATCCCCACAAAATATGGCCTTATATGGCCATTGATGTTCAGTATTTTCAACTGCCATACAGATTTCTCTACCGAAGTGCACGGGGTACGACAAATTCTCTCCACGCATCTGTTTTCCAAACGACGCATCTGTTTCCCTGTGGCGCTGCGCCCGCTGCGTCTCTGGCTATGGGTCAAACTTGGGTATCCCAGTGATGGTTGAACACAAAATACTATAGAACATATAATAGTATAGTTGGTTATGTTTGTATATATTATATATATAAATCATGAACACAAAATACTGGTTTGAACATATGTTTTCCACACATAGAATTTCTGGTCCCAGGATGTCCCGTTGGTGGGTTTGTCAACAGGAGACTCAGGTGACCACCAAAGTTTTGATGTTTTAGAAATAAACGTTCCTTATTACCCTCTGATAAACTAACATAACTATGGAAAAGCATCATTTTATAGCTGGGTAAATTCACTATTTCGACTGGGCCATGGCTTCAATGGCTATGTAACAAATTACCAGAGGATAACATCGATATTTTATGGGTATACCTCGTTTCCAGACACACGCTTAAGTAATCATGGTGTGTTATATATGTCATATGACAAAAAAACGCCATTCAATTAATTATATCCCTTTATCCCATCATGATCCATCATGATATCCCATGAAATCTCATGAAATCTCTATATTTTCAGACACACCCAGGTCTATTCAGGTCTATCCAGTTTTGATCCATCCCCATTCCTACTGCCACTTCGGGTCTTCGCTTCAGGCGCCAAGCGACACAGCCTGGCAAAATGTCTCCTGAGCGGTCACAACAGGTGGGTCTGAAAATGGCCATAGCCAGTTCTTTACTTTATATGTTTTTCACAGGGAAAATGCGTTTTTTTTTTAAACATGTTAAAAACAACAACAACAATTGGGGTACATACTCTATGTTCAGACAAACCCATATGGTCATGCAACCCGTGTTCCTCCCCTCATTGGGTTGTTTCCAGTGACTTTTTGCTTGAAACCAGTAGATATCAGGGGGGTCCTGCCACACTAAGCCAGGAATGTCAAGGGCATCCAAAGATCCAAAGTCAGATGGGCTTCAAATAGCTAATTCTTGGATGGAAACTGCAGAACTGGAAAAGACAAGGACAATCAAACCTGCCTGGTGGTCTGAAACACCCTGAATACTTTTATATAGCATCTGTTACCTGTTACAATGTGGGGCCCCCAGTCGATAGCGTTCAGTTGGTGAACATAACTACAATTTCACGTTTGGGTTTATGGTAGTTATAACCATAGTTAGATGGGGTTATGTTCACCAACTTATAACGTTTGGGGGCCCCACATTGTAGTACTTTTGGATCTTCATGCATCTTTTCTCGTGGACAAAATAAACATCTTTGAAACTCTTGAAACCACTAGCTGATTGTTAAATCACCACCATTCTCCGGGCTTGCATACATCAAATTCACTTGTTCTGGCCTTCCGGAAAGCATCAAAACTACTGAAGCTTCCCAGTGGCTGGTCCCACCAAGTGCACTTGCAGAAAATGCCCGCGGTACTTCTGCAACGCCTCCCCTAGGAGGCGACCCACTTCTTCCGGGTCGTTGTTGTAGGCACCGCAGCCCAGGTCGGGAATCACCAAGACTCCTGGACGTCCCAACACTTCATAAGCAGCTGCCAGCATGGTGTCCTAATCCGGAGAGGAGGATGGAACTGATGGAAATCACCATGGAAACCACCAACCAGTCTCTTGTTATATTTACATACATACGCATGTCTGTATGCGTGTATGTCATGTATGTATGTGTGTATCTGAACGTTTCAGGGTGAGCAGGGGTTATCCCTGCGTATTGGCTATGCAAGTACATAATTAGATAGATGAATGACAGATAGACAGAGTTCATGAGGCCTAAGAAGTCAAAACAAAACTCAGCTGGCATCAGTTCACACATGTTCACACCATCGAGTCTCAAACTTCTTCAGCACCACTTCCCGGTACACCTTTGGATCTTTGGGCGCATCGATGGGCGCATCTTTAACCCCAGTGTTCTTATTCGGCATTGCCACACTGACGATGGGCACTTTTACCACCTCTGGAAGGAATGGATAGCCCACGTTGGTGCCACCACGAAAGACTTCCACATTGGGGCTGATGATGCAACCTCAACCGGAAAAGGTGACTTTTCCTGGGCTCAAACGTGAAAACCATAGTCCTTCATAAATCCCAAATTGGAAAGTACAAGACCCAGTTTTGGTGGTTATATGATATATATATATATGATATATATATATATGATAAATATATATATATAGTTTTCGTTTATTATGTTTTATATGTTTTGTTGTGTGGTTTTTAGTTGGGAAAACCTATGGAAAAGCCCATGCCCTGTTTTATGGGAATCATATGGATCAGCAAAACTGGGATGGAGCCACTAGATATTTATTGGAAAACAGTATGTCATGGTATGCCAATGCATAAATAATACATATCTTGTGAAAAATGTTCATGGTGGGTTGCTGCTTTGCCTGATATTTTGGATGTTGTACAGTGATGGGTCACAGCATCGGGGGGATTCAACTTGAGCCAAGTCCCAATCGACCCGACAGTTTGTGGCTACTTCTCATCCCACCTTCTGGAACTGGCTGGGCACTAATCCAACTTTCAGACCTACAATGTGGGCCCCCCAGTCGATAGCGTTCAGTTGGTGAACATAACTACAATTTCACGTTTGGGTTTTATGGTAGTTATAACCATAGTTAGATGGGGTTATGTTCACCAACTTATAACGTTTGGGGGGCCCCACATTGATAGGATAAGCCCAGGCGCCAGTTTCCGGAATATGGCAACTCCACGGTCTCCCGGGTCCTTTCTGCGGAGGCTGACAGTGAAGCGAAGGTCGACATCCCTCGAGCTCCGCCAGCTCTGTGGCCACAGAAAGGGACTTGAAGAAGGTGGAACGGACACCTGGGCGCGGCAGATGACTCGGCCATCCTGGATGAATTGATTCTTTACCCATGACGGATCCATGGTGCTGGTATGCTAACATGACTGGGGTATATTGATGGGATCCATGGAGCACCATATATAGCAGCACCATGGATCCGTCATGATTATGATTCTTTCAAGAAAATCATGAACTGATTCAATAGCCATCCATAGCTTTCATTCGTTGAAATACTGCTTGTCGTCCAACATGGAGAGATATCCTGGTTTTCTCGTCAAATGGATTGACCAAAAACTATAACTAGGGATATTTAGAAGTAACATGGATTTGGTTTCAGGTAAATCTACAGGACAATCTAGATTTATCTGTGTATCATGAAGTACGGATGTGATGTGTCAATTCCATTCAATTCCAATATCAAAATATTGTTTCTATGGAAGTCCAGGATCGATTCTATCTAACTCTGCCTGTCAACCTTACCTTGGATCCACCCAGTGAGAGTCGCATCCGGTTTCATCGAATTCACATGAATTTAATACCCATAGGATCCATGCATGGTATATATGCTAACATTTGGGGTATATTGATGGTAAATGTTACCATATATAGCATACATGGATCCTATGGGATATAAGAATAGTATTATAACCATCTTCCGTAAGAAGTACCGCTTGGAACCAATCTAAAATAGCTTGCGGAAAACACAACATATTGGGATAGTACCTGAAAAGCTGAACGAAGAATCCAGTGGAGCCATGTGACAATGTCAAACATTTTCCAAACATGAGGTTTACTGCCTGATTGGCATTGCATCTCGTGTCATATCATATCACATCGCATTAGCCTTTGCAAATCAATGTAATGTCGTGCTAAACTGTTCCATACCAGACCAGGCAAAGGATTACTCGCACTCACACACGCGTACATACGTGCAGTACCCAGCCTTGCATTTCACGACATGTTGCAGCGCGACTTTTAACAGAAAAACTTTTGTGTTCTAAGCGGACACATGCAAGTCAATGGGGATAGGTCAAAATTGGGTATCCCTAAATTCAAATGGCCAATAACAAAATTCACCAAATCTGGGGTCCCCTAGGTCTGAATTCTTGACCCATACCCAAATATCAAACACCTTTGAAAAAAAATGATAAAACACCATCATCTGACAGTTCGCCTAGGTACAAATGGACTCTTCAAGAGCATGTCGGCCACCGGTCAGAAAGCCTCCCCCACTTTGATAAGCAGAAGCTGCATTGATGCACACCGTCGGAAAGTTGTTCCGGACCCTCTCGCATGCAACATCTAACAATATTCCTGCAAAAGGGTTTCAAATCCGCCCCCAACAAGTAAAGCCCAAAGACAGGAAGAGATGAAAGTCGAATGCACCATGAATATCCAGAATGTGGTAAAACCAAAACCATAAACAATCCCCAATATTGCCATTTTCTTGGTGGTAGTAGAAATCATCGCTAGACGCGATAAACAATGGACACCATTGAACAGCAGAAAAAAATGAGGAACACATAGACTGTACTCCTCTGCAAAGAATCTATTGGAGGGCGACAATATCAAAGTATTTGCATATACATGATGTGACAAGATATTTCTATGTCATATATGTATATACACTATGATAGGAGATCATAGAAGGATCATCCATATACTGTGGATGTGTGCGAAATCCTGCACCAATTGGTAGCTGGTTTACCCTCTGGTAAACTAACATAACTATGGAAAATCACCATTTTCAATGGGAAAATCCACTATTTCTATGGCCATTTTCAATAGCTATTTTGACATAACCAGAGGGTATCCCATTATGACTAGCCCCATATCACAGTCCGCTTGTGTTTCCACCAGGACTCCCATAGGGCCACAACGGAACCGTCCTGGTGGATGATGATGCCAAGTAGTAGCTGCTGGCCCTGCTGGCAGAGTTCCCTTCACGATCTGCGTTCCTTCGCACATCTCCTTGACTGAAGTTCTTGGGCCAACATATATATATATACCTACATGCATGCATACATACAGACATTACATTACATTACATTACATAACATTACATTCCATTCCATTCCATACCATACCATACCATACATACTTTAGACTTCAGATACTATATAACTATATAATTATATATATAGTATATTTATTCATTATTACTAATGTACATTGAGCTTTTCTGTTTTTCTCTCCATCATCCAATTCTGGGATCTCCCACATTTGATGGTAAAAACTAGTTCCCTTCTAACCAATCCACAATTTTTTTGGGGGGATTCATCACGTCACATATAAATACATAAAATAGGACAAACAATTCAGAAAACCGCAATCATATCAATGTTCACGAGATCTGGGGCTTGGATGTTCCATGGCATTCAAACATAGGCAAAATTCCTTTCCTCTCCTGAAATTTCACCAAAAAAAATCAGTAAAAAAAACATGATGAACATGTCAAGCCGGTATCTTTGATGAAGGTCAACCGGATGGTTTGTCCGTCCAAAGAGTAACCTCCAGCATCGCATGCAGCGATCGTCTGACGAACTGCCCCGAGGCGTCGCTGACGGTCTGGATCCTGGGCTAACTGGGAATCGTCCGGATTCGGGAAGCGAAAATGTAGAAAAACATAGGGTTCCTTGATTTAAGGCTATATAATTACAGCAAGTGCAACTAATTCTTATATTATATCATATTATATCATATTAAATCATATTATATCATGTTATATATATAATGATTATGATGTTGGTGGTTTCTCCAGCTACAAAGCTAAACCTTAACCTTCTCCCTTGTCTCATCTCAGCTCCTTGTTGTCGTGCCGTATCCAGGCGAAGCTCCCTTTGATCCTCGGCAAGGCACCGGCCGCGTCCTCGGAGGAATAGCTCGGCAGGGGTCGAGCTAACGGCGCCGCGGTGACACCTGGTTCTGGAGCTGGCGTTGCCCCCAAAAGATAATGAACCTCTATATATATATATATTATATCTATACCTATATAATTAATGAGATTATAGTGAGATGAGAATGAACATATATGAAATTATAATGAGTTGTATACAATTTAAGGAGAACATCCTTTTGATATTTTGGGAATCGAATTAAAACCTATGGGTTGGGCCCCTGCATAGTATCAAAAAGATAGTCAACTTGGTCAGAAAATAATCTTGAACTTAGGGATGGGACAGAAACATGCGTCTTATTTGAGTTACAAAAACGAATTCTAGTCAATTTGAGGAACAATCATTAAACATATTGAACATTATTAAATTATATTCCCGGGTCTTGGGAAAACAATGAATTAACCTATTCCAAAGCACCACCAAGAAACCAGTGGATGGAGCTGGTGGAGACCCTGCCGGTTGCTCTCTAGATCTACTGCCCAAGCTCGACACCGGATGCCCAGCCCCTTCAGGGGGAACCCCAGGGTGGCCAGGGCCGGGCGAAGGTAGGTGGCCAACATGCTTGGCCCCCACCCAGCCACGCAAATTGCCGTAGCACACCTGTCGCCAGTTGCCCTGCTGACCAAGCAAGTCCACCAAAGTTCCACTTGGAATGGTACCTACCTGTCGTATTCAACCCCACAAATATGAGATGGGTATGTGATGCATGGGTCACAACTGATGACTCCCCAAAATCCGCTTTTCTACAATAGGTTCACGCGTACTGTAGAGAAACAAAACATCAGTGGTTCCCTTGTCAAGAGGGATGTGATATTATAATCATCCCAGGTGGCATGGAACATGATGAACATGGACTTCAAAAAAATCAGCATCGCCCAGCCACATGCCCGGTTGACGCTAAAGGTGTTGCATAGACCCGAACTTCTGGAAAGCCATCTGCTTGCTTCAACATTACCCTGCTCGCTGGAGGCCCTGCTGTTGGAAGCCCTGCTGCTCGAAGCCCTCCTGGTCCCGCTGCGAATCCAGCAGGTGCTGCAGGTCTAGGGCCCCAATGTGAAGGAGGCGGTCGCACCACCGAAGGCATGGAATGCTCCACTGTAAAACCCGGGCCCGGGCCAGGGACTCCGGGGCCAGGATACATGGGGGAGATGGGATAGGGCGGATAGGGCGGATAGGCGTGTGCCTGGGGACCCTGGGGATAGGGGGAATGTACCAATGGAGCCGCCTCCAAAGGACCTCGACCAGTCAGCAAACTGCAAACTTTGCCCATGAAACGTTGCTGCCACGGCGAGTGGATCAGCTGGATCAGTGCAACAACTTCTTTGGAGAATTCATTGAGAGTTGACATTTTTCGCGGAAAGTAGACATAACTATCATAACTAAAACATAGCTAAAACAAATGTTAAACAAATGTCATGCCTGTGTCACTTCGCAAGGCCTGTTTTCTGTGGATATATATGACTTACATGAAAGGACAGCTGGTGCTTGGTCATATCGTGGATTTTGCAAGTCCTTGGTCTGATCATTTTTTACGTCTGACCCAACTGAAAAACGGACCGGTTCAAGGCGCGGCGTGGCATAGCATCCCGGTTGGAAAATGGGGAGCACTCCAGGGGTCAACATCCCATGGTTGAGAACATCATTTTACTCATCAAAACTGGCATATCCTTGGGGTAAATCCTGGTAAATCCCCATTTCTTGACCACCCGAGCCGCCCGAGCCGCCCATCTGGGTAGTGAAAGCCTCAAATTTTGCTCCTTCAATGCTGCTGCTTGGATGGCTACTGTAAATTCCTGTGGTTGATGATTAAACCATATTACTGCGAAACCATCCCCAATATCACCAAGAAATCACCAAGAAAAGGCTGCTGTAAAGCATTCTAAATGGTAGGTTTATTAAGTTCAACATCATCTCGTCCCACTTGTCAATGATTAATCAATCCCTATGATTAAAGTTTAATCCCTATGTTTCATGATTAATGCCGATTATGAATAATCCAATCCCATCAGTATGTTGAACCATGTAGATTTAATCAAATCCTTCTGGTTAAGTCCATCTTTGGTCAATCATTTATATCCACTTCGATGAAATCCAACAATGTTAAGTCATAATCCCATTCATATTCCTCTAATATACCATTATCAAATGTTCCACAATGTTCTCTTAAGTCATACTCCCTTAATTTAATATAATATTCTGTAATATAATATAATGTAATATAATATAATATAATAATATAATATAATATAATAATATAATATAATAATATAATATAATATAATGTATACAGTATACATTATACATTTCCATTATCCCATAAATATCCCCTTCTATGAATATCCAACTATCCTATTTTCAACAATGTTCTATTCAGTCTATAGATTTCCCATAATTTCCCTTAATATCTTAAAACATCTTCCCGCGCCTTGTCGATTTGCCCCGCCCGTTCAGAGTTCAAGAAGAGCTGCAGGGCCAGCCGCGTGGCGCTGTGAATGACCCCATCCACACCATCGGCCTGGCTGCCGCCCAATTTATGCTGGTTCAACCCAGGAAAATGAGCAATTTCACCAGCAAAACATTGCAGAACTGAGGAATTCACCCAGCAAAAATGATGATTTCCCCGGCAAAACTGTGGATTTTACCTAGGAAAAACATGTGCTTTCGCCAGCAAAACATAGCACACCTATGGATTTAAGATGATTTAAGATGAAAACCATGTGATTCATGTGGATTAGCCAGAAAACTTCGGGATTGACAAAAAACCGGCAAACCTTGGGATTTCAACAGCATTCACATTAAAGAATTACTCTTGATCCAACATTGGGATTTGCCCACAAAACATGGGGATACAACCAGGACAAAAGGGGCTACGAGCATTGGATTTTAGGCAAAAATCCAATAGAGGTGCAGTGCTGGATGGGATGACATGCGTTTTCTCATAGTAACGGTTACGTCGTCGATGGGATGCTGGGATTTTGAAGAGGATTTTAGCCATACCAGACCTGCCATGTTGACCAAACATGACCAAACTAGAATAGGATAGAATGGGATGTGAACATATGTGAACCACAAAAGCTGGATTTCAGACTGCGATTTCAACCCGCACGCTTTTTTGTGGTGAGGTTCTCCAACTCTCAACCCACTGCCATGGGGATCGGGGTCAGACTTAGGAGCACTACAGATCGATTTTGATCACTCTGAATGACTCTAAATCATATACCCTCTGGTAAACTGACAGTTTGCTATTGAAAATGGCCATAGAAATAGTTGATTTACCATGATTTACCCATTAAGAATGGTGCTTTTCCATAGTTATGTTAGTTTACCATAGGGTAACCTAAGAAAATCCATCCCAGGTACATTCTACCAACCACGCCACAGTTGGATACAGTTGGTCATTTTGCATTGAAAAAGGCTGTGTTCCACTATTTCACTCACCTGAAATGAGGCCAGGTTCACACCATAAATGTGAGGGGGCCTCCCACCTGAAATAGGGCCATGGTGTAGCTGTCCCATGCTGTCCCTGGCTGGCCTCATTGCCCTGCAAGCCACAGGGAAAGCCTTGGTCTCTTAGCCAGGCTTCCATGCCTCGAACCACCTTTCAGCAGGAGTCACCTCTTGGTGAAATCCAGCCAGCTTCGCTGGTAGCCATGGAAAGATCCACCATTTTTCATAGGTAAAACGGTAAAACCATCCATTTCGATCCGGGCCATCTATACCATGGCGAACTGTTAGTCATAACCAGAGGCTAAATATGGCTAAATCCATTTCTGGAAAATCACATCACCATGTCAGCTGAGCAAAGTAAGTTTTGTTGGTTACATCCGAATTGTTGCTCATCGAATCGCCAAAAAATTCGCGGCTCCGGCTCTCACCTCTTCATCAGCTTCCAAGTCGGCCCCCACGGAATACGTTCGCATTTCCAGGTAGCCGCGCCTATCAGAGATTTCACGGAGGGTCCCAGATGGGTAGAAAAACCATCAAAATATTCACCCCCGGGGTGGGAAAACACCTTTTTTTGCAGCAAAAACATGGATGAACGTTAGGGTTGACCTATATGATGGAAACCACCAGCAACAAACGTGGACATACATGGGGATTCGACGTGATTCAACCATCTTGGTTTAACATGCTTTAACCATTCCATACCAACCATCCGAAAAACCTGGTATTTCCACAGCCGTTCCCACGCACCCTGGCACCGTGCCTCTTCAAGAACTCCTGGATCGCTTTGTTGTTGGCTGAGTGCCATGTCCCTGTCCTGGGACTGGCGGTACCTGGCAAATGGTATATTACCTGCGGTGGCTGTAAGGATTTTAAATGGTGTGTTCATATATATTCAGCTATCCATCCCAACAATATGATTCAGAGATATTCATAGAATGCTTTAGAAAACATATTTGAAAGCACCAGCACCAACAACAATGAACTGTATAGAAGAAATAGAAGAATCTGGCTTCTTTTGGTACATAGTTGAAATTCAAGGTTTTTTTTATCACCAACTTCTACGTTTGATCGTCCAAGTAGAAATCCTTCTCACAGTCCGCTCTCAGGGCACCACTGCGGGCCAAGAAATCCTGGGATTGCAAGCAAGTAGGGAAACCCGAAAGCGTAGATTGGTGGGGCTTAGGTGCTTGAATTTTGACCCATACCCAGGTCACATCATGTTATATGTTATCATCTAATGTATATAATTATGTAATATATGTAATATAATATAACATAATATAATCTAATGTGCTATAATATATTTTAATATAATATAATATATAATA
>Ga0126342_10012310_pt1 | contig 15257 bp, 10 predicted proteins | sample Cyp1metagenome_FD_92528 | JGI IMG/M metagenome (GOLD analysis project Ga0126342, IMG submission 92528) | Coral microbial communities from Lord Howe Island, Old Settlement Bay, Australia - Cyphastrea 1 metagenome | ecosystem: Host-associated > Invertebrates > Cnidaria > Coral ...
CATTTTGACATGTTGTTCAAAACCGTGCGCGGCATGATAATTCCAAAGTGCAGCGATTTGATTCCAATGGTTCATACGAGTTTTCCAATGCTTTAAGTAGTTACCCAGGTTGCTCAAAAATTATTTTTTTTTTTACTATTTCCCCACGAGGGTTGTGCAAATCCACAGTTCCAAAGAAAAAACTAAGCGAACAACTGTAACAAGGCGACCATGCAAAACGCTGCAACGACCGCTTTCTTCCACATCCTTCATCAATCCACTTAAAAAGGCTTCTCCTCAGGTTACTTGTCGCAAAAGAAAATCACAAAAGAAAAGGCACTCCAGAATGTAAAAAAGCAAGTAAGAAATGCATCGTACACACAGGCAATACGAACGCAGCTAACGGCAATCACAGTCTCGACCCTATAGTGTCCCCTGTGCCCTGCCTGAAAAGGCTCTGTTTGAAGGCCTTCATGCCCCTCCCCTTCCTTACTAATGTTTTACGTGGCTCGCTCAAACAAATGCCAAGCAACAACAGGTAATATACGGGAATGTTTCAAACCGAGCGTGCTCAATACGATGCCCCTAAAGAAGTTTTGTTGGAAGATTCAAGCGGTTGTGGGGCATCCCTATTTGAGACATCCCCTATTCGAGTTTTGAAGTGGGAACTGCATGTGCCATGTAGTATCTAATTTGTGATTTCGTTTCTTGATGTTTCCTGTGTGTTCTATGTAGAGCAACGGCAATGTCATGCCACTTGGTACATCGCCCCAGCGGATCACCTTAGGCGAGGTGCTAACAAATGATTTTCCGTCTTGAAATTATGGTTTTACCCCAAGTAACTGGCGCCGTAGCCAATATTTTCAATAGGCACTTACAAATAAATTCACAGAAGCACCAGATAAAAAAGGATCTAGAAGAAAACAAATGATTCGCTAACAGCAAAATATATCCAAAGAATTCCAACGATTTCCTGTTGCACTTTGCCACTTTGGTGGCATGTTGCCAGCGCCCAGAAGCTGGGGTATTCAAACAAATCTCAATGTTAAATATGTATAAATATGTGGGACCACCAAATGAATTTTCAGAGGTCACGGTACAAATCTAACCAAGGCCCTCTAAGCGGATTTTTTAACGTCTCGGTGCAGCGGATTGGCTGAAACAGACCCAACACGTCCGTCTACGCACAAAGCGGCACTCCCAAATACGACCTCAGTTGCGAGCTTTGCTTTGAAAGTTTAGTGCTGGCTCTAGACTTGGGCATGGCACAAAATTAGACATCAAGGATCCAAGGAAGGGGCAAACTTCATAACTTAGCCATACTTAGCCGTCGGCGTCATCGGTTCTCAGCCTTTTTTGCGCGCTGCATTTGGAGCATTTGGTTTGCCACAGCCCTGACCTGAAGCTTCCGCTCTCGTGCCGTGATAATGCGGAGCGGAGTACTTTGAGTATTTCCAAAGACTTGGTCAAACCGAGTCAAACCTCCCTTTCTCAGTGGATTGGCCCCGCAGTTCTTGAACATATGAGATACACCCACTGGTTCTGCTGAGACGGAGGCAGACTTGGGATCGTCACTGGCTGCCTCTGACAGCTTTGCAGCGTCTTCCAACGCTTGCTCCTTCCTGAAGCAAACTCGATGCTTCATCATCTTCTGGGAAATCACCATTTTCGAATATATTTTTTGTCAAAAAACAGTTCACAAAATCAATGCGCACATCACAAGGTATGAACCTCCAAACATTTGACATCCCAGGACCAACATGTGCAACTGGCAAGCCCGTGCTTAAGGGCCAGGAGACGAAGTCCGGGATGGGCCACGGATACACATCACACCTGAGAATTTAGAGCTCCAAAGTCCAAACATCTCTTCACCCCTTCACACTTCTTCCACGAAGCCCGAATTCATCTAAAGCAGTTGCAGCAGTCAACGATCAAGCAAAGAAATTCAAAATAGTTGAATTGAATTCACGCAGCACGGTTAGCGATGAATACATAATGACCCCGCCACCACCACCATCATCACCACTGCCGCCAGCAGCATCGGCAGCAGCATCATAATCATAACCGTAATCATCACATTCATAATCACAATCAAAAGAAATATATAAGTAAGTAGTAATAATAAAAAACATGACCACAATCAAAATCAATCATCATCAAATTGAATCATCATCAGAATCATAGTTAATTAATCATCAAAATTAATTCTTCACCAAAATTAATCCCCATCAAAACTAATCCTCATCACAATGCATCCTCATCAAAATTATTCCTCATCAAAATTATTCCTCATCAAAATTAATCCTCATCATCATCATCATCATCAAATCATCAAATCATCAAATCATCAAATCATCAAGTCATCAAGTCATCATGATCATGATCATGATCATGATCATCATCATCATCAAAGTTGATCATCATCAATCATCACTACTATCAATTTGATACGCTCTTGAGCATACATGTAGCTTCAAATTCCAGCTGCAGGCATGACCAAGGGTCCAACGCGGTCGACCAGAATGATTCACTGCATCCCGACCACCCTGCATGACAGCAGCTGGAACAAAAACATCATGGCATATTGGCATATCCTGTTTGAACAGATTGATTTCACACTCGTATTGTTCGTCCTTTTGGGGCACTGGTCCACAAGCAGGGGGGCTCAAGGCGCTTCAATCAACATAACGAAGACAAACAATTCTCTATGAAAACTACAACAGAAAACCCAACAGGCCCTAGGAGCCTACTCCTTGCCAATTGAAGATTGTTTGTGAAAGGATTCATTTTGTTTGGCGTGCTGGAGGGACTTGGGGTATGCTCCAAATGTTGGTTCCAATCATCTTCGAACTTTGAAGTACCGGAAAATGTCCATGTGAAAAAGATGAACCATTGCCTCACACATTCAAGTAAAGCCAACAATCCACTCAGAGGACCTCGCAACCGGTCGTGGGGAAGATTCGGATTCGGCGTGTCAGCTGTGCTGAACTCATTTATTACCCTACCATTAGCTGTCCATGCCTGCGGAACAAAAATCTCCGCTTGGTAGGTGAGATCTCCAGAATTCACCGGGCCAGTTCGAACCTCGGCATTTCGGCATTCGGCAGCAGACTCTCGTAGCGTAGCGGCGTAGCTCCATGCTCGCTGAGATCGCAGCTATGGCCACGTTGGTCTCCACGTCCCCCTGTCAAGCCGTATCCAAGGCACAGGTGGCGAGCAGGAAATAGCAGGAAGCACAGTTGACAATAATTGACAATAATTGACAATAAGATCAAGAAAAACTGAGCTGAGTTTTGTGCTGTGTCCCCGTGCTCGAGGATTCTGGCCTGGGATATGGTGATAGTGCAGGAGAAACAATGAGAAAGAGAAAAATCAATGGCCATTTCAGGTACCTAAATTGGAGGTACCTACCATATATAAAGCCTATGTAAGGAAATATACCCTCAAAATATGGCTTTATATGGTACATTCAAAAACTAATGTCACCATCAATGCTAGTTACGACACCATGATCTTTATTCCACAATCATGTGATATCATGTCCGTAGCTGCCACTGGCATGCTGCAAGAATAGTTTCATTTATACAATATAATCTTATATAAAACATATTTCTCTGCAAATCATTGACCAAGAGCCAAAATGTGAGCCAAAAAACAACTGCAGGAATTCGTGATTCCTCTGCAACCAAGTGGCAGGAGAACCTTTGTAAGCCCGCCTTTTCTCAGAGTTCTGCTTCTCTTTTTCGGCTTTTTCGCCAGATGCTTTTTCCGCAGCCTGGCATTTGTTTCGTCACATTCCCACATGGATCCAATGAAATCATATCCTCAAATCATGCATCCCATTTTGTACATCGTTTGTCAGAATTGGTTAAGGGAAAACTCCCAGGGAATTACCCAGAAATGTCTTCGATGGTGCCCGGACCTCGCGAGATTTCAGCTTCGCCACAGGTGAACGTGATCTGCTCCTTCTGTGACGAGATCTGCTTCTTCTCCGAGGTGACCTAGCACTCCCACCAAAATGAATCCAAAATGAACCCAAACATAGAACCAAGAATAGAACCAAAATGGATGAAATACATGGAAAAACAATGGTGAAGCGATTCAAAGCAACAAGTCCCAGTCAGGTTTTGGATTAGTTGCGGATTAATTGGGTCTGAAGCCTCGAAATAGCGCTGTCTCTGCCAGGCTTCCGGCCTTGAGTGGGTAGCCGTGGCATGCTGTGGCTGGGGAACATCAAGCCACTTACCAAGGCACCGTTCGTCCCAGCCAACATAGAACAAACACAATAAAATAGCATCAGTCAACTTCAGTCAACCAAGAAAATTGCTCCATTTCGGCTCTCAGCTGTGATTTTCACTGCGTGACTTGGATCGTCTTGGATCGTCTTGGATCTGCAGCTTTCAGCAGGGCTCATCTCTAGGATGCTACTCCTATGTGAAACGGTACCTTTGCCGCCTTGGCTGCCTTAGCCTGCACAGCCGGCAGCAGCGTCGCAAATATGCACCAGGAGTTCTTGTGCTTTTCTCACTTCTGCCAATTTGGCCTGGCCAAGATAGGCCTGGTGATTGAACCTTGAGCTGTGCCAAGGAGTCCTTCTGCATTACATATTTCCATCCCCCCTTTCCAAAAAGGGGTGCAACTGCAACAACTCAAACTGGGTGGTTTCTGTAATCTCCCAGGCCAGTTCCCGCTACCCATTCTATGTGGTTTCTTTTTACTTGTCGCTACCTTGCCGTTCTGTGCAGCCAGTCGGTTGGCTATGTGCTTCTTATCTATTCCAAAAACCCTTTTTTTTGTGATGCTGCAGACCCTTGCTGGTGAAATGTCGGAGGCATTTTCGCGCCTGGTTCATATCATGTCATATGCTGATATTTGGTGGTCCCTTCCAAAATCGTCAATACCAGGAAAGCAATCAACCATTCACCAAAAAGAATCCAGCAAGTGATCCTCATGTCAGGTTAGACCCTTGGTCATTTGATGACAGGTTCCTTAAATTTCTGGTGGTTGTATCAATCTTGGTTTCTGCAATTCTTGTGCTGGTTTAAGTCATCATGCACTGAATATTTTTCTGAGTTACCCAGAATTTTAACACCCTCCATTTGGGTTTGTCTAAAATAGGGCAGCGCCAAATTGATTGACAATCTTTTTACGCATCAAAATAGTCATTTCGAAGTTTTCCAAACATACACACACATGTATATATGTATATGTATATATTATTATATAGAGTTTATCACTGGAACTGTTGGATCATCAGCCCCTCAGCCCCTTGGATCATCCGCCTCGCAGCTCCGCCGCTTCACGCGCAGCTCCTCAGGCTCTGCCAGGAGCTCTCCAAAGAGGTCCGTCTGGTAGAGGGCCTACGATGGATGTCTTGGGATGAAGTTTCAGATGGCATCAGATGGCAATATACATGTGTTATGTTGTGTTATGTCGTCAAAATGCTGTGTTGTGGTGTGAAACGCGTAGATCATGATATTTGGAGGATGTATTATCATGATATTAGGCTGTATTAGGTATAAATATCACACATGGTCAATTTACATGTAGAGCAAACAATGATCAAGTTGAAACGTAGCATGTTGAACCGGGTGATCATGGCGGGACAATGTCTGACCTTACTGAAATAGAATACGACTGCAAAGGGGTAGGGTAACAAATATGTAGAACATGGTAGAGCTATGTAGAAGTGAAATCTGTTTTTGGAAACCTCAACGTTCTAAGTAACACATGTCCGAAGCGTGCATGTCAAGCTGCAGCAATGCACTCAGCATGAAGAGATTCTTGAACTCGGTTCACCTGGTGGGCCGCTCCGACTTGCGGATGGAGGCTGCATGAAGGGATGAAGGGATGAAGGGATGAAGGGATGAAGTTGAATAAGGGATGAATACAGGTCCCGGGACACCAGATTCTGGGCCACGGGCCATGAAGTGCATAATGGTCTTCGGCACGGAATCGATCAGCTTTCCTGAAGATTCGGAATCGGTCAGTTGGTTTCAGTTGGTGCCTTCAGTGGATGACTGCCTTGTCAGATTGACCCAAACATGTACACAGTTCCTATTATGAAAAGCGGGCTTTGGCCTTGGATAGCACGCATACACCATGCAAATGGCCCTTTGCCATATGCTTTTGGCAACATGACTAACCGTTTCGAAGATTTCAAAAGCTAGATCTGGGATGTGAAGGGGTCTGGGCTTGAGTAAATCCAACACATCTGAAGCAACCAACATGTAGCCGTGTAGCCCTTTGACACTCAACCCATTGACGCTGCCAAGTGGCGCTTGACAATGGTGAAATATGACAAAAGCAGCGACCTCAAAGCGCAAACTGATTTACCATCTGCAAGCTGCCAGAAGCACCAGAAAAGTAAAATCTGTCCAAGGTGCCAAACTAGTGTTCTATCATGTTCTATCATTCTATCTGGCGGTTGCTATCCCATCCATTTTCGTTAGTTTTTCCACTTTTTTTGGGTGCCCGATGACCCATGACGCACCACAGCTTCAGAGGAAAATTGCGCTAAGAAACTTCAGCAGCTTCGTGTCCATATGTTCTCTCTCCGACGGTGCTTCTGCCGGCATCACCACCAATGGCACCGGTGGTAGTTGAATGACGTCCCCGGCCTGACGAAGCTTTTGGGTTGTGGACCACCTGCATTACTATTATTATTGCTATTTCCAATAGAATTGACTTGGAGGGCCCCACTTTTGAGACACTGATCCTTCTCTCCAAATTCAAGGTTCAGGTCAAGATGGGTCGAGCTGTTGTGGACATATCTTTGGGGCAAGTGCGCCTCGTTGGACAAGCTTGTTGAAGCCGTGCTTGCCTCAGTCAAGCAACAAGTACCAAGCAATGCAAGAATTATTTGATGAATGTCAAAAGGCTAATGACAATTTTGAATACTCTCGCTTGGATCGTACAATTATGATGCGGGACGGCTTCTTGGAAATTGATCTGGTTTAAAGTGGGTTATCGGCGTTATCGGTCGTGTCCAATGTTGGATTTGAGCAGAAAAAACTTGAGGTTCAGAAATAGGTTCGGAAGGCCTGCAAATGCCATGGAAATATTCAACATCTTCGGAAGAGTGGTGGCAGGCATACTTATTTCAGAGTTGTCTGCTGCTGTTTGTCAATATTTCTAGCATCTGTCTTCTTGGTAAGGGTGTTGCACCCTTGAGTTGCACTGTGGAAGCTTCTTAGGGGCTGTGGATGGGCCATGGCTGCTGCGTGCTCATGGGGCGGGCGCATCTGACAGCATGTTCTTTTGTATGTAGTTGCTCTTCGGTGCTGTGGCCAAACTGTGGGGAAATATCTCACAAGCAGTTTGGTTTTGCACTTTTTTGCAGCAGCTTGAATGAAGGTGGAAAGCATCTTACAGGCACTTTGTTCTTGCATCGTGGCAGTGAGATCAACAAAAAATGGTTACATAGTGGAATGGTTGAACAAACAGCGCATAGCTAGTTCTATTCTCATCCCACCAACGATTTAACATTCTTGTTATTCGCCAAGTGCACCAAACCGTAAAAACATCAACCTCTGTTCAGACGGGGAGAGGCATATCAATCTCAACTACTGATTTCATAATTCACCAAGCTGGAAGCAGCTGGAAGGGAAAAAAACAAACAGTGCCATTTTGATATGGAGCTTTCCTAAAATGGGGGTACCCCCTGTAAATCCTGATGTGTGGATTCAGTTGCTCACAGCCATTCATAGTGAATCACTATCAGAATCTTGGCACGAGCCCCCTTTTACTTCAGCCTACAGCCCGCGCTCAGTGGACAAATAGCGTGTGCTCTTGCGTTGGTTTGAGATCAAGGGTTACCAGTTCGTTGGTGCTTTTCATTTGAGGTGTGCTCCCTACCATCTACATGGTAGCGGAGCCTGAAACGGGCAGGGCCTACCACCGATTTGAGATTTCCGATGTCCTCTACCAGTGGTAAGGATCAAGATCCTATTGACTGGAAGTACCCATATTGGGACGGTGATTGGTTGACTTTTCAGGACTATGCTTTGAGGGTTGAACTCAAAGCTGACGCGACCAAACCAGAGGAATTAGAACAGTTAGGACCAAGACTAGCTGGCAACTTGGTTGGAAAGGCCTTTGAGAGCATCGTTGACATTAGCAGACCTGACTTGAAAACCAAAACGGGTTGGAAGTTCCTGCTTCAACACCTGGAGAAGAAGAGAGGCAAGGAGAAGGTGGATATCTTAGGTGATTCATTCACAGATTTCTTCATTCGCAAAGATGCTCAGCGAAGGGATGGAGAAGAACTGAGTGATTATGCTTTGAGATTTACCTCCCTTGTCAGAAAGCTGGACCGTGCCCTCAAAGAGTCAGGAGCAGAAGGAAAGATTCCTCAAGAACTCTACGGATGGTTCCTCTTGAATGTGTACATGAGAATGGAAGCGTCTGACGTCGCCAACGTCAGGGGAAGAGCTGATTCGTATCGACTTGAACATGTACTACAAGCTTTGAACCGCATGTGGAGTGGAGGAGGTTTGTCAGTGAAAGATGCAGAGAAGAAAAGACGAAATGGAGGACAGACCTTCATGATGGATCACCTCGATGAAGAGGAAGAAGAGACCTATGAGACGGAAGAGATCTATGTCAATGAAGAGGACAACTACGAGATGGTAGCTGCGGCCGAATGGTTTCATGAGATCAATGCTGCTTTCATGGAAAACCCTGACGATGAACAGATCTTTGCATCATATCAAGAAGCCAGAATGGCGAGAGGATACTACCCGGTGAAGAATCCCAACCAGAACTTCACTTCGAAAGGCCAAAAAGGCAAGGGTTTTGGCAAAAACTATGGAAAAGGGAAAGGCAGTTCTGGAAATGGAAAACATGTGACCTTCGACCACTCCAACAAGACGTGTCTTCGATGTGGAAAGCTGGGCCACATAGCTCAGAACTGTCCACAGAGACCCCAAAATACGCCAGGAACTTCACATGGCAACAATGGCAAGATCGGTTTTGTCGGCACAGTGTTCATGAACCAAGGAGAAGTCGATGACAGTGGCGACTACTGGACCATTGACTACCAGCTGAGTCAATGCCATCGACATCATGTGCAACCTCGAAAGCGACTTTATCTACCTGAAGAAGGAAAATGTCCCATATCATGTGAGATGCTGGAGAACCGTCGAACCACCGAAATGCAGTTCGACGTGGGAGAAGGGAAGAACCAGATCCATGATGAGTGGGATCAAGAGTCGGCGGCGTATCTCACGACGAGCAGAAGATGGAGGGGTACAACAACCTTCTACTTTGCTGCGGTTGAGAAGGGTGAGATCAACTTCAGCGATGACAAACAGGCAGAACAGGAAAGCCATGAGGATGAACCGACAAAAGCCGAGGACACCGAAGAGGTCTATGGCATCCATGGAAGACATCCACTTTTGGGCAAAGCCATCTTGGACAGTGGAGCCACAGATAGCATTATTGGTGTGGACACCCTTCAGGACTTGGCTGGCGTATATGAAGACATGGGGTTCAAGCCGGAGAAGGAGATCGAAGTGGATCGTTCGGTCCACAAGAACTTCATCTTCGGAAACAACCAAAGCAGCTCAGCTTTGGGTCTCTCACACATCAATGCGGGATTGTGTGGAAAGGAGATCAATGTGCAGGCCCATGTTGTGGAGGGAGCAACACCTTTCCTGCTTTCATCCAAATTCCTGTATGACACGAAGGCCACTATCAATTTCAGGACAGGGATGGCGGTGTTCAAAGCCATCTCAGATGAACATGTGAAGTTGGAGAGAAGTCCAGGACATCATCTCCTACTACCAGTCACGGCCTTTGGTGGAAATGGGAAAGTGCTTCAAGCCATGCAGGCAGACCAACGCGATGAACATGTCAAAGAGATGAGTGAAGATGCTTCGACCGGAAGATCGAGTACTGAGGGAAAAGGGGGCAATTCTGAGTCCACCGTTTAGGGACAACTCCACCAGGGTCAAAATGGACACCTCACCAATGGTGAAGTGAAGACCTTGAGTGGAATTGAAGGTGAGCCAATTTATTTTCAAACTCAGGATAGCCAAGAAAGTTGTTTGGACACTTCTCATGAGATTGATGGTGTTTTTGATGTTTTTGTGGATCACCCATTTTCCGAGAATGAAACTCAAAACATGGAGCCACATGACAGAACTGTGTTGACGGCACATCTTCAGGATGAACTCACTAAGGGAAGTCAGGCCCTGCATGACTTACTTAGGAACCAAAAGCTCGATCTCCTAGAGGTCTGCGCTCCTTGGGACAGTCCACTGTCAAGCACAATACGTTCTATGGGGGGAAAGGCTTACTCAATAGGAAACCACAATGGATTTGATTTGTCAACTCGAAAAGGTTTTCTTCGAGCGGCCAATTTTATCAGGGAATTCAAACCGGGTTACCTTCATGTGTCACCACCTTGTTTTCCTTGGTCACCCCTTCAGAACTGTAATCAAAGGACTGTAGAACAGAGGCAGGCTTTGGAGGAGAAACGCCAAACCAGCAAAAGGATTTTGAAACACTGTCGTAAACTTATTGAAATCCAGTTGTATGAGAACAATGAAGATGGCGGTTTGGCTTATGAGACTGATGGTTCATCTTGTCATGCGGGGGGGGAACATCCTTTGAGAGCACAGAGTTGGTCACTCGACGACATGAGGACCATGCTTCGAATGTGTGGGCCACGTTTTGCAGTACATGGGTGCAGACATGGTTTGGTTTGTAGAAAAACTGGGGAATTAATCCAGAAACCTTGGGGTTGGTTCTCCACTCATAAAGGTGTGAGGGATAAGCTTGCGGCAGTGTGCAATCATGGAACTGGGGTTCATAAAAAGATTGAGGGGAGTATCACTGCTTCTACTGCGGTTTATCCACCACTTTTGTGTCGACGTTTTGCTGAGGCCATTTTGGCCAAAACACGACAAGTTTCTGTTTGTTTTTCTGAGTATGATGTTGATGATGTTCATGGTCATGTTTTTGCTGAGGAAGGAGAGGAGGATCAACAGGAGGAACAACCAGTGATAGATCTGGATGGTAGCCAAGAGATGGAGGAACAGGAAGGAGGCCCAGGAGATGAGGAACAACAAGAACAAGACAGTGAAACCGAAATCATGGAAATCAAACAAAAACTCAAGATGATTCATAGGAATCTAGGTCATCCCAACAATGAGGCCATGTTGAAGATGTTGCGCGATTCCGGTGCCAACAAAAAGGTTCTTGATTTGGCGAAAGATTTTTCATGTGAGTTTTGTTTGCAAAGGGGAAGACGGGCACCAGCAAGACCTTCCACGGTTACCAAAGTCACTGAGAAATGGCACTGTTTATCAATTGATACTTTTTGGTGGCATACCCCAAAAGAAGTGTTGCGACCTGGTGAGAAACCTGTTTATGCTTTGGGTTTGAGTATCATGGATGAAGCCACGGATTTTCATGCGGGGATCATTCTCAAAACCAGTACTGAAGGAGCCCTTAGGAACATTTCTGCCGAAGATTTTAAGAAGGGTTTTTCCAAGGGTTGGTTACAACAGTTTCCTGCACCGAGCCTTTTGCGTTACGACGAAGAAGGCTTCATGCGATCCGTGAAATTAGTGTCTTGGCTTGAAATCTTTGGAATCAAGCTGGAACCGATTTCTGGTGAAGGATCCTGGCAACTTGGCAAACATTCAAGACACCTGCAAACCCTCAAAGAACAGATGAACCTTATTTGTTTTGAAATGGGAAACCAGTTTGATGTTGAAGAGCTTTTAGGACTCAGTTTAAGTGCCAAGAACAGCATGCACCAGATTCGCGGATTCAGTCCGTACCAGTGGGCTTTCGGCCAAAATCATGGGAGAATTTCCTCGTTCTTACAAAACAGTGAGAACCTTCCTTTGCACTCAGCAAGAGAGGACCAAACTTTTGAAGAAAAGGTCCAAGCTGAGGCAAACGCCAGAAAGCTGTTTTTGGAAATCGATGCGAGACGACGCATAGCCCGAGCGTTGCATGCAAAAAGTAGAACGATTCGAGAGTTCACCATGGGAGATCTGGTTTATTTCTTCAGAAAAGGCATCAAACAAGGTTCAAGGTATGGAGGTACTTGGCATGGACCTGCGAGAGTGCTGGCACATGAGAAAACATCACATTTGGAAGAACAAAAGGCACCAGGTTCAGTTGTTTGGATCACTCATGCTGGTAAAATCATTAGATGTGCACCTGAACAGTTGCGACATGTGACACATGACCTGAGACATCTTGACAAAGAGATCAACGGACCCCAAAATTTCCATACCATGTTGGAACAAGTGAGCAACCAGCTCAAATATCTCGATATCAGTCAAGAATATGAAGGGGAACTGTTTGATGAACCGGATGAGCGAATGCCGCAGTTCAGGGCTCGAGAAAAACAAACAGTGCCTCCCGAATTTCTTGGACCAAGAAAGGATCCACCCCGAGACGCACATGGCGACTCACAACAAAGACCTGAAACAGCTGTTCGAAGCGGTGGTCAAGAAGAAGCAGGGGCAGAAAGAACTCGATCTCGAACACCTACCTCTGGCAGAATACGGAGAGATGAAAATGACAGTCGGCGAACGCTACAAGGGAGTGGCATTCAAGGAGATCTACAACGACCAAGGATACAACAAATGGGTGGTGGATCACTACCAAGAGGGGAAGTCGTCTCAGGGGCTCAAGGAGTACGCGATCTACATGAACCGTCGGCTTCTGAGGAAGATGGCCGAGACTCCTTCAAAAGCGGAGACCTTCCATTGAAATCCAAGACCTTGAAGAAGGAGGTGAATCCAGCGAAGGAGACACCCGACGAGACCATGAGCATCAACAAGAGGATTCATCAGGAGGAGGAGTCGGAGATGGGATCTCACTGGACAAGAGTCGAAGAAGTCGAATCCGAGGTGATCCAAATGAAGCATCGTCTCAGCAACATGGAGAACATGATGGAGAAGTTCTTGCATCACATTCAGGACAAGCAGTGAGAGTGGACAGAAGTCGTTCCCCTAAGGAAGTTCCATCAGGAGCGAAGACTCCTGAGAGGATCGGGGACAGTGATGACTGTTTATATGCCTGTTCCGACACTAAAAGTTATGAAGGTTTTGTTAACAACCTCCATGTTTGTGAATTCGAGCTGAACTTGGCACCTAGGGATGTTCACATGGGCAAAGGTGGCATTTGGATGGTAAATTCCAAAGCCAGAAAAGGGGTCGAAGTTTCTCTTCGGAATTTGAAACAAGAAGACAAGCTTGAGTTTGAGAAAGCCATGAAAAAGGAAATCGATTCTTTTGTTTCTAGTGAGGCTGTTCAAATCTGTGACTCTCAAGGTATTCCCGAAGAAAGAATCCTCAAAATGCGTTGGATTTTTGTTTGGAAACCTTTGAATGATGAGCATGGAAAAGAAATAGGCAAAAAGGCTAAGGCACGATTGATAATCAGGGGATATGAGGATCCTCGACTGACGACACTGGAACGAGAAGCTCCGACACTTTCGTGCCTTGGTAGAAATCTGCTTCTTTCAGAAACGGCCAGGAAAAAGAAACCACTGTTTTCTGGAGACATCAAAACAGCCTTCCTTCAGGGCGACAAGAGTGAACTGGATTCCGAAGTTTATGGGCTACCCCCTCAAGATGTTCGGGAACGTTTGGGTATGAAACCTCATGAGATCCTCCGTATTGCTAAGGCGATATATGGTTTACTCAATGCCCCAAAGAGATGGTATGATGCTTTGAGTAAGTTCCTCGTCAATGATGGTTGGATGATCCATTCCTTAGACAAGTGTTTGTTCAAAAGAATTGATGAAAATGGTTGTGTTTGTGGTTATTTGGGAATTCATGTGGATGATGTGTTGACTTCTGGGGATGGAATGGTTTATAAACAGGCTATTGACCGTTTGAGACAACAGTTTTCTTTTGGTAGTTGGGAAAATGCGATGGATGGTACTATTACCTATTGTGGTTGTGAAATCAGACAACATGATGACTATTCGATTTCTCTTGATCAACAAAAGTTTTCTTTGTCTATTGATGAAATCAACGTTTCTACGGAAAGAAAAATGAATACACAAGATGTCGTGACTGAAAACGAACGCAAAGGTATGAGGCAATGCTTAGGAGCTTTGAACTGGAGAGCAACACAGAGTGCACCATGGCTACTTTCGACAGTTAGCCACCTTCAAGGAGTGGTTGAACATGCACAAGTCCAAGACCTTCTTGCAGTTAACAGACTAGTTCGTTTACAGAGAAAACATTTTGACCAAGGGTTGTACTTTGCGGTTCTCAAGGGTTCATGCACTTTGCTGACCTATACAGATGCTTCTTGGGCAACTCGAAGGGATGGTAGCAGTCAAGATGGACAAATCACTCTGTTGGTGGAACAAAACGCTCTTTGTGGAAGTAAAACAAAGTTCTCAGTTCTTAGCTGGAGTAGCAAAAAGTTGAAGCGGATTGCCAGGAGTTCGACTAGTGCCGAAACTCAAATGTCTGCGAATGCTTTAGATTCCCATGAGTTTGCCAAGTTGGGTTTCTTTGATCTGCAGTGTAACTACAAACTTGACTTGAGAAAGAGTGATGACTATCTCTCTAGCTTCAAATCTGGCCTTGTTGGAGATGCCAGAAATATATATGATGGTATAGTCAAGGTTGAGACTTCAGGGCTTCACATGGCCGAACGACGCACGGCAATAGAACTGCTAGCAATCAAGGAAAGGCTTTCACAAGCGAGTGTTGAGCTCAGATGGGTAGAATCAGAATGTGACTTAGCGGACGGTTTAACTAAGCCTTGGAAACATGAACCTGTGATACGGACTTTGAAAAAGAAAGAGATTTGCCTGGTCTATGACCCTGAGTTTCAATCATCTCGGAAAAAGAAAGCTTTGCGGAAGTATGCCAGCGATGCTATTTTCTGTGCTTGGCTATCTGCAGTCTATGATTTGGCTGTTTGAGCAAACACAATTTTTGGAGCGATGTAAATCCTGATGTGTGGATTCAGTTGCTCACAGCCATTCATAGTGAATCACTATCAGAATCTTGGCACGAGCCCCCTTTTACTTCAGCATACAGCCCGCGCTCAGTGGACAAATAGCGTGTGCTCTTGCGTTGGTTTGAGATCAAGGGTTACCAGTTCGTTGGTGCTTTTCATTTGAGGTGTGCTCCCTACCATCTACACCCCCAAATATTTTTTTCCAGTAATCCCTTCCTCCTAATACTAAACGTCCCCCTAATACTAAAAACAGGCATCCATCTCCAATTTCCGAAAATTTCAGTTTGGCCAATTTGACTTTTAATTGATCCCCTTTAAAAAAC
>Ga0126342_10012311_pt1 | contig 15256 bp, 14 predicted proteins | sample Cyp1metagenome_FD_92528 | JGI IMG/M metagenome (GOLD analysis project Ga0126342, IMG submission 92528) | Coral microbial communities from Lord Howe Island, Old Settlement Bay, Australia - Cyphastrea 1 metagenome | ecosystem: Host-associated > Invertebrates > Cnidaria > Coral ...
CACTATGATATGTCTACATTACATTGGCAAAACAATCAGGATTTGGTTTGTATATTCTAGATAAGTTGATATATAAATATTTATGTATACGTATATATATATATACACGTGTATATATATATACGCGTAATTCTAATTCGTCGTGAAACCAACCATAGGGTTAAGCGACGAACGACGGGTCGCCTCAGGAGATTGCCTCGAAGCGTCGTCGTTTGGTCAAAGCCACTGAGGAACTCGAAGAGTTGAAATCCAGGCGACACATGCGACATGCGACAGCACCAAATTGTTGACGGCCTGATGGATGTTCATGGTAGATTCATCCGGTGAAAGTGTCATGGTTTAGTGGGATTTGTTTGTGAGTTGGAATCATCATGAGTTATATATACTGAAAAGACATCGATCGCATGTTATTAAAAAACGGAACTAAATGTGGTCGCTCCTATTTTTTTCCACGACTTTGACTTGTACAACTGCCTGAGGCATCGCCGTGTGGCCCCTTTGGATCGACCCCTGCAGGAGAATGGCGACCGGAAAGACCGGAAAACAATTATTGAACGCGTGAGAGACTCCGAGACTCTAGCGTCTAATCATGCTTCAATATCATGTGGCGCTAGACATTCTGCGGCTTACTGTGAGTGTATGTCCTCACCAATCAAAAAGCTGAGATTCCGTGATCTCCAAGGCTCGAGTCCCCTGTAACACCTGTTTCATTTTTGATTGTGGTGGGCAGGAGAGTCTCCGAGTACATTTCTTGATGAAGCTTGTGACGGAGCTTTCTGGAGAGTTGCAGGCCTTGCCCGAGGCCATGGGTTGCGGCAGTTGCGCCTGGTCGCTTTTCTGACCGAAGTGCGACTGGAGGTGAGATTGAAACAGAACTGTACATTCTGTACGAAGAAAATGGTCATTGAACAAACATGAGAGGATTGATGGATTGACATCATGGTGGTTTTCCAAGGGCAGCACCTCAGGGTCATCAGCACTGTGTGGGAAATTGTGAGGCGGATCTACCAGAGCGAAGAGGCGGATGCACAAGAAAGATCGAGAGTTACTGGATACGTGATGCATGTTTACGAGATTTTATGATCTTGATATATCCTGATAGTTTAATTTAATTATGTTTAATTGAGGAATAACTACAGCTATTGGTTTTGGATGGTTTTGGTAGGTCTGTGAATTTGACCCATGCTCAACCATCAGGGGAGGCGCTGCGGGAGCCTATAGATAGCCATACCGCAGCAGATGGCAAGGTGCGGATCTGTGTGGAATGCCACCAAGTTACAATCTTGCTTCCCAACAGGCTAGTTAGGTCAAGGTAGGCCGTGGACTTCTGTGGTGGGGACCTAGGTGCACGGCGCTGGAGTGTTCCTGACTTCACCAGGCAGTGGATATTCTACCGCATCGCCACAGGGAACAAATCCAGTTGGAAAATATGAGGTGCAGTCAACACAGATATCTCAGATACATGAAGGTTGTGACTCTTGCAACGTTCCTGACATGATATCTCTATGTATCACATGCTAGCAGCGCAGTTGATGCTGACCTTCCCGACGAGTCTGACGAGTTGGAGGTGCAGAAGGGAACAGTCGGGTAAAGTTCGCAGCCTTTGAAAAGTGGGCTGGACTTGGTGGCCACTTTTTTTTTTCCTATTCTCTACCCCTGACACATTGCAGACTATGTCAGACATGTTGAAGTCTTTGGAACACGTGGTTCGTCCACAGTTTTCGATCTGAGAGGACCTTCTGGACAAAGCTGTGGCGGAATACTACGAGGGCGACAGCTTCGGATGGGAAGCTGCCAGTGCCGCTTGCCGCTACGTAGCTCATCAGGAGCTGGGTCTCACTGTGCCATGGCGAGCGACTGAGACGATTTCCTTGCAAAAAAAAACAATTGAACATCATTGAAGTGCATCCCAGAATCAGAAGTTGAGAGATGTCAAGCAGTGATTTAGTTGTTAGAACAAGTCCATTCAGAACTCAGAACTCTATTGCTCTGCAACCACATGTCAGGATGGGTGTGGGTCAAAATGGGGTACAGTCCCCTGAAGTCTAAGGACCTACAATCACCGATCCATTTGTCTTTCAGGTCTTGAACGGCCAGTCCCACAATAGCGGTCGAGCTTTTTATTTATTCATTTCCACCCGATTGTTCGGTTATCGTTGGGATATCTGTTGGGATCAACTGATAGTCCACAGACTGGAGTTTATTGGCTTACAAAAAAGGCAACAGTAAGAAATAAACGGAATAGTAATAGTAGTAATAATATAAGCTTAATTATCATTATCATTGTCTTATTAGCAGAATCGGAATAGTAATAGTAGTAATAATTATGATGACAACGATGGTAATAAGATGAAATATCAACGACATCCGGTAATAAGCATAATCGTGAATCGACAACTACTTAGTATAATAAGAGTACTTCTAGTTGCTAACACTAAAATCAATGAATGCTGATATCCTAAGATTTCGAAGTGATTTTTCCCAAAGTTAAGTTTTTGTCCATCCCTATTATCCCATGAGTATCCCCATTAATTAAACCATGGCGTAAACAGACCCACCGGCTGCGGCAGGATGCGGCGCTGCTGGTGCTGCGCCATGATGACCTTCAGTGTGCAGAGGAGCTCTGCGAGGGCCGGCGGAGGCAGCAACGAGGCACGATTAACGAACGACGTCGTGGCATGGCGTGGCTGGGTGGTGGTGGAATTGCCAAGAAACCTGTGGGAAAACAGTGGGAAATGAGTGGGACACGTTTTTTTCTCCCGATGTATCGTAGAGGTGGAAGTATCTTGAAGTGTCTAAAACTAAATATAAAGACATGGTGATATGAAGCAGCCCAAAGGTAAGGATTTTGGCTATAATCTTGAAACGGGGGTAGAAATCCATGAAGAACGGATGTTTTAAGCAGTTCTTTGGGTGAGTTCAACTAGCAAACTCGGGGAGATAGGTCTATGATATGGTTTATGATCTATTGTTTAATCAGATTTCCAGGATACCATTTGATGGCTCCTAAGTTGGGTATCTCCTTGAGCAGTGCTGCTGCTTCCCCCACACCTCCACATGGTCACTTGGTCAACCTCGGTAGGGCAGTTTCTCCAGCGTTGCCTGGGGGATGAAGATGTGGCTATGCGCTTGCTGCCCCTCTTCCGGGAGGAGCCACCGTGAGCCACTGTATCCGTGAAGCGTGATATGGAAAGATCAATTGACTGGGGATTTATCATGATTTATCTATTCATCATGTAGTCTATATAGTCTTAGGACCACTAATGAAGGACCATGGGATTTAAAGCAAGTGTACCCCATTTCTTTCGGGGATCCATCATGTGTTTGAGCCATCACTAAAAATAGCCGATGCCAAGCAAGTTGGTCCGGTTGGTCCCTTCCTGAAGGACTGGAGAGCTTACAACACCCAACTGGAAAAATGCAGACCCAAGAGAAATCTCTAGGTGGATGGACTTGAAACGCCGCGTTAGATATACCTATGGCATTATGGGAGTGAAAGGACACAAGGTAGCAGCGATTTAGCCGTCAACAGTTGAAAGACACCGAGACCGAGAGCACACTTTCCCAAGTTTGGCCGAAGGAGCGCAGTCATAGAGGCACAGTCCTTGTGAAGGCTCTTGGATCTCTTGCTGTGGCAAGGGCGTGAAAGTTGGATTTGAGATGATTCAGTCTGATTCAGAGATTTTTCAGAAGACTTGACCAAAACACATTTAACAATGAGATTAAACGGATTTAAACGGATCCAAAATGATTAGGGGTGACAATACAGATTGCTCTACAGCCAACTGACAGTGCCCTCTTGGCAGTGACTTGGATTTTCCATTCTGAAGTCAACCTTGGCTTGTGCAAAACGGTCTATAACGGTCTCAGAGTTGGATCATATATGGACCCAATGAGCCAGGTAAAGTCATTAAGTTCTTCCAAGTCCACTTAACATGGCTTTGCACAACTCCGACCTTGCCAGGCTGGATCTGTTCCCACCAGCCTTTGGCTCATCTTATCCGGCAGCTGCTCACAAGCGCGGGAACTCGTGAGTTCTCAAGGGGGTTCAATGGATGCCATAATGATGGCCGCTCTTTTGATGGAACGAAAGAAAGTGGAAGCCATCGTTGTGCGTGCAGGATGCTTCAACATAACTTCCATAGGTTTGGGCTCAGCAGACGTAGTGAGGGCCATGCAGAGAAACAAAATCAAAGATCCAAATCATCCAAATCCGACCATCATGAAGCCATCCAAAATTTTCTTCAAAATGATAGGGGCTCAAAAATGAAGCAACTTTTTTACTACGCTCTCTAAAGAAATAAACGTATTGCCAATTTTCAGGCAAAAACTGGGTCAAGGACTTTTTTTGGACGGCCTGCAAGGTACCTTTGATACTTTTCAGTACCGATGTCACCTATCTATGCCGCCCACTTCATATGCAAAAGCAGGTGTGTTTTTTGAAACTCACAACCAGACGAAACCAGAGATCCCTTCCTCAAATTTCCTCAAGAAACCGCTGCAATCCTTGTTCTGAGGTGAAAGAAGTAGCAACTTGGCACAAAGCCTGAGAGCACAGCTATTCTGCACATAGTCACACAGTGCAACGAACAGGAAATGACCGCAGACCTTGGATGGCCCTAGCTTTGAGCCGTTGTCAATAGTAGGCAGCCAGAATTCTGTCCTCAGCTGGTTGTGGCGGAGGGTTTTGCTCAGATTCAAGGAATCCAAAGAGACTCATGGAAGGCACAGCTGCAGACTCCAGGGTGGTGGGGGGGACCTGAGATCTGCATCAATGGTTTTTGAAGCATCGATGGAGTTGGACATTTGGACTGCTACCTTAAAAAACAGGGATTTTAAGCTGGGAATTGGCGTGCAAATCCGTATGATCATGTCATTACCTTTCAATTCAATATTTTTGATTTTGATACTTGAGGTGTGATGTATCCAAAAAACTACATGATACAATGCCATAAGTGATGCAAAATATGATACACCCAACCAAACTACCGGAACGTCAGAAATGTAGATTTTGAGAGCTTGAACCGCAGACTACCGCAGCCAGGTTTCGGCGCACTTCCCTGGGGGTATTGCAAGAAGGGCAGTTTGTGGGGTTGTCTGGCTCTGAGCGAATGGCACTCGAACATACCTCATTTTGTTCAATGCCCCCAGCTAGAAACCATGAAACCTTCATTTTTCAGCTAACCATGTTTGAAGGTGGATACAGCTGCCGCCCCCGCAGCCTCTTAGGACCTCTCTCCTACTGCAGCAGCCCGAGCCCTTGACCGTCATCTGTGCAACAGAGGCCTTCGTTGTGATAAACTGATGAGCTTTGTGGTTTGAGGTGGCCGTTGTTTTGATCAATTGGTATAGGAGGCAATGCAGGATTGCCACTTCAGTGGCAACTAGTTCATTGAACTGGCCTGGAAAGTGTTGGAATTTTGCCTTTGCAAAGAACTTTCTGTTGTACTTCGGTTTCGTTTGTTTGGAGGTTCAGCTGCTGCGAGCGGACAACCTCTCACCAGCCAAGCTGACTCCCAAGGTCATTGAGGCTGGTTCTCTGGTTCCGGCCACAGGTTCACACCTGAACATTGATTGTCATCCAATACCTGCAAATGTCAGTGTTTGGGACAAAGAACCCGTGTCCCGTTTGAAGGTGGAAGTGAGAAATGCATCATCTTCCAAATCCAGTTGCAGTGCTTGTGTGAAACCACAGCCACTGACACCATCCTGTTCCAAGCGATCACTCATTTCTCGATGGTTGGAAGGTTCTAAAGAGTGCCTTGCGACAGAAGGGTGCATGGCTGTCCCAGCGTCTTGAGACTTTAGCTGAGCTCCCGGCCAAGCTTGATGCGAAGGCCATGACGGCCATGCATGTTCCCAAGTGATCAGCAAATGCCACCGCTGACTGGGTGTGATGTGGGATCATGCTATATATATATATACTGATGGGGAGTCTGTTGCTATAGTTTCTTGGAGTGTAGTGGCCTTCTGAGGGTCTTTGACATTGATCAATTGATTTTTCGGCACTTGGATTACTTGGATTACTTGGATTGGAATGCTAAGTGGGTATGGGTCAATACCTATGAATACCATTTTTAGTGGGATGAACATCCATTTACCAGCTATTTTGATGTTCACCAGGGGGATAGGGTTTTGACACACTCCCAAGTGACTTCCTTGGTTCATCAGTTGATCATTACCAGGTTACCAGGAGCTACCTTGGTATGTCATCTCCCGCTGTGCTGGCCGAGGCGGAACGTCTTCGCAGCGAGCTGTACGAGGCCAGGGTGCCACTGGTCTCCGACTCGCCGTTCTTGCGCAGAAAACACCAAGCCTTGCTGCCAGGTGGGGCCAGTGGAAGGGGGATGGTTCAAGGATTGGTGATTCCCAGGGCTAAGATGGCAGAAGCTACTCATGACAGCACTTGGGTCTCCATTGATGGTTGGTCTTGCAACAACACTTCCAAAGCGCCATATATCTGTCTGATCGTGCAGATTTTCACAGTCAGCTGGGAAATCGTTGCATTCTTTTGAGTTTGTTTTATTTTTTCCTCTGCAGCCATGGCTCAAGCCACTTTGGCTCTTTTCTCAGTGGTTAATCCACTGATCAATGTCAGTCCGATAGTGACTCGCCGTTGCCCGTGGTTGAAACTATCATCTACTGGGCACCGCTGTTCGACTCACCTCTAACGCAGCATCTTGGCAGCTGGAAGCTGTTTGGATATCCCCTGACAGAACTTGGCATCCTATTGGGGTTCAAACTCAGCACTTCTTTTTGGACACGGTTGGGCTTAGGATCGCTTAGGCTTTGCTGCTTCTTGCATCACTCTGGGGCCTACGATTCTAGGAATTTCTGATATCTTTGACCTGGAAGCGTCTAGAGTCTACCTGCCCAAAGGCCTGCCCTGCCCCAAGGCAATCTTCATAGCCGCTCGGTGGCGAAACCTCTCCTGCCATGGAGTGCTTTGCGGGTGTAGCCGCTGGTGGCTTCGCAGCCAAGGTGGCCAGCGGCCAGCCGGGTGTGGCAGCTGGGAAATTGGCTTTGAAGACCAATGATCAACCAGCAATCAATGCATCAATCAACACCAATGAAACATAACTGGGCAAAACAATCTCCCTGATCTCTCCTGATTCTTTGTGCTTCAGCTGTCACCCCCCAAACACTTCCGTGTTGAAAGATTGGTCCATTCACTTGGCGTCGCTGGCAGGAAGCTTACCAATACAATCGAGAGAACTTTCTTTATGACAGAAACTTGCGCCGACGAAAGGAGTTCCAGGCCTGGCTTTTCGCGGATCGGCGACAGCTGCGCTGTTTAGGGTTTTAAACGGTTCAGAGTCAGCTACCCAGTACCATGGTAGATTGCACTATTGTAGAGATTCCCAGGAAGAACCCAACGATCCAGGTATTTTGACCAGCGGGGTGCTTCCGAACAATCACCCCTTTTGCCCAAGGTGCAGAAGTTTCGAGTAGAGCAAGCTGAATTGTGGCGGACTGACGTGCGGGATCTCATATCCCTGACAGCCACTTGGCAGAGGGCAATTTTTCAAACCTTTCCCAAGGGAGAACAACAACAAGGTATCTTAAAACAAGGTATCGTCTTAATGTGCCAATATACGTGATAGCTACACGCTTTTCCACGAGAGACGTATTTGTTGCAGCTCCAATTTTTGGCATGGTTAGCCTGAACTCAGGAGTACAAGATGCACGTGTACCTTTTGGTAAATGTGCTTTTGCTGGGCATCACAGTGGCACTTTGGTGTCAAGGAAAGTTGCCACACACAACTCCAGCTGCTCAACTGCAACTGGCATTTTGGAATCTATAATCTATCTATCTATCTTATCTTATCTTATCTTATCTTATCTTATCTATCTATCTATCTCTAAAGAATAAATAAATAACTAAATAAATATGTACATATATATATATATATACACGTATAGTCATCTAGAATTAGAATCCGTTTGGACTGGGATCAACAGTGGCTCACTTTTCAAGCCAGAGCCATGCCGAGGTTTGGTTGATGACCGGAAACGCCCTGTCAATGGCTGGGTCGTTTTCCTTCATTTTGCTGTCCATTTGGATGGCGATGAAGCTCGGCTCAGGATCTTTTTCATTCTTTTTCCTTTTATTTTCTAATCACTTGATGGAAAGCAGTCACAACAGATCGTTTGGGATTCCCGAAAATGAGAACAGATGCGCTTCGGATCTTGAAAGAATATTTGCAAAGCATGACCTTGTCGTGGCTCCATTGGCAGCCCATTTTCATGCCGCCATTCCCACTCTCAGGCACGCAGCTGTGTCGGCGCAAGCCTTTGAGACGCGCTTGCTGACGCAGATGGTGCGTTTGCCCATCCCCTCTTGGCAGGCGGGGAGGTAGCTAGGAGGTCAGGAAACTCTGAGGATGTAAAGAACGCACGGATCTTCAACGTCAAACAGCATGTCCTTTGGCAACATCAGATTCTGCTCAGGAAGTCGAAGCTTGCCGAACCTATGCATCGGAATTTGAACGCCTAGACGCGAAGCAGATGTTCAGCACCTTGGATGAGTAGGATTGGCTTGACTGGCTGCGTTGTGCACCTTTCTGTGGGTGCATGTGCAAAGCGAGTTCTTGTTCTCAATATCAATGTTAGTCATTTTCCTGGGAGCTTCTAGGATAAAGCTGCAAATCATTAGGTGAAAGCATCATGCTCTTCGTTGCTTCATCACCAAGTTGGATTTCGTGACATTTTTGACGCTGTGTAGGAATTCCCTTTGTTACGGGCAAGCAAGAGAGTTGGGTACCTCCAGACCCTGGTGTAGAAGGAGAAGAGACACCAAGCACTCGCTCAAGGAGCGGGGGGGGGGTTAGCAGATTCTGCAGCATTTTCACTATTTCACTATTTTGACTATCAAGCATGCCGTTGTAACATGTTGTAACATGTTGTAACATGTTGTAACATGTAACAAGGGTATCTAGTTTTGACCCCCGCACATGAAAATTCGTCCCTCAGGCGGCTCCTGGCAGAGACTCACGTGGATCCGTGGGGACTGGAGGGCACCGGCTCCAACGTGCCAGAGCTTGGCGCCAGAATGGGCCATGGTGATTTGGCCGCAGCATTGGTCTCCATGATGTGATGGATAGGTTTGGGCAAAGTCTAATATGCTGCTGTACCATTACAATACTAGTAGCTGAATCACAACATCATTGGATCATCATTGGATCATCATGAATCACGAATCCAATACTAGGAGCTGGAAAGCAAACTGCTCCAGACTTGACCATTGAACATTGAAAACAGAGCTGGTTTCCGACCAGAATCCCTCAAGGCATGCACAAGTATCGCCATGTGAAGCTGGCCCGTCAAGCGATGGCGTTTTGGCAAAGCTACGATGCCTTTGCCAGGACCGAACCGGCAGCCTGGGAGGGTTTTTATGGACCCCCAGTCATGGTCATGGTTGGTTCATGGGATGGTTGATGTTTGTTGGGTTTATCAGTGTATCACTTTAATGTGGTGCCAAGAATAACCCCCTAGGTGGGGATTGTTCTATCAACAATTATTGGGTTTAAAGTTTAAATGGTTTGCCACATACGGAAGCAAACAAATTTGATGCTACACTTGTGAGACTGCGGGCAATTTCACACATCAACACATTTGAACCGAATCTCTACAATCCACCCTGAATGTATTCTTGTGGGATCTGGGCTGCTCCAGCTCGGGTGCAAGAACGCAAACACCTCAAATCAACAATATTTGTGCAACCGGCGTGCAACCGAAGCTGCAACACAGCACTTGGCTCTCCCATGTTTCGCTATGATACGACCATGGCGCCTCAGGATTTGCATGAGCATTGGAGTCAACCAGCTCCTCAATGCGGCCAGTTACTTCATCTTGGCCTACTACATGACTGAGGCCAAGCCGTTCGTTCGTTCGTTAGAGCAGAGAACCGATGACGCCGATGAGGGTTTGGTTCACTTTGCCCACCAACACACAGATCCTCCAGGCAAAAGTGCCCTCCTCCGCCACTTATGGTGTTGTGGTGCTGACGACCATGGCTGAGACGTTGAACCGCTTAGATATGTGTGAAGCTCAACTGGTTTGTAAGGAAGCTCAATGGATGTGCAATCCTCATTCCGTGATTTTTCAAGGATTCAAGGCCAATCTGTCTAGATTTCATGGTTTGTTCCTTTTTAAACGGCTTGAAGTGCTCTTGTCCGTCTTCCGTTCCAAACCGCAAGTCATCTGTGCTGCTTCCTTCCTTAGGTCGTTGAATTGGTGGCAACTGCGGCTCATGCAATTGCCCGGATACCCAGAGCAACAGCTTTTCTTACAGAGCCCTTTCTCACGCTGAAGTGCCCACAGTCAGAGGAGTCCTTATCCTACTTCCATCCGAGTGGGTTATTCTGAAAATAGGATACCTCTAAATCTCACAGCCAATCATCATGTTCCCCATTAAACTTGCTATTTGCGCTATGCCTCAAGTTTAGGCAACCCCAAGTTGTGGCCCCAGCCATCGCTAGGTTTCTCTACCTTGGGCCAGCCATAGCCACCATGGCCGGTTGGGCCTGGGTGGAAGATGGATGGGAACTCACTGCTGAAGCCCTGGTAGTCTGTGCCTTCCTGGCGAACGCCTTGTAGCGCAGCGGAACAATACAGGGATGGCTATTGGATAGGTCAAAATTCAAAGCAATGGGAAGAGGAGATTTGGGTTGCTTTCAGTTTTCAACTGTAGCTATTTATGTTTTGGCCGTACCAAAATGATCAGTCCAAGTGAGATACTTGCAGTTGCAAGACCAAGAAGGCAACCAATGGGCCGGGCTTTTGATTTCGGGGTCTGGATAGCAATTGATGACCGGTTAAGATTTTCATTCTCATACCATCCACTGCTTGACAGCATCTGGGAAACTCGGGATTACCAGCTGCAATCTTTAAACATCTTCAAAATCCACGGGATGCTGCCCAAAACTCTTGGCTCAGGTACCTGTTGACTGTGAATACTCTTTGCCACATGCATCTGGAACATAATGGAGCTATGCTCCCCTCGGTTTTCCGTTCGGTGCTGTACCTGGATGTCTTTGGATGGTCCAGTCAGGTGCGGCTTGGGGGTCCAAGTGATGTTTTCCTCTGTGAGTTCACGATTTGTATGAATTTCAGGTGTATTAATTGGCCAAACGGTCAGATTGAAGAGATGTCAAGTCAAGGCCGATTGAAGAATTAGAAACGGATATTTGTGCTGGAACCTTCGAGAACTGTGCTTCCGGCCTGGTGTGACTTTGACTACCCATAGCCATCCAAGTTTATCCGTCAAACAAATTAAATCCTCCTGCAATTGAACAAGTATAGACCACTACCCATATCCCATCTCATTATACTATAGTTGGTTGATAGGTTTCCCCAATATGGATTATAAGTTGTAATAATCCCCAATCATCAGGTAGTTCTTCATCACTTCATCCACAAACAAAATCCACCTCTGCGGCGCCCCGTTTCATTTCATGGCCTCTGCAGGCACGGTATCACCGCGAATTTAGCCCCAGAGTCAGCACACCGATGACGACCGAGTCATCTCCTGTGGCTTGGAATAGTTGGGATGTGACCAACAAGTCTTGCTGGGGCCACCAACATTCATTGCCACAGGGCGGCATCAGCGCGCGTGGCCCTGCAGCCTTAGCGATGACGAAGCCAGCTTCAGCCACTTGCTGCAAGGGATTGGGCCAAGTGCCCATGATGGTTCCAACGCCGTGCATGCTGCATGCAGTGTGTGAAAAGTTTAGACATTTTACTGGCAAGAGAGGACCTGCACCTTTCTAAGCTGTGAGACATTAAAATCTTTGGAGATAGTTCAGGCCACACACATACACACTCGCTATCTAAAGCATCCAGCTATCTGGTCTATAAAGTCTAATGTCATCTGATTTGATCCAATCTGATCTATTTTTCTCCATCTATAAAACGCGTAGATTGATGATCATTGATGTACATTGATGTACATAGTGGCTATAAGTTATGCAGTTCTGACGGTCTGAAGCCCTCCGCCTTTGAAAAAGGCCATGGTTCAGCACAGCCTGGGCCGTCCGGTGCCGCGGCGCCCGGAGCTGGCGGCCGCGCCGGCGGATTTCCAGGACGCGCCCGGGGCGCCGGACGTGGGCGAGCACGGCGACAACCCTGTGACCTGGCGGAGCTGGCGGAGCTGGCGGAGCTGGCGGAGCGAAGGATGGGAAAAAATGGCATTTTTGAAGTGCTGCCAACACAGCAGACTTCTCCATTTTTTCATTTTTTGGGGCAAAAAAAAGGGAGACTAAAACCACTGGCCGATGTCTTAAAGATGATTGGCCGATTCCACAGTAAAGGTTGTGATGGACTTTTGTCTATGGAAGATTCCGGTTTCATAGCATCCGTTGGAGCAGGGAAATCGAGGGACATGTCCTTGATGTGATGCAAAACATCGTTTTTAGATCAGAGTCCAATTGATCTTGGTGTGCAGAGTTTTGTCCTTTGCGAAGGACAAAAAGAATCCAACAACTTACATTTGTAAACATATGCGAAGGTGGTCAAAAATTCCTCCCACATCACCCCCTTCGTCCAACATCTTTTACCCGGATGATGCATGATCTCAGGTCACTGGTTTCTCTGAGTTCTACAAGGCCGAAGGCTGGCTGAGCACCACCAATGACATCCCAGATGAGGACGACATTGTCTCTGGATGTAACTTGGCACTTGAGATGAACCATTTTTTTTTGTTAACCGCTCTATATTAGAGATGATTCTCATTGATTTTTGTCAATTGTGATCCAGTTTTTTTTTGTTGATTGGATAAGGACTTGACAAGCAGATTCTTCCGTTACCTGAGTTCTCTTGGCTCAAGATGTTTCCCTTGGTTTCTGAGGTGAACATCAGGGTGCGATCAAACTGCCCAGGCAGACCTTCTCTTGTGCCATGAACTTGCCTCCCGGTTTCAGATGGCAGGACGCTGTGTGCTTTGGACATGTCCATGGGATAATAATGGGATAATAATGGGATAATAATGGATAATAATGATTGGATAATAATAATAGTAAATGATATATATATATATTATATATATATATATATATATATAAATTGGACAATACATGATAATCAAAACCCCTTCCATCCCGAAATTGAAACTTGATGAAACACCGACGAAGGCAGGCAGAGCGGGGAAGAAGTGAGGTGTTGAACAGGCACTGCATGCTGCAAATGGACATTCGTGGAATGGCAAACCTGTTGCAACAGAATATCTTCAATGAGTGTTTGCAAAAAATCAGATGGGGAGGTAGCTAGCAATGGGTCCGTGTTGATGACTGGAATGCAGCCCAGGCTGTGCCTCGCTTGGATCATCGCAGCCTTCTATTTTGCGTTCGTCATCTCAAAGGTGGGGGTTTTCATCTTGATGCACTGACTTATCTTGTTCAGCCATCATTTGAAACGTTTTCAATATTCGGGGGTAGATATCCATGACAGATGGATACACTGGATAGGCACATAGATTTCGCGTCATTTAGCTTTTCAGTCAGTTGCACGAGCATTGCAGGCGACACTGGTTCAAAAGCACGCCTTCTTTGAGAGGACCAGACCGGGCTTACGCACCCGTGGCAGCACATAGTACTTACCCAATCCGTCAAATTTCGGTCTCCCACAAAGAGGAACTATTACAGGAACCCCAAACACACATTAATAAACTTGAACTTGTCTCAAATGTCCAGAAAGGTCTTAAAGTGAGCAGAGGAGAATGTTCGGGCACGAACCACTTTGAAAGGCAGTACAGCAACGATGAAGGAACTTCTTGGCACAACTTGGATGGTGGAAGCTGGTTGGAACTGAGAAATGACGAGCTATTTTTGGGGTACAATACCGTACCGGCAAATGACTTGACCATTCACTGGATTGGTTTACGGGAAAATTTACAGGAAAGCCCTATATTTCATGGGGAGAACCATGGTTTCCTGTAGGTTTTCCCTTCAACCAATCCAGCGAACCATCCTTTGCTTTCAGGCGACAGGCATCTTCCCAGCCTACTGGGCTTGATGGAGGTGGAGGAGCATTTGGCCACTGAGGACTGGCCATGCTGGGACTTCGGGTTCAACTTTGGATGGCCATGGGGAGATTAGTCGAATAGTAGAAATGTATGAGGAGTTCAATCAGTTCGACATTTGTATGGACACTATTATTATTATCCAATTATGAGAAATAGTAGAAATGTCTGGTTGTTTTTGTCCTTTGCCTCTGACATTTGATCTTTTCGTTCTTACGTTCCATGGGTTTCCGCCCAGTAGAAAAAGGACCTGCTGAGAGTTTCCTGGCCACACGAAAATGTCCTGCAGCATGGCGTGAGCGGAGAGATCGCGGATGGGGAAATTGGTTTTCAAACGCCAAACGCTTTCCCCAAAAAATACATTACCAGGTTACCATCCTTCGCAAAGAAATGCACAGAGGATGTCTGCCAATTTTTCACACTGAAGCGCGAGATTTTTCCAATTTTTCCAACAGGAAGTGGTTCATGTGTTGAATGTGCATGGGCATCACCTTGTTGTAAAGGGAGTTCGTGATCCCATGGTGCAATATCTGAGGCCTCAAGCTTTTGCTTGCGATGCCGACGGCAGACAGTTTGTGGTTTCAGATGCTTGGAGCAAGTTGGGTAACGGAGTGAACAGTTGGGTAACTGTTTAGTCCGGTGGTTTCAACTATCTTTTCTTTTCAAGATCCCCAATGGCTAATACTTTTCAGATGGGTGGGCACCACCAACCAGGTAAGGGAAAAGCGTCCAATGGTTTCTCCACAAATGGGTCTTCCAGTTAGAATCCAGCGGGTGAGGCAGCTGCTGTGTGTGCAAATTTCCCAATGCCGAGTTTTTTTTCTGCAACAAGACTATCAAAATCCCAACATTCCCAACTCAAAGGAGGCACAGGCAGCACATTGAGGCAGCACATTGTGTTGCAATCTGCCAAGGATGGCTTGTCCCTTTTCAATGCTCGATTGCAGACGCCGCTGGAACCCAAAGCGCCTCTGATTGCGAAGTTCTCCGAGGTGCGAAGTGGGACACGGGATTTGTTGTCCAACTTGTGTGGAGAAGCTTTCCGATGCTTTCAGATGGTAGGAAGAAACTGATGGACCAGATGAAGACACTTTACGAATATGGGTATAATATGGGTATTTAAGGGCTGCCGCCCCTGCCGCCGACCCCGGAAGAATTGGCAAGCCGTCAGAACGTATATATGGTACAGGCCTGCACCCCCCCCCCAAAAAAAATGGGGAAAGGATGTTCCTGGGACAG
>Ga0126342_10012312_pt1 | contig 15256 bp, 11 predicted proteins | sample Cyp1metagenome_FD_92528 | JGI IMG/M metagenome (GOLD analysis project Ga0126342, IMG submission 92528) | Coral microbial communities from Lord Howe Island, Old Settlement Bay, Australia - Cyphastrea 1 metagenome | ecosystem: Host-associated > Invertebrates > Cnidaria > Coral ...
AATGTTCTAAGTATAGGTTTTGGGTATGTTCTAACGACTTAATACTTAGAACATCCCCGCTGTGACGGTTTTCAGATTTTTTTTCCAAATGATGTTCTAAGTATTTGTCCGTCGCTATATATACATAGAATCTATAAAATCCATCCTCAAGATTCCAAGGCATCCTGGATTCCTCTGGATTCATCGTCGGCAGGTCGATCATACACATCCCAAAGCACGCTGCGGCGCTGAGGGCTGTACCCGAGGACTGAGGACGGGCTGAGGGATGCTGAGGGCTTCACGATTTACATCGATTTACGCATGACTGAGAGGAGTTTGAAAAAAATCATCTCTGGTGACCATCCCCTGTGTTTTTTTTGCAGCGTTTTTATTTTTTGCAAAAGGACATCTTGTCGACAAAAAAACTTGGGGAAAATCTGCAAGATACCTCCAAAATTCACCGGAAGAAGCATGGTTTCCTGTAGATTTTCCCGAAAAAATCCCCATAGAGAAACCCAGGATGCGCCCCAACACCTTGCCCCACAACCAGAACGCAGCTAGGATTAGATACAAGAGCTCGTAATAGTCCACTTGTTCGCTGGGAACTCAAGAATGAGCTGAGTAGTAGAATCATTTTGAGACATTAGGACGGCCTTCAGATTTTTTTTCACGTTTGATGTTCAAGGATTCACACGCTGCCTCCAAACTTAAGATTGGGCCCACACATTGCATTTCCAGTGATTTGCGGGTTGAACACCACCAGGAAGAATTGGTTTCTATCCCCTTCTATCCCCAATATGGTAATGGTAATGTAGTTTGAGATTCTTATCTGGCCACCAGCCAGATGGTTTATTTTCCCATTGATTCCATCCAAATAAAAAACCTCCACAAACCTCCATTTATCCATTTGAGGCAAATGGAAGAACCCCTAAGAAGTTGATGCTTCCCAAATGGAAGTACCTCCATAAACCTCCATTTATCATCATTTATCCCATTCATATCTCATCTTACTGGTGCTAAACGTCGGGAATTTTCGGGAATGATACACAATAATCCCATGAATCGCAACTCAATGGCCATTTCAGGATCCTAGATATCCTAGATTGGAGGTACCTACCATATATAAGGCCTATTTTTGAGGCCTATGTAAGGGAATACCCCCATCCTTTCCCTACGTAAAACGCACCAGTCAAATCCCCATTGGTCGAGAGATTAGTAGGATCGACTCCTACTGGAGACCGATGCCCCCGATCAGCTGCCGAGATCCTTAAGAGGTGGAGAACTCAACGGGGCTTAACGGTTTTTTTTTGGGCTCAACGGCTAAGCCAAAGGAGAATCCATGGGGCACTTCAGGAAATCATCTGGAAATGGATAGAAATGGATAGAAATGGTGGATTTTCCATATTTAAGTGTGGGTCAAAACCTATTATTGTCAATTTGAGTGGGATGAACATCCATCTATCAGCTATTTTAGGGTTTACTAGGTGCCAGGGTTTTGACCCAGACCCATCTCAGAAATTACTCTACTGCATCATCATTTTTTTCCAACTGAAATGAAGATTTTGGGGTGTGCTCTATTTTATGGACATCCTCATTACCAGTGGGATATATAGTATGGGAGAAACTTTCCGCATTCTATAATCTTAGATGGTTTGTTAGGTCTGAAATCTTGACTCAAGTACCCGCTCTGCATGCTTGTTGGTTCTTTTTCACAGCCGGGATAAACAAGACAGAAAACGATATCTCCATTGACGTTCCTCCCTTCTGTGGTTTGCATTCTTGTAGACACGACAATAGTGATGCGAATCTTATATCAAATGACATCATTCACAGATGGCATCCCGGTATCCCTATCCTGATCTAGTTTGTTGTATCCCCATTAGAAATATGTAAATGAATCAATCCCAACAGGTTGGGTATCTATTGGATAAACTATGATATTTAGCGTATGATACCATATCGATATACCATATGATATGACCCGTTTCTTACACTATACAGTATACACTTCTATCCTGAAAAGCAAAAAAGGGTGTTTTTTTCGTGCAACTTTTGGTGGTATAAATCGTGCCACTGTTGCAGACAATGGGCCAATCACAAAATGTACCCATATACACCGTATTCATGTACCATACCAAATACGATCCACAGGATATATACGTAGTAAACCTCAAAATCGATATAACTTTTCGTTTGGGACCTTAAACATCGAGTATTTTGATCCATCATTCCAATGCCAGGTGGCGTGTCCCCGCAGGGCGAGGAGCGGGCCGGGTCATGGCAGCAACCCGAAAAAATGGAAAGCGAAGCAGGAGCTTTGCCAAGAAATGTTGGAATTGAACTTGAAACGGTATGGAAAGAACCAGGATAATATTATGCAGCTGCACAAGCAACAACTATTACTGCTTTACCACTCAAAAGCCGAAATGTAGTTTCGTATAGATTCATGTAATTTCAATTGATTTCATATAATTCCACATTGGATGTAAGAAGTCGGTTTTGTCTCGTGGAGTCTCAGATCATTTTGGACTGCCGCTTAGCTTAAGCGCTTGCTGCGTTCACGTTAGTTCACGATCTTCCCATGATCCATCGCCGACCTGGGGCACCGAAAAGGGCCCGGGGGGGTTGGTTGAATTGCCATGAACTATGGCACGTGTGTTGGAGGTTTTTCACGATCTTGTAGTAATTTGTTAAATCAAACGTGATAAACCAACGTCGAAAAGTCATCCAACCATTGAAGTTGGGGTATACTGGGTATACTCACACATAGGACTATCTGAAAATTGGATATACCTCCCAAATGGATTCATTTTAAATGGTGAAACTGATGAGAAATCGAATGGAGATATCACATCTCCCACACCCAGGAGGTTCATGCCGATGAAGATGGGCTTCTCAACGTGGGGTCAACTCAGAATGCCAGAAGCGAAGAAGTGGCGGAAATGATTTTGTTTGAAACATGGGGAATTCACATGATCTCACCAACAAGAATGAGGATTTATATAGTTGATTCACGTATATTCACGTTGATTCATTATATATATATAGAGTTGGTTTGGACAGTATTACTGTATATCCTTTGGATCCCTTTGGTGCCATCAAAGGTTGGGACATCAATTGATCGGAGGAGGACATAGCTTCAACCACATCATTTCGGGAGAATGACATAAATCCCCTAGAATGTGGTAACCGGATGTAACCGGTAACCATGAATTTGGTGCTTTATCAATGGTAATTTCGGTGTGGGATCTTTGTAATTTGCCATGTATCCATACCGGTAGTGGAAGCCACAAAGACGCAGCAATAGATGAACATGATGGATACCGCCCTGGTGCCAGAAGGTAGAGTTCTTATGGATTTTGGGCAGGCTCGCTAACTATTTGAACGGTGAGATCCTGATTAAAGTAAGGACCAACAGATATCGACAGATATCAACAGATAGATATCCCATTGGTTGATTTTCTGTGATGATAGATGGGATATACCAGTCACCGGCCCCTCTATTTTTACCAAAAGGACATTATTGTATCAACACACTATAAGGCCATTATGGTACTGTACCACAATTCTGGCCATATTTTGTGGGGATATCCCCTTACATAGGCCTCAAAAATAGGCCTCAAATATGGCAGGTAGGTACCTCCAATCAATCGGTTCCTGTTGCATGGCAGGAGCCCTGCTGGCTGCCCCTGGTGTTGGAGGCAGCGGCGGCTCATCGACAGGCGCGGATCCCCAAGAAAGTTGTAAATCCCAAGATATCTCCATTGATGATGGTTGATTTATCCTATATTTATCCCAAATAAACCCTTATTAAATCCCATATATGGTTGATCCAGAATATTGGGGTGTTTCCTAATATCATATATAATATTACCACTATTAATGCCCCAGGTATTGGTTGATCCTATGCCATGCGCTCTCCAGCGTCACAGCGTCTGGCCAACGGAGGTCTCAGAAAGCCATCTGGCAGAGTTGACCAGCTTCAATGCCTTGCGGGTCTTCAGGCGCCGGAAGGAAAGTCAACTATACTCTGGCTGGTGGTGTGACTAAAAGTGACTTATATCCGCCAATTTATGGCAATTTCAATGATTTATATGGGAGAATGATGACTGGTTGATGGTTTGGAACATGAATGGATGATTTTTCCCATCATATTGGGAATGTCATCATCCCAACTGATGAACTCCATCATTTTTCAGAGGGGTTGGTTGAAACCACCAACCAGATACTACTTGGGTTCCTAGGGGTTGTTTCCTAACTCATCTCAGCCCCCTACTAGTAAACACTCCTTAGAAACTATGGGTTAGTAGGACATTTCCACATCATTGGGACCATTTCGGAGGTGTTTAATATCATGGGGATGGGATTATGGTTTATGACTGTTTATGATACTTATAACTAAAGTGGACGGGGGTTGTAAACCGGCGCATAGCTGGTGGGCACACATTGTAGACTTAGGATCAGCCACTGGGGACTGAGAAAAACCATGCTTAGAAAAACCACATGATCCTGCGTGGGGAAGCTTTACCATCCAGTAAACCAACACATATAGTTATTATGTGTATGTATATAATTGTATAATATTGTATATACGTATATATATATGATATATCCTGAAAATGACCATGGTGAATCTAGCACATGATTCTGGCTTTTACTCTGTTGAATTGCCGGAGGATAGAAATGAACGTAAGTATACATATGTACTGATATGGTTGAGTGGTGTCAATGAGGCACAATGTGACTACTTACCTGTCAACGCTGTTTATCAGCAGTCAATGCTTGGATGTCAATCTTGAGTTTACTTTAGCTGCTATCCGTTTAAATAAATATACATGCATGTATTGATCTTGACAGTAAGTCTTCTAAATATCTTTACATTTTTTATAGGAGAAAATCAGGTTTCGGACATGTTCAAACCATGTGATGGAACATGATGGAACTGAACCTGCGAATGGGTTCGTCCACAAATAGGATATACCTTCTAAACTGGGCATTCAATAGCAAACAAGATGATCAACCATCAAAATTTGTGGGGTAATATATTTTCAAACAAGCCCATATCATGGTTGATATTCACTTGCCATGCCCAAGTCTGGTTGTTTCGTCGAACGCAGGTTCAGAGAGCACGCCACACCCGACGCGACTCAGAGTAAAAAAAAAAAGAATGGCCTTGCTGTGGCCTGGGCGGTGTACGGCTTCGTGGTTGTTCGGAGACAAATTCGGGGTACATCAACAGAAGTTCTGGATGGCAGTTCTGAGATGTTTAAGTCTGAATTTCCTCAAAATCGCAGACCCACAGTTGAACCATGTTGAAGCCTGTCACATTTCTTTTGCAGATGAGAAAGTCCCTTTCTGCAGGACATTTCCAGAGTTTTTGGTGTATCAAATGATTTGACCACAGCCCTTGGATCATTGGATCATATTGGATCTACCTCAATGTGTCGCTATCATGTCACAAAGTCGAAGGAGTGCATCAGTTGTACAAGGGGCTGGTTGTTGACTCAGCGTGGTTGGCCCCGATGGATGGGATGCTTGGTGACTGGATCGAACAATTTTTGATCGAATTTTTTGTTGGAGATATTTCCTCTAACAATTGACGAATTTAAACAACAGTCTAAAGGTCATCAGTGGCTTATAGTGAACAATTCTATATACAGTCATATATAATCATATATAATTGAGATAGAGATCATCACTGGGTTGTAGTCACAACATGTTCAACATTTGATGGACTATCCAACCATGCCATTCACTGACTTCAGGGATCACCCCACTACCCTCAGGTAGTTTAGCATAGACATGGAAAATCACCATCTTGAATACTTAAATCATCAAAGTCAATGGGCCATCCATTCCATTTCTATGTAGTTAACTAGATTTAACTCATTAGTGAATGGATTCTGGTTGGTGGTTTGGAACATTTTTTTTTTTTACATATATTGGGAATAATGATCCCAATTGACTAATATTTTTCAGAGGGGTTGAAACCACCAACCAGGATTACACTTGGGGATAAGGATGGATTAATAGTGCCTTATAAGTCAACCACTAATCAGCGAGCTAATTCCAATGGCCCATCCGCAGGTTCGCAGTGGGTGCTGGTGCTGCTCCGGCGGCTGCATCCTCAGCAAAAGCGGCGGTTGTGGGTTGGGCTCACTTTCTCCCTCCGGGAATAAAGAATGACATACACTCATAATCCATCCTTATCAATCCATTGGAAGTATCACAATGTTACGATATACCCAACAATATTAGGATGTCCAATAATATCCAACGGAATGATCATCCGATCATCCGATGATTGCTATCCCAAATGAGCATTACTGTATATACACTAATTGTCATGAATTATCCATTATATCATTGGTTATCCAATCTTTATATCAAGATACTGGTACATAATGTTAGTCATATCTTGATATGATGATAATTAATTATATAGCATATTTTGATTAAGTCCAATAAAGATGGTATACTGTACACCTATTTATTGTATGTTATTGTTATTTACTATTTTTATATCAGATCTTGTCATTGTTTGTCCATAGACCCGCAGCCGACTCCCCTTGAGGTTGGAGCATGAGGCCTCGCCACGAACGGGTGAAGAAGGAAAGGACTAGCCCCGCGGCCCAGCAGCTTGTGTTTTCCAGTGTTTCTGGCTTATTCTCCAGATTCCCATTTATATGCCTGGAAAATACCATAGAAAATTCCATATATACCAGGTATTTTTCCATGGGAGAAGCCCATCACATCTATATATGGAATTGTTGAAGAAGCTGCTGGGACAGAAGTAGAGGCAGTGAACTCTGCGACGATTGAAAGACCAAATCGTCCGCAACATCGGCAGCATTTGGAGCTGCTCTAACACCAGGCAGCCAACCCTCCTTACGGTGTCTTTAAGCCAGATCTACATGTGATGAAGCAACAAAACAAGTGAAGATCAATGTGATGTAGCTTTGGTGGAAATCATGCACTCAATTATCATACAGAATTATAATATTATACATATATATATAGACACACTTGCAGTACATTACAGGAATTTTTGCCTAAAATTGGACCCGACCGTCAAAACTCTTCAAGCTGAGCGTCAGCCCGAACGTACATTCCATAGCAGGGGTTGCAGAACAATCTATGGTGGCGACAAATCCAATGACAAGATGCAGACTGCAAGAAGAATTGCGAGCAAAAAAGAAGGAGATTTGTGGCACTTGAGGTTAACCTTTAGATCTGATTAATGGCAATTTGTTACATTTAACTATGGAAAATCACGTTTATCAAAAGGATTGAAAAGGTAAATCCACATCTGAGATCATGTGTCCAGCAAAGAAACTCTGCCATCAGCGGAGACCTAGCTGAAATAATACGGTGTCTTTGGGAAGGTCACTATGTAACCATGTTCCTTCGTTGCATGATGCTGTTGACCCTCGAGAATTTTTAGACAGGGGGATGTGTCAAAACCTATGGGGACCAATTTTTGGGCGGATGAAAATCCATTTATATCCATTTATATCCATTATGATATATTATGATATAGCTATTCTATTTTGAATGGTGTACTCTAGGTTTGCACCCGCACCAACATGCCTCCCAACAGAGCAACAGGGGCACAACATCACCTCGATTTAATCAGATCTCCGATGTCATGGTCTGCTTCCACCTGCAGCTTTTCAGGCCTTTCACAACCGGTGCAGCTCCATATGTGGGGTGGTCAGATTTTTTTTCCCCACCAGGAGGATGTTTTGCCCATGTTTTCCATCACTTTTCGTGACAGTGAGCTGTGGGCAGAAACAAAATGCATGTAACACAGCACCTCCAGCAGCGGTGTGTCCATATAAACCTCTTCCAGCTGATGGCGTGGCTGATTGCTGCGACGGTGGGGAGCCTCTTAGGAAAGGTGATACTGTATCCGAAATAAACGGATAAACACGTGTGTGTGTGTACGTGTGTATACATATTTAGGCATATGTACATATGATTATATTCAAATTGTATATGCACAATTATGCAGATACTCATACACATATACATAAAATACCATAAAATACCTACTATTTGGGGGTTGCTTTAGAAGATTGTGATGTCAATCCATGTGCAGTTTGCGATTCCGAGCGCCATCCCAACTGCATGTTCCACCTCCAAGCTGGTTCAATGTCAGACACTCGCTGGAATTTTCCATACATTTTACAGATGTTTAACATCTGGTCAACATAATGGACAATCACCATTTTCAATAGGTACATATAGAATTATATAGAGGTAAATCATTCATAGATGTAGCATTTCATGTAGCATTTTCCATCATTTTCCAAGCATATCTCCTTGTTATGTCGTTCGCCAGCGTGAACAACGCAGGTGCTCCTCCCAGTGGTCCCAGTGGTCGTCCTTGCTGAACGAGTAGCATGGCAGACTCGATGAAAAAAAAAGTGGGATGAATATCCCTTAGTATCAATAATGAATAATAGATTCACTTTATAATCAATTGATTATCAATATCGAGTACTGTAATATACTACTGGTTATTTTCCATTTCATATATGGGATGTCATCCTTCCCATTGACTTTCATATTTTTCAAGATGGTTAAAACCACCAACCAGATTATAAGTGGGATGAATATCGAGTAATATACTACTTAGTATCAATCATGAGTAATAGATTAATAGATATTAATAGATACATTTATCAATTGATTATCAATGATCACCTAGAATATTAAGAATGATTATTGATAATCCCACTACTAATTGATCGACAATGATAATCATCCCACTTACAGATAATCAATGATAGTCATCTGTATATTGAGATTTGATGATCAATGATAATAGTTTAGATAATCAATAATCAATAATATATGATAGTGGGATTGTATAATAATCAATAATCCGACTATCAATAATAGTTTAGATAATCAATAATAATATACATGATTAGATATGTATGATATTGTTATATACATGTAATACATGACTATAGATGTATAATGACAATTATACAATCACAATTGTACATATATATATATATATATCTGATTATATTCAGACTGGCATACTCCATATATATCCCTCGCTTATACAGTCATTCATGATTATCATAGAATTGGATGATGGGAAAATTTACAGGAAACCCCTATATTTGATGGTAAAAAACCATGGGTTTCCGGTTAAGATTTTCCCTTAAACCAATCCATTGAGATTCTGAGCCACTTCAGCACTTACCGTGACTGGGATGGGCTTGGTTTGCGAAGGGTCCATTGACTCCACATACTCCACAAATGAGGTCGGGAGACCCCGACGGTGATGACGTCATCATGGCTTCCCATGTTTTTTGCCGGGCCCCATACGCAGTGCCCTATGAAACTATGGGACAATTCATTGGATTGGCTTTTCTTGGGAAAATCTTACCCGGAAACCATGGGTTTCTACCATCAATGGGGGTTTTACTGTACATTTTCCCTTAAACCAATCCAATGAACAATTGCTTGCAACATTACATAGTCTTGTCATGTCTGTTCTGGTCATTGGGATGTTGACGTGGACACGTGCCAGGTTTTCAACAGCATGGGATTTTCTCAAAATTTCAGCCTCAAAGGCCCCAAAGGTGCACTGGTTGATTCTCAGTTTGCTAATCACATTGCCATTTTGGATCATTTTTGTATACCCAATTTTTGAAGACAATCTCAAATGGGTGTACTGTGGTATGAATCAGAATTGCCTAGCCCAAAACTGGCGCAGAGTAGTACTCGGCATGACCAGCCCCTCTGCAGTTTCACACTGTGGTAAACCAACATACCCTCTGGTAAACTGTAACATAGCTATGGAAAACAACCATTTTTAATGGGTAAATCAACTATCAATGGCCATTTTCAATAGCTTTTTGTATGTTTACCAGAGGGTACAGTATTACAGAAAATCAATGCTTTCTCCGGGGAACGTGATCGAACCATCAGGGTTTCGTGCAGCAAAATTACTCCAAGCTCTCCAAGGCAAGCGACAGCTACAAGACGCTTCAAGGTGTCATCAGCAACGACCCAGAGGCATCCTATTGGGCGGTATCCTACAAAAAATATGGGGAAAACAACTTGGATAACCCAAATTATAATCATGCTGAAGTAGATAGAATATGAGATGTTCAAAAACAGTCCCAGTTTCATGGTGTTTTTTTTGACATGTCCATATTCTATCCTCTCCAGGATGACTTTGGATGGTTGATACCAAAAATGGACTCAGAGATGTGGTTCCCTTGTTCTAAAATTTGACCTATATAACAACAACTATGAGGTTGTATATGGCTTACTTTGCAGTGTATGAGTAGAGTTTACTACATCACTTTTTCATATCTGGTTCTTGGTATGTATGACCAGCAACCGAACATGATCATACGGGACTCCACGCCCGCTGAAACATGGATGTTTCCAAAGATAAACAAATTCCCGAAATGCACACGAAATGTCATCATTTTCCCATAGAAATTGCATGAAATGGAGGTTATATCCAATTTTTCAGACATGCAAACGTTGAATGATGAAACCTAACAAGATTGGACACTTGGAAGGTCTATGACATTCGCCTTGGAACTTCCCTCATCGCCAGGAACCCTTTCCGGTCTATGCCTCTGCACAGAACCGGGTGCGCTCCGCAGCTCCGCTCGCTCCGCATGGCTCCGCTGGAGTTTGAGGGCGGTCACGGTGGGTTGGATCCCACAGTAGGTACAGCCTCACATGGGGGTGGGTCAAAACCTATTATTATCAATTCTAATGGGATGAACATCCATTTACCAGCTATTTTGGGGTTCACTAGGTGCCAGGGTTTTGACCAATAGCCACATAGCTCACATAGCCGAATACATCTTAGTCGGTATGCCAGCCATATTTGAATTTGGTGTTTGGATGTTTTTGGCTTGCGGGTAAAATGAGGCTTCCAAAAGCATCAAAAGCATCAAAAGCGCCATTTCATAATTGTGCGTTCCAAATTTTTGGACAAAGCATTACTACCACTGATAACCATTATTGTATCCTCAAACCATTATAACATATTTTTCCACCATTTTTGTACAAACCATTTTGCGGGGTTCCATTACTACCACCATGTTGTATCAACCATTTCGATCCATTATTAACTGATGGATACTTATGGATCTGGTGGTCTCAGTTTGGTGGCAGGCAGAAGACATGCAGCGCTTGTCGCGGTTGCTGAAACAACACGTGCGGCGGCTTTCCGGGGGAATTTCTGTGGAATTTGGGCCCACCGGTCGACTTCACCATGTCTGGTGATCTCTAGGGAAACCACACGACGGCGTCGTGACGGGTGAATTTTTTGCGAAGTTTTTTTGGTGTTTCTTTTGGTGAATGGATGGGGGAATCATACCCAAAATGACTAAAATGAATTTCAGGTTGGTGAATGATGATACAATTTATCGGCAGAAATGGATAGACACTATTACCTTGAAATCCTAGTAGGGCTAGCTTCTCATGCCCTGTTCACCATGACCGGTACCATGCATATATTATCTGGTTGGTGGTTTGGAACATTTTTTATTTTTCCATATATTGGGAATAGTCATCCCAACTGACTAATATTTTTCAGAGGGGCTGAAACCACCAACCAGTTATCATACATGGGATATGCATGGATATGTTTCAAATGAAGGCTTGCTTGAACATGCTGTATACGTATAGGGAAAATGGTGAATATCCCAAGTTGGGGTAGCCCATTTTTACCAGGCCGATACTCTAAAAGCAACACACAGCCGTTTTTCGCCGGCACCAGGTGGATTCCGCAGGACCTTTACAGAAGTACTCCCACAGGTTCCGAGAAAGTGACAAGGAGATGCCCTCCTTACACCGGGGCGTCGCGTGGGGAGTCGCCGGGTCAAGTTTGGTCGGTGAGTTGGGATGACTTTTCCGGGGGATTTTGTTTTTGGCCCGGCAAAAATCCGCAAACATGGTAGATTCTTGATGATTCTTGCAGGTTGTCTGAGACTTGCACTGCTTTGCCACATCAAAATTATAACGTCAACACATTTTCATGGGATTTCATGGGTACTCCTGGTAATTATATGTGTGAAAGAAACACGGAGACAGACAAACCGCAACAGATATGTGATCAATCTGATTTGGGATCCGTTTTGACGTGTTGAAGCCCCTGAAAAGATAGAACAGTAAATAATCATCAAAGTGGTATAATAAATATAATAATAGAATTTCATTTGTGTTTACTTTTCTATCTGTTTGGGGCTCCCCTAGATATCATAGATGTATAGCATTGTATAGCATCACCTATGGCAGTGGAAAATCAACCAGCCATAGTTCAGGGATTTGCCAACTAGCCAGATTTGATGACACCTGAGGGTAAGTACCTATAAAACTCTACTTGAAGTAAGATAATGTAATATTAAATATATAAATATGAACATATTATATTTATACACACATATGCCTTCTATCACCCAATACATCTCAGCCCACTCGTTCTAATCGCCATCGCGTCTCGCGTCCAGGAGTACAGCGAAGCAGCGCACGGCCTCTTCTCATCGCTGAAGAAGTTCCAGGAGTCGGTTCGGTGGCCCAGCGCAACTTGCGCCAAGAGGATGTTTTTTTTTTTTGATGGGGGTGAAGTGCTTAAAATCCATATATATATATATAAATACATATATACGGACATATACATATCTCAACAAAAAGGTTATACAATATAAATGCCGGTAGATAGATTGATAATAGATAGATAGATATTTCCTGCCATTTTGATGTTTGTAATGGCAGTGTCGCTTCGGCCGTCGAGACAGCATTACTGTGAGGGCTTTAGATCTTTCAACAAATGAAAACCAAGCATTGACAGATGTGCATTTCCTATCCAAATGCTCAATGGATTGGTTTAAGGGAAAAATTACAGGAAAGCCCCATATTTAATGGGAAAATCTATGGTTTCCTGTAGATTTTCCCTTAAACCAATCCATTGAAATGCCCAACAGCACAGACATCAAATGTGTTTACATGGCACATTTATTGGATGCTACAACTGCACTGCATGGCACCAATCCATTCCTAAACACCATCGCATGCTGCATCATGGAAGATTGTGCTTGGATTAGTGGCCTCACAGCCTTACCCCTCCAATATTTCAATTGAGTTGTAAGCCTCACAACTGGTAATTGGCCATGGAGGGAGTAGATTGACCAGTGAATGGTTCATAACATACCCTGTACAATCAGTTTCTTTTGGGAGCGTATACATATATATATATATATTATAAGTTTAGCCATAGAAAATGAGCCATGGATGATTCTAAAGACCCTCTTCATGAACCATGAGCCATTGGTGGACACTGAGATTAGCGACTTCAGAGGGAAGGTGGCCGACTCCAATAGCAGGGCAGCCCGGGCAGCGGGGTCCTGTCGTGATGTCACCACCGATCGCCAGGTATCGCCAGGTTGGAGAACACAAATGGAGTTGGGGAAAGCAGAGGATTGCGTCTCTCACACCCTTTTTAGTCTTGACTATATATATATACTGTATATATATATACTGTATATATATATATATACTGTGTATATATATATATATACACTGTATATTATATATATTATTGTTCAAATTTATTCATGCTTCAAGATTTTGCCGATTTTCACCTTACTCTTCAGCAAATTTTTCTATGGCACTCAGATCTGGGATTTGGGATTTCCCAAGTCATCCCCAACCTTGGATGGCTAGTTGCTCCATCCTTTAGTTTTTTGCTATACATGGAACATCACCATAACCAGCAATGGGTTATTTTTTTTTTGTGGACTATCAAAGATTGACCACGTTTAAAGGAAAAATATAGTGTGTATATATGTATATATATATATACTGTAAATTGGTGGATTTTGAATTGCCATGTTTGATTGCCAGAGGGTCATTCCCATTTTCATATCCAAGTCCCTAGTAATCATCATGAAATCCCCAAAAATCCCATTAAACCTTCATTTATCCCATGAAATATCTCACTAAACACCTCTGGTTGACGCTGGTCTTCTCCATCAGCTGCTGTAGGTTTCCCACTCTTTCTCTTGGTTTCCCGGATCCGGGAAACGTCACCATGGGTCACCGCAATGAACTGCAACCTCTGAAAAAGATGAGCCATCTACTTATATCTATACTGTATTTATACATAGATAGGCATCGAACTTGCCCGGTAAAGAACTGAAATTGCTATCGTACGTTGAGGTTTTTTTGAGGCTCCAGGGATCCAGATATATCCAGGATGCGACATGACTGCTATGACTGGGCTGTTCGGAATGAATTCACTTTGCAGATCAGGTGAGAAGATCGACACCATCAAAGACAAGATGTTAGCACGAGAGCTCAGACTATAGTGAGTAAGATCGTAAGGAATCCCATAGTTGGTGAGTGCTAGTGACTAGCAGCTACTAGCAGCTACCGATTTCTGCCATTGCCATGAAGATGCTCCCGAAAAGGGGTTATCCCATCTTAATTCAAAATTATGTCGCTCTGGTTCCTAGCGACGTAGAGGCCCCAAACCAGATAGAGCATGATTAGAACAGTTTGTTTGAGCATGTTGTAGATGATCTGAAAACAGTCCTGCTTTCTTCTCACTCTTCTATGTGGTTTTAAGTCTGAAAGTAGGGTACCGCAAAATCCCATGGTTTAAAACCTCATTTTCCTCATTATTCCATGGCTATAACTTGGGTGCAAATCAACCATTTCTTGACAAACACAAATGAAGGAGTTATTGAAGTCATCATGTTGGATGCTTAAGTATATAATTTTATATCACAATATCCGATGGTTCAAGTCCACCAATTAATTCTTGGTGGCTGCACCATACCTGCATGAGTTTGTTTCAACATAGGTTACCAACAAACTGGGTTTAAAGATGTTAAAGCCTTATTTTCTCCTTAAAGTTGCCATTTGGGGCTCTACCCCATACCCGAATCTACATTTGGACTACTCATCATCCCCATTATGACAAAATCATTGGTGGTTTTATACCCCCAAAAATGCCTGCTGTTTTTCGCTAAATGCCTGTCTGGTTGGTGGTTTGGAACATTTTTTATTTTTCCATGGTATATGGGATGTCATCCTTCCCATTGACGAACTCATATTTTTCAGAGGGGTAGGTATACCACCAACCAGTCAATGGCCATTCCAGGATCCTAAATTGGAGGTACCTACCATATATAAGGCCTATATAAGGCCTATGTAAGGGAATATCCCAGCAAAATATGGCCTTATATGGTACAGTACCTCCATTTTAGGATCCTGGAATTCC
>Ga0126342_10012313_pt1 | contig 15255 bp, 12 predicted proteins | sample Cyp1metagenome_FD_92528 | JGI IMG/M metagenome (GOLD analysis project Ga0126342, IMG submission 92528) | Coral microbial communities from Lord Howe Island, Old Settlement Bay, Australia - Cyphastrea 1 metagenome | ecosystem: Host-associated > Invertebrates > Cnidaria > Coral ...
CAGAATGTTTGCCAGATAGAATGCCAGAAGATTTGCCAGATAGAATGCCAGATAGGATGTCAGAAGATATGCCAGAAGATATGCCAGATAGAATGCCAGAACATATGCCAGAAGATATGCCAGTTAGAGTGCCAGAAGAGATGCCAGATAGAATGCCAGATCGAATGCCAGAAGATATGTCAGATAGAATGCCAGAAGATGCCAGAAGATTTGCCAGTAACAAAATGTATAAATGTCATGGTGGGGATCACGCGAAGTAAAGTAATTATCTTTTTCACTTGCAAATGTGCTTCGCGCCACAACAGCGTGCACTTTTTCAACATCTCAACTTCCAAAAGTGTTCCGAACGTGAGGTGTATATAGCTTTTTCACTTGCAAATGTGCTTCGCGCCACAACGGCGTGCAATTTTTCATCAATGATCTGGCCACCTGACTCCGCACCCGCCGCTTTAGCGAGCCTACTTTTCGACCCTCCGGAGCCACAAATCATTGGAAAAACACAGCGTTTCGCGACTTTCCTACCTTTTCGCGCATCTGTATCTTCTTTCTTCTGAGACTTTCTCTTTTTTGATCTTCTTTCTTCTTCTCTTCTCTTCTCTTCTCTTCTCTTCTCTTGTCTGAGTCTTCCCATCTCTGCTTTTCATCTGTCCATATTGTTGGAAGTTTGACTTCTAAACTTCCTTCGATAAATTTTAGCATTGGCTTGCTGGTTGCAAAGGTGCAATTTTGCCACGCCCCCCCCCAGCCTAAACCTCCACGCAAAAGCCAAGGCCCCTGTACACAGACCCAGTCCGCAGGCCAGCAGTTCAAGGCACCAATTCAGCTGGCTAACAGCTCCTACAGTAGCTGCAAGAAAAAGCAAACACCACCAGATCAATGGACAACGCCACAGTCCTGCTGAACAAAAAGCATGTGGGAACTTCAAATGCAAATGCCCCATAGATGTGTCCAGTGGTTTGTTGTTGTCACTTTGCTCACTCTGAAGAGTGAGTTGATACATGCTCAAGGCTTTCACTGTAAAATTATTGGAACGCTCCAGATCAGGAATCTCGGTACCTGTGAGGGCCACAGCTGGGCATGCCCGCTCCAAGAGAAAGTGGGCCACGGAAGTTGTCACCACAATCTTTTCGCCTCGCGCAGACACGTCTGCGATCGGAATTCGACCAAGCAATCCGGTAAAGACCAGGACGCCAAGACATGTTGAAGTAATCAAGGCGATCAAAGCAAAAACAAGGTCCATGGTGGGAACTTGGCAGCTTTGCTTTGTGGGATCTGGAATGGCTTGAATAAGAAGACTGTCACAGCTTCGGCAGGCTGCGCTATTTGGACCGGACACGTGACCAGTGGGACAAGGCTTGCATGCACTGCTTCCGTTGGGAGCAAAGGTTCCACCAAAACATGGCTCGCATGTCAAGGAAGTTTGGGCAAAGCGACCAGCTGGGCACGTGGTGCAGCTCCTTTGTTGGGGAGGCGAGATGGAACCGGAAGGACAAGCAATGCAAACTTGGTTTCTGACTTCATATCTCCCGGCTTCACACACCTGGCAATAGAGAGCGTCTGCAGAAGAGACACTTCCTGGAGCGCACTGAACGCACGAACCACCGTTCGGATCCGATACAGAACCTGGAGGACACTGGCTGCATCTGGCACTGCCCTCTTTTGCATAAGTGCCTACATCACAATCACTGCAAACTTGATTTGCGACTTCATATTTCCCTTGAGGGCACTGAGAGCAGGAACCACTGCCAGAAACTGATGATATAGAACCTGGAGGACAACTGGTGCATCTGGCGCTGCCTTCCTCTGCATAAGTGCCAGGAGCACATGATTGGCAGGCAGAGGCGCCTGATTCTTTTGAGAAGGTGCCTGGCAAACAAACTGAGCAGCTGCCACTTCCTGCCAGAGAAAATGTTGCAGGGCCACATTCCTTACAAAATCCCCCTGCTGAAGAGAAGGACCCCGCAGGGCAAGGATTGCAATTTCCATTATCATCCTCTTCACTGCCAGCTGGGCAAACACCCTCAACGCAGGTGCTTCGGCCATGATCGTCACTTCCAAAAAAATGATGCTCATTGCAGCTACACGATCCGTTGCCCGTTGCCATCAAAGCCGCAGTGGATTCCGTTGCAAGTGCTTTCGCTGTCACATCATCCATACAACTGCCTCGACCATAACAAACCTGGCCATTCACACCAGGACATGCCTCGCAGTCATGCAAGTGCCGCAGCTTCGGATTTATGCTGTAGAAGTTGGGTTGGCATCTAGAACAATCACGCAGTTCACGACCCACAACGCAACTACACAGATTGTGCCTGGGAGGGCACATACCTCTTGAGTTGCAAGGTTCAGCTGGCACACAGAAGCCCGAACTCCAAAGCATTAAGTTACCACTATGACGCGCAATCAGCTTGAGACGGCCATCTGCAACAAATCCCAAATCCAGATTCCGGGGAGGGCCAAGTTGCGCCAGTGGGCCACTCCTGTTGAATCGACTGAGATTGGCTCCTTTGCACAAAAAATCAGGGCGACATTGCAATGCATGTGACAAATCATCATGCTCACAAGCTTGCACTGGGGGATCCGTCCATGGGGCCAACCTGATTAGATCAGCATCTCCATCATCATCGCAATCGACAAACTGCCAGGTGAGATCTTCATCATTGCCCTCGCTTGGCTGCTTCATCAGGACACTTTTCACGGGGCTTTGTTCCAAGGGATACTCACGAAGAGTCCCATTTGCCAACTGTTCGAAATACCTGCCATCTGGCGGACCCAGGAACAAATCCATATCGCCATCACCATCAAAATCAACCATTGAAGGAAGGCATGATTTCAGGGGGTATGAGATGTATGAGTGCAGATACGTGATGTTCAATCGAATGTTCGAAAACGGATGGTGCGGACGCTCTTTCTGGAAACGACCAGAAACCATCTCGTGGTAATGCAGTTTTCTATCTTTCGTTGATGCTATGAGGAGGTCCAAGTCACCATCAAGGTCCCAGTCTCCTATAGCTACACTCATGCGTTGCTCAAAGCCAATTGCAAGGCTGTTTGAGATGTTTTCAAAGACACCAAACACTTCCCTCATATCTTCGCCGCGAAATTCATACAAACGAAGACGTGACACCTCAGGATCGTTCTGCACAGTGAGTATGTCCTCCAGACCATCATGGTTCCAATCTACGACAACGACTTGCAAGCGGTCTTCGCCTTGAATGTCCTCGTAGGTGCTGATTTGAGAGTTGCGCACAAGGTCGAGATCGCGAAGCTGTTGAAGGCAGCGATCCAATGAGAATGATGGTGGGCCACGAACAGAATGAATAGGGCTTACAGAAACCGTCAAAACATCTGGCAAACCATCTGAATTCCAATCTGCAACAAACACATCAAATCTATAGTCGTTGACGTGAGAAAAATATTGCATGTTCAAGAAGGGTTTGTCGACCGCTTCCACGAAACTACCATCCAGGGCACGACGGAAAACGCGGAAATAAGTACGCTGAGTAAGAAGAGTATTACCAAAGTCACTGTACCAACTTGTAATGATCTCTAATTGTCCATCGCCGTCCAGATCAGCGATGACTTTTATGTCCTCCTCGAAAAATTCCAGCGGATTCTGATTTTCATTCCGCTCAACAATCTGCCCGTCAGAGATACGCTCAAAGTATCTGGAATATGTTGGCTGATACTTGTCACGACCAAGAATGACATCCACGTCACCGTCCTCGTCAAAGTCCACCGCCAGCAAGTCACAGGCGGACCCATTGGTCAACAAAATTACTTCTCCGGTTTCTCCGCTTTCAGCAGGCAGAAGGGAGTGATCTAGAACACTTACCCTGACTAAGTCGTCAACGAGCGTGCAAAGCAACAAATCCAACTCTCCATCACCTCGGCCGGTGTTTGTAAACAGTTTTAAAGCAATTCAAAAAGTTTCTGCGGACCATGAATTCTATTGGTAATTGAGCTAGGAACATGAAGTGAAGAAAACAGTTGGAAAACATGTTTGAAAATTATCTTCTTCGAGTCGCCGTCCCAGTCCGCCACATCGAATCGAAATGTGGAATTCAGGTATTCATCCCACACTTGATCTCTTTTACCAACGGGCCAAGAGTCAAGGTAACCTTTTGGAATTTCTGGCCCTCTCTTGGGAAGGTGCAGGAGCTGATGTGGGATGAAACTCTCATTGGATAGGCGCTCATGGAACCAAATAGTTTCTCCAGGACCTGCTCCGACCAAGACATCTGTGTCACCATCCTGATCCCAATCCACAAATCGCAAGCACCGGTAGCGCTGACCCTGCAGGGTCGGCAGGACCTTCTCTCGAAAGCTGCGTCGCTCACCAAAACAATGGCCCCTCTGGGCTTGGCACCAAACATTACCAAAGTGTTGGATATGAGCATCGATCGCATTGAGGCAATAGATGCAAAACAGCAAAGAAAACCGCAGAAAGGCTGCCATCTCTACACTCTGCAGTTTGTTTCGCCGATTGGCAGGCGTACTTGTTACTGGCAGTCGCTGCAACAATGTGGTGACTTACTTGGAATGTTTTTTGTGGCCAAGGGCCAAGAAGTGGCCTCTTGTGCTGAAGTATCATGTGTCTATGTATGTCTACTCCTGCGGTTTGGCTACTTGTATGCTACTTGTAAGAGGTTCGAAATGGTTTGAAACACTACCCGCGTCTTTCAAACAGTCACGGCTATGTTGTGTTTTTTCTTGTCCTTGTTGTGGCAGTTTCACGTGGGTTTTGCAGGATTCCTTTGTGCCAACAGCTTCTTTCATTCTGGTAACATGCCATGCTATGCTTTGATCAATTCGCTGAAACCTGACTTTCTCTCAGACTCCCACTATCCTTCCATCTGTTCATTCTTCAATGAACATGTGCCCCATCAGTGAATCAGCTGCAGTATGCTGCAACCTTCACCCGTTTTTCAACGACGTAGCACAACTCATGCTTTTTTAAGCAAAACCTCTGCTTAAATGCTCGCATTCGCGAGACATCGGAGGTACTAGTCCTGCATTGGCATGGTTTGTGTTCAGAGATAGGGTAGCAAGCTTTGTGCTGGGAGAAAGACTCTACAGTTCTACTACAATCATCTACAAACGTCTACAAACATGATCTCTACACATCCCTCCCTGGATCTGAAGGAGGATCATCCGAATCATCCAGGATCATCCGCGAAGGCTTCGTCTCAAAACCGGCGTGCTGCTGTTCTGCTCCAGCCTGTCACTCGTCCCATCTAGACAAGGGGATTGTTCACAACAACTTGAGATAAGCCCGAAGTTATAAATCCCAAAACATATGACACTTCTCAACACTTAAAAATACTTAAAACATGGACAAAGGTCATCTATTGGTCATCAAACAACAACATCTCACTTGTTCCGCGTTCCTTAATTCACTCAAAGATCAAGAAAGCAACAAATATATCCTCGCAGGCGGAGAATGTCGTTGCCTCTTGGCTGGACCACGGCCAGGAGGTGTCAAGGCACGATTTTGACCTTGCAGTTTCAATTGTCACGAAGATCAAATGATTCAATTGGAATTCAATTGGTATCATCGGTATCAGTGGACTGGTAGAATTTTTGTTCTATTGTTTTCTCTTCTTGTCTGCAAGCATCCAATGGTGAGAGACAATATGGGTCAACCATTTTGAGCCAATCCTGATCAATCCAGTTGATTGACACATATTGACACTGTCTCGGCGAATCTGTGCTGAGAGCTTCGGCCAACCACGGACGGCGATGACCTGCTTGGGTAGCTTGTGGAAACTGGCCCGTGATCGGAGCGTTTTCTGACCACCACATTGCAACATGACAAAATGATCCAAAAGACATCAAAAGACATCAAGAGACACACCTTTTCTCGCACATGAAAGGCCCGCGGATGCTTCCCTTGAGGGCATACCTCTGTAACCTTTTTCGTGCTGGATAGAACGCACGAGTGGAAGCAAGTTGGAAGCCCTGTGTTCTTTCACCGAAGTGGGTTATGTTTGAGGATGGATGGCAATCTAAAATGAACAGCACGCACTCTCCGCATACAAATGAAATCTCTCTCCTGCGAATTCATGCTGGCCGTACAATTCGATGCTGTGCAAAGTGAATTTGATGCATTTGGATTTGTCGGAAAATGGGGTACCCCAAATTTGATGGTTAGTCACCATTTTCATCCGTTTCCCCTCTAAAAACAGCCATGAATTGGGTGCGGTATACCCCGTTTTCAGACACCCAATATTGCCACTCACAGCGTGCTTTCAAGTCGTTGTATTCCGTGGCCACCTAGAAGGCACAACCGAACTTTGACCCATTCACTTCCTACCGAGAGTGCTGAACAAACAATTGGAAACGTGGCAAGGTAAAAGGGCTTAAGCTTTCATGAAATAAGAAGTTCCTTCAGCATCTTCAGCCTTCCTCAAAAGCCAAAAAGATTTATATATCAGTTTTATCGACGTCTATCCTTTCCTCAGGCTCCGGCTTTCCGAGATGTTCTTTTGACAAGGCACGCAGAGCTCAAAGCGCAGTCCAGTGACTTCTGGACATGTCGGACATGCGTAGAACTGCAGGGCAAGCACTGTCCGTCCACGTGCATGGGTCAAAATGGACCCCAACATGGGATGGTCAATACTTCCTATATCTTTCTATCGCACCAGATGTGGCTCCCAAATCCCAAAACTTTTAACCCCTAACCGCCCTACCCCACTGGTGAGATCTTGTGAGCAACAACACTCAGCCTCATTGGAGACGATGTAGGTTTTCCTGGGCACAGACAACACAGGACCGCAAAACCGAACTCCTGTCTCCATCTCCGCTGAGGCATCAGCTGGTGAGGGTTTCCCTTCAACCTGACTGCAATTGACTGCAATTGAAGGTGACATAAGGTGACATAACACGGTCTCCGGCTCCAGCAAGTTTTACGAAAAAAGATAGGATGCTGCTGCTCCAAAAAGTTCCGAAAATGGGGACCCAAATCCATGCAAAACCCCTGATTGATCATCAGATTCTACATATTTCTACATTCAAGTGGCCATGAAAGGGAGTATCCCCCCTTTGGAGATTCGTTTCTACTTCTGATTACTAGCGATGGATCTGGATCATCTGAGTCTTCAACTCCTGCGCCTTTTTGTTGCTTCCTGGTGATGTGATGCAGGGGTGGCGATTCAATAGCAGTTCTACACCTGTAAGGTAGGACTGAACTCCGTATAGTACACCTTGTAAATGCATATTAAAAATTATCAAACGTAAATAGCCTGAACAAAATCTGAGTCTTGAAATGCGCACCACAGCTCGGAACCCTTGAGCATATCTTGCAAAGCAGTTGCGCAATCACATTGCGCCTTCTTCTTGCTTGCTGCTCTTGTCCGAAGCACCTGTGAGCAGTTGGAGGACTAACTGGGTTACAAATTACAAAAACAAAATCACACTCTTGGTAGGTGCTTCAACATCTTCAAAGGCTGGCGCCTCTTCCAACGACCACAGAGCCGCACAAATCACACAGAACCCGATGCAAATGAGGAGAACCTGCAGCTATTTCTGCCGCTTGGCAGTTGCTGTGCAGAGACCCCTCCACGCACTCCACTTCTGGGCCCTAAACTTGGATAGGCATTCTCCAAGCTCTGTCTTCGAATCAAACTTCTGTGCCTTGGAAAAGCCACCTTTGGATGTTCCAAAGGCTTTCCAATGGTATCCATTTAGTCTACTACTCAGCTACACACAGAGTTTCAGTGAATCAACTGCGGCAGGCAAGGCCCACGCTTGCACTTCAAGTAGTGAGGGTGGAAGCCAACACCGCTATGTTTTCCTGCAACATGAGCCACCAGCTCTGTTGCAAGGTCATGAATCCATATCCATGATCCATATCTGAGAAAATCTGAGAATAAACTTCTGGGGATCTCCTTCACCTTGCAGAATCTCCAAGACGTGGCAAGCCACACACAGCTCAAACCTGCAGCAACTGCCAGCAGTTGCTAAGGCGGCTGGACACGTGGGCGGCACACAATGGTCGCGGACTGCGGCCTTCGACCGCTCCTCTTGCATTGCCTGCAGTAGTAGAAGAATCTCCCTCCTGTCAAACACAAAAAAAGGCCTGCTGGAAATCATATTGAAGATTGAAGATTGAAGATGTATTGAAGTCTGGTACTGGCAGAACAATTGACAATTCAGTATAAGCCAGGATCTAGCAACGAATGTCCTGGCTTGTCGGCATCTGCTAAATGTAATCCGCAGTTGTCACAACTGACCTGTGCACAGCAAAATCTCCGCCCAGCTAAGCCAGGAAAATAATGCCACCAGACACTTCCAAAGCCTTGTGTACTTTGGTCAGTTTGACATCTCAGGTCATCTTATATGGACCCATATGGATCCATATGGTCGTATGCCTTTCTCAGATTTTGGAAAATTTCCATAGATTTCCCGACCTGTTCCACCTTGGCAATCCTGCGAACCCTGGCTGCATCGCCTCACAAGGGACATGGACATGGCATGACATGGCAGGGAGACCGATGGAGACCATGTCCAGAGCCTGTCCCACCCAGCAACTTCTCCATGTCTGTCGGCTTGTCACGCTTTTTGCCACGAAAGCCGACCTCCAGGAGGCAAATGGAGGCAACACGAAGCAACTCATTTCATTGCAATATTGGAAGATATTGGAAGACTTCATGACATTTCAGCATTTCAGCATTTCAGTTTCAACTTGCGCAAAGGCATTGCGTTGCCTCATAGGCCTCTCGCACTTTGCTACAAAGTATCATATCACCAAAGCGACATTCGTACCTGATTTGCAGCCAGATTGCCGTGGTTCTACAACTTGCAAACATCTCTGGGATGCAAATGCATGCAACTGCCATTATTGTCACTCAACACTGACTCACTGATGGAATCTGTAAGGGCAGAAGCGCACTCCATCTCATGCCCCAACGGCCACAAGTGGGGGCTTCCAGCCCCGTACCTTGCAATCAGGATTTGCCCGTTGACACATCTAATTTCAAGAAATCGACAAAAGTAAAATTACAACAGCTGGTCGCACAGATTCAGCTTCTCCTCATCTAGGAGCTGTTTGTAGTACCTCAGCAAACGTGCAATTGTTTCGCACTGGATCGGAATAGAAAACGAGAGGAATGACCTCATAACAACTCTTGAATAACAGAATCAATCTATTAATCAACGGTGGCCATTATTATGAAATACAGAATATTGTGGATACAGTAGTTGTTCGAATTCTTGGGTATCAAGCAAACCAAGGTTGTGTTCGGGTCCAGATCTGTGCTGATAGGCTCCCTACATGTCTGGTTCTACACCTTGCCAGCCTGGCATTGTAACATGATTCTGATTGAAGGACAAGAAACAACTGAACCAATAGGGGGAGGCATAGTGAGACATGTTGAGTTTAGCTAGTCTAGCTGTATGTGAATGTGACGAGGACACAATGAAACTTACGCATGAATTTACAGTACAGTACTCATTTGCAATCTGTGGCATGAGTCCATCAGAGATTCATTTCCAGCCTCTGGTGCCTTTTCCAGAAATCCCAGATCGAGGCTTATCTGCGATCTTGGCACGTGAACCTGCTAGGAAGAGAAGACACCTGCTAAAGTATGTTGCAATTTTCACACTATCTTTCCGATTTTCCTATATGTTTCTTGTCTTTTTCAAGGTTACCAAAAATCTCCAAAAATACAAATTCCCAGCCTGTTCTAAGCCAAAAGCCCCAGGCAGGACCTGGCTCGGTGCCATGTGGCGTACATGACAAGCAGCCCCAGTCCCAGTCCCAGCCTTCCCGGGTCTCCTGCTGTTCTGCCAAATGGCAGAAGGCATTGAGAATCAATGTCACATCTCCACAGTGACTCCACAAACAGTGGACAGCCTAGTTCTAGTATGTCTAGTTCTAGTACTATTAGTATGTCTGTATCTGTTTTTGTTGTGGTTTGAAGTCCATGCAATTTCAAATGGCTCCTTCTTACTCATGGAATCTGCAGAGGCCGGAGTCCTTAGGGGTCAACTGTACCAGTAGTGCCAACTGCATTGTTTAACAGCGGCTGCAACAACCACTCCGGAACCCTGCTGAGTATCCGACGCAGTAATCTGACGAAGTTGTGGCATGCTTGATGAACCACCCTGCTGACAGACTCTTGATTCGCATTCATATTCTTGGCATGTCCTCTGCATTTTTCTCTGCTGTATTCGGCCCATTTTTAAAGTTGTACATCATTCAATGTGAGGGATCTGCAATAAATAAACTTGCAGGCTGCCAACCCCTCAGGGTGCAAGTGCATGTCAGCCTGTCCAAAAGATGGCAGTGTCCTTGCCATGCGATATCTGGCTTCACCTGCGCTGTTGCCAACGCTTCAGTCATTCTCACCAACATGATAAAGCACATTCACTACATTGTGCTACCTTCAGTCAATAAAGTCAAGACATACTTCACGCCGGCGCACTTGAGAAAGGATTCGGATTCATGATGTTCAAGTCGCCAAAGCGAGACAAAGGTGAGCGCCTCAAAGGTTGATCATAGGTGGATCATCGAATCATCGGTGGATCTATATTTCAAAGCCATCGCAATACATATTGAAATATATTGAATATGCCGTGCCAATCCACACATAATCAAGGAATGAAGGAAACTGAGTACAGCTCTCGGGGTGCTCCTCGAAGAAATCCATTCGTGGAAAGGACACCTTGAGATCAAGCGTTCAAAGCGTTCAAAGCAACGCCAAGTTCTAGTTGTTGCACCACCTCTGAATGTGGTCGTGATACAGAGGCCACAGCCTTGTGCTGGGCAGCCAACCGCAGTTGGCATCCAATGAAGCAACTTTTCTTCACAACATCAAAGATTTTCTTTTCATTTCTTTTCAATGAGTGTTCTCCACTAAGTACAAGGCGGAAGTCATCGATGTGCTTGACCTAGCCTGGCAAGCATTCACTAGCAATGCACAAAACATTCACACTTCAACATTCGTGCGCGAATAGATCTTGGCAAATATCATCGTTAGCATACAATGAAGATATGGCCGCAGGAAGTATGCTGATAACAAACTTTGTTTTGGCTTGCATTGAACCAGCTGCAAGAAAAGGATAATGCGGTGTACAGAAAGCCATCACATGGAATCATGATGAATCATAGGCCATAGGTGTGTACAGGTTTGTCTCGGCCACACACCTTATCTCCTGCGGTATGTGCATCATTCCTCAGCACCCACCGCTTATCGTGAGTTTGCTGTTGGCAACCAGCCAAAGCGCGGAGTTTCAACAAACACGGTACCTTGAAATCCTTGAAAGGTTCAAGCGGCACATCATCATAGAACTTGCAAATCCAGTTGGACTGACTATCATGTGGTTGGACATGGTTGGACAACTCTATTCGTAGCTCCTTGGCCCTTCATTGGGCAATATGGATACCCATAGCTCATAGATGCTCATAGCTCCGCACCGCTCGCTTCTAACCACCGGATAGCTGAGGTATCTGAGGTATGAACTTGGACGACCAGGAATTCGCAGTGGTCGGTTTCTTGTCGTTTGCGGCTACCGAGAGATGATCCACCTCAGTGGGCCCGGCGGCCCAGCCACAAGTGACAAGGACGACTGATTCACCAGTCGGATTCACTGGGGTCTCATGCACGTCCTGTCTCTCCTTGTGGAATGTCATAAAATGCCTCAGAACCAGGAAAAAATAAAAACATGTAAATCACACATAGATATTTATATATTTATTTAGAAATATCTATAAATATTTAGATATATTTATATATAGATTTAAATATATTTATATTTATGTACATATATAAACATATATATATATACATATATATATATAAACATACATATATATATAAACATATATATATATATGTATATATATACTTATATATACTTATATATATATATATGTATATATATATATATTTATATATATATATATATATATTTGTATATGTTTATTTATATTAATATATACGTATAAATATATATATATATATATATGTGTGTTTATTTATATTCATAATAGATCATGAATTGCTGCTATCCCAAACTTTCAATAGAATGACCACTCTGAAGGGCTCTGGCGGCTCTTCTACTTCTCTGCCAGGCAATAGGAATTCGTTCTTCAAACTGCGCAGGGTGTTGGAGTTGGGGATGCCTCTTGGGAAACGCATGGAAACGCCAAGAGGCATCACAGCTGTGACGGTCATGTGGATCATTTTTCAGCTGAAAGCGGCTGGTTTTGGTGAGCTGTGCGCAGCAGCTTGAATCGGCCCCTGTGGACAGCAAGAAAAGAACACTTGAGACATGTCGAATGCTAAGCTGTGTAGGGCCCGTGTAGGCCATTGGTCGGTACTAATTGTAATCAAAGGATTTATCAAAGGTATGTGTTCTCAAACCAATAGAAAATGGCAGTACGGTAACAGCATCAATAAGTCAGTCTGTAGTTCGATGCAACTGCAGTTCAGTTCAAGAGCACAGCTTCCCAGCTAACTCCCCTGTCCCCCTTTTCCTTGGAAAAGCTGGTCTTGCTTTAGGGTTTACATGTCTACGACCTACAAATCCAGTGCCAGATGGCAGCATATGAGCCCGTCATCTCCGATTTTTCGTTTAAAGTCACAGAATCACATACTGAAGTTCTGAAGGCCACTCGTAAACTCTCTGAACTTACATCAACTCACAAGAGAAACACAACAGGTTGCAATTCAAGGGGTGAAACGCTTCCCCTCAACGGCTGTCAAGTCATTGAGGCAGGGGCTCAATCCATGTCGAAACCGATGAGCTTGCTGTCAATTTCTTCAACCTGTGTTACTATTCAGTGAACAAGTCTTCAACCTTGAGGCAGCTTAAGGCATAAAGTCTTTTGAATTCTTTTGATGTGGAAGACATATCCTGCCTTTGCAGGAGGACGAGGTGGATTCAGGAACCAATCACCTCAGCCCGCTGGATAGGCGGCTATACCGGTATCCTGACATCATCTTCTAAAGCTCCCTATCAAATCCTTGAGAATACATATCTAATCAGAGTTTAACCACTCAATCTCGTCACAATGTTCAACCTCTATGTCGCAATCTGGCGGGCCTTAACGCAATACAAACTACAGCAAATACTTGCATTCCTTGTTGTGTCCTTTGACTTTTGACTGCCAACTATGTCTTTTTCAGCCTCCTTTGCATAAGCAACTCAGGTTGACAAGCATTTGCCAGAATCGTAAAATAGCGTTTGAACTATCACTTCAGGCATTTCTGCCGCTTTGGACGATGGCACAGACTTGTGCGTTGCTCAACTCAATCCCCTGAAAACAAACAGGCCATTTTCTGCCCGTTGTTGCAGGAAAGCATGCAAATGCCTAGTTTAAGGTGAAACCAAATTAAAGGTAGAGCCGTCGTGGACCAACCTTTCTATACAACTTACTTAGCCGCCACTTCGAGTGTGCCTTGCACTCCACGGCGCAATGATTCCAACTGTGCTTGCAGATGTGCCCTGTAAATCTGTCTCTGTGCCCCTCTCCCCGTGTCCTGGCCTGCTTGGGAGAATGGGCCTTGTCCAAGCATATGGATGGACAATCACAATGGGAGTCCAAAAGAACTGAAGAAGCTAAGGCAGCGCGCACTGTGCTTCAGTCAGGTTGAGAGAACCTGGAGCTGAATGCGAGCGACAGGTGTGACAGACCTATGTGAGTCACTTCACTTCACATCTGGGCTACTCAGGCCCCTCAGGCACTAAGGCAGCAGCCTGCCACAAAACTTAACCATTTTTCAAGATATGGCTTCGTTGGGTCCAAGCCTGGCATGCCAAGCCTTTTGAATCTTGACAAGGTGATCAAACATATTGTCAAACGTAGAGCAGTCCACAGCGCCTTCGTAAATTGGCACATGACCACCGTTGTGAATCGCCAAGACAAAGCTTGGCACGCCCACAGCCTCAAACAGAAGGTATTGATTTGTTCGGCTAGTTGACAACTGCACCGTTTTCAGTCGCTGGCCTTTGCTCTCTCCCACAGGGCACGAGCATTGTCAATGGGCAAAATCTGATCCTCGCGTGGCCGATATTTGTAAGTCCATTGCAAGCTAGGAATGCATCACACTCCCTCTCCCCTGCCCCAAACAAAGACAGAAATGCAATGTTTGTCCTTTTCTCCATGCCATAGCAGCATGGGCACGTCTCCACGAGATATCTGGCGAATTCTTGCACAAAAATGTCAAACACTGCTTGTCTGGTTTGCCACGTTTGTCTGAAAATGGGGTATGCCCCTGGTTATCCCCTCATTATCAATGATTGATTATCACATCATCATGTTGCCATCCTTACAATGGGCAATCTCTTGCTGTAAATCCCCCATTTTTGGCCCATGGCCAGACCGCCAGACCTGTGAAACGACATCCGGCGCTGGAGGCGAGCGGATTTTGCAATTGTGCGCCCGGAGCTCCCGATCAATTGTACCACAAAACCTCGGCTTCGTATCTTGGAATGTCTGGGATACATTGGGATACTACAGTATGAATGAAGTGTGCCAAGACAAACTTCAAGAGACTCAAATTTGTGTAGACGGACTTTTACCCCTCTTGCCCTTCTAGAATATTTGGGAATATCATTGCAGGTCATCGCCTTTCTTTTTCCGGCTCTGAATTCACATCCAAAGCACGCTTGTCCACGTAAAGTCCCACTGATGGCCAGCACGGAATGAATGGCCGAGGAGTATCCTGCGTTGCCACTATTTCCTTCTGGGGCGCCACTGACGTACCTGATCCAAGAATGGTCACTGCCAACCTTCAGCCACTGGCAGCTTGGTAAAATATCACCCAAGCAACATGTCTGGGCACGCATAGTAGAGGGCTGCGATGGCACCAGCGGAATCGCCTTGCAATGTCGGCATAGAAGATGGATGGAGACAGAGTCTTTCCGTTTCTGATGTTTGTACACTCTACACCCACTTTGATTGCTGAACTATGCCTCCCACTCTTTTTGGAAGGGGAAGTAAAGGGGTAACTTCCTTCTGTTCACTGCAAAATGATCTCTTCATATCCACAGTGCCTCCAATCACAATGCGATTCACGTCAATCCGCCATTCCTCCCGGGCTGCGAACTATTATACTTTGACGTGAAGTAGTAGTAGTTCCGGCCCCCCCCAAAAAAAGATAGCCCGTGGTACCGCTCAAAAGAGTCTAGTCCTGGAAAAAAATGCCTTAAATCGTTTGGTCCACAACCTTTTGGAATTGATTTCCAAAGGGTACAACCCAACAGATTTAAGCCAACAACCAAGTTGCAATTTCCCGGGCAAACAAA
>Ga0126342_10012314_pt1 | contig 15254 bp, 14 predicted proteins | sample Cyp1metagenome_FD_92528 | JGI IMG/M metagenome (GOLD analysis project Ga0126342, IMG submission 92528) | Coral microbial communities from Lord Howe Island, Old Settlement Bay, Australia - Cyphastrea 1 metagenome | ecosystem: Host-associated > Invertebrates > Cnidaria > Coral ...
GTGGTCGTGGTCGTGGTCGTGGTCGTGGTAGTGGTAGTAGTAGTGGTAGTAGTGGTAGTAGTAGTGGTAGTAGTAGTAGTAGTAGTTATCAGGACAGGGATTATATACTTACTCGTCAGAAAAAAGTCTATGAACAAAATCATAATCATGCCGTATTATGGCTGTTGATTGCAGCTCCATCTGGTGGCTTAAGTACAGGACGCAGCAACCTGTTGGACTGTGCTCTCCCCCTAGGCCTCACTGAAAATTTGTTTTGCACATTCCTTGGCGGCCAATGCTGTGGACACCCAGGAAGAACACAAGAAGTAATGCTAGGGCTTCGGAGACCCTGATGAGACAGCCTCGTCACTGGTGTGAAGTGTATCGTATCAAGTATCGAGTTGTACAATGGACGAGTCCACATGATATTTTTGCATGATTTCATAGTTTTAATATCATTCTTCTGGACCTGGAAAGTTGGGCCCTTCTTCACAAGGATTGCAAACAGAACCAGAAGGTCCGACACCATGGTGTTGGGCAGTTAAAACCAACAGGACAATGCTTCTTTGAGGTAGCCGCCGTTGAATGGACGTAAATACGTGAGATGGGTGTCAGGGAAGCTGCAAACATTACAATATATGCCAAACCATTCATGCTTAAACCATCCTGGGTGACTTGGGCGTCGTACCTTTTATTTCACATCCAATCCATCCAAAGATACAAATTGCACATAGGTATGCGTTCAATCACACCTTGGGAATCCAACTCCTAATTTCAAACTGGCCCAAGGGAGAATTTTCTGTTCCTTTCAAACCTGTTTTCACCTGCAAAGAATCGCCCGACCAATCCGGGCAAGCTGTCCTAACAATGGGTGAATATACCCAAGAGATCCCAAGAGTTTTGAAAAGCACCCGATCCGCATACAAGTTAAAACATGTTAAAACCATCCTGGGGACCCGACTTGTAGGTGGGTGTCAAATCGAAACCCGTCAAATAGAGCCTTCCAGGACGAAGGCTCCGAGGCAAAAGCCGCACACAGGAGGCGAAAAACGACCCACATCTTTGGGTTGAGGTACATACATCTTTCTAATTTCATTATATATCTTTGGGATATCTTTGGGTATGTTGATCAAACGACCCAACTCTATCAAAAACATATCTTTACTTTACCGGTCGTGAAACACTTCCTGCATCTTCCTGCGCTTGCACTAGGGCCTGACAGGGATGCACTGATCCTTCACCGGCGCACCGTCCTAAGTCGTCCAGGGTGGACCCAACAATTTGAACATCCATCAAGTAGTTCCAAGGATCCATTAATGGACCCATCAAATTTGATGATTCTTGGTCATAAACCATCCAATTTTGTTTAACTTTTGCATAGTCGGAAATCATTTTGAACCATCATTGGAATCGTGACCCTGGCAGTCGTCAAGACAAGAAAATATCCTTTAGACGTGAATTGTCTCGAGCCACAATGATATGCAAACCCGAAACGGCAAAACTTCAAGACTACTTCTTTCAAACTTTGATGCCTCCATGAACTACAATCACCTCAGGGCCCTCCAACCATGATTTCGAACTTGGTCAGCGTCTCGTTGTCGGTTTGCTGCCCTTGTGCGCGCTGGTGAGATTTCTAAAAGGTGGAAGCTTGTGCTTCTTCTTGTTGTTGTTGTTGTTGGGAGGGTTGCAGCAACAACCTCAGGGTATAGCCAGAGCATGCTGGACCACTGCATTCTCGCATCCCAAACCCACTCCACAGGAACTTATGGAAACAACATGAGTGTAAATATTAAATTGGAACTCCTGAAGATTCAGGTAGTAGCCATGCTGCACTTGCTATATGGCCCGCCTGCTGAAGCAGCTCCAGTACCCGTGGATTCCCTGGGCCAGTCCAAGGGGATGGCTGGGAGGGCTTGCCTCACATGATGATCCTAACCCTGGCATCATTATATATAACTATATATATATATATACATAAATAATCCTATACATAGTGTATGAGGGTATATATATATATGTATATATATACATACATATATATATATACGTATATATATATATATACATACGTATATACATAATATATACATATATAACTTATTATATAACCATAATACGTATATATATATATATATATATTACATAATTTTAATATAATTATATATATAACCATATATATATATATAAGCATATACATATATATATATATTATATATATCATCATTGAGAGTTGTCTTATTTGCCCAAAAGAACAAGACATATTGTTTTGACCTTCGTCTCATTCCCTGGCCTTCGGATGATGTTCAGCTCCATGTGCTTGATCTTTATCCGCACCAACAAGAAATACACCTGGAGCACTGGAAGACCAGGAATTTGTCCATGGAGATTGAGTGAAGTGACCCCTATGATGGAAGTGGTGAGTTGCCAATCGTAGAGGTGTGACCTCTAATTTTTCCAATCTTAGCCAATTCTCCAATCATTCCTGTCCATCGATGTCAGAATGATTTCAGTGTGTCAATTGAAGACAATCCTACCGATTACTGCAGACTTGTCCCCTTTGGCCTTTTCTGGATGATGACACATGTCAGGCAGCCCAAAAAGTGGGCTGCACTGAAAATGCCAAGCAAACCAAACAGTGGACGATCTCGGGCAAGATGTGAAATCCAGCCACCATTTTTTGTGGCTTAACACTGGGAAAATCATGCATAGTCATGCGATTCTATATTATAGTGGATCATTGAAACATATTGAAACATCTTGAAACAAATGGACCCAACCAGGAATTTGCCGTTTTCATTTGCGCAATGCCCTGGACTATCAGCTGATGTCAGCTGTGGCCTTTCCAATGATCACATCCTTCATATGGTACTTCGATTTGTCATACCTGAGCTCAAGCCGCCCATCCCAAGCCTCGTGAACCATGGGGAATGGTGAGGGAACATGCACCCAAGATGATGCACCAAGTGGCTCGAACTCGATGTGGAGACAGTCCTCAATACCCACCTGATACGCGTTGAACGGTGACCATGAAGGCCCATGTCTTGCTAGTCAGTTTACATTCCGTTTAATGCTGAACCTTGTTCATCATTTCATATTATGTCCTTTCTCTTTTATTTCAATGTTCATCATGTAATGCACTATTCATTCTGTGATTTCATGGGCCATTTCCCTAAGTCCCCATCTACCTCAGCATCAGGTGTCCAATGGTGCCCAATGGCGTCCCAGTACCAAGGGCCTCCATCTTGATGTTGTTGTTCAGATCCGGGGGAGGATAAACATTCTGCACCACCATGTCCACCTGCGAGAGATGGGCTGAAGATGGCGGGACCACCATGGAAAATCCATGGGGGTGCCAGGTTGCTTTCTAGAAGTGATTAAATAAATGATGTTAAATGTATCTGCAGATATCTGCAGAACTGATGCAATCATATCAACCCATGGATCTCACGTGTGGTCCAGGGAGGCTGGAAGGCTGCCATGAAACAGTACAATATTGATGGACTGGGTTGTGGCTAAGGATTTTTGTCACAATAAGCCTCTGACATCGGCATCCCCTTGCCTTCGCCTTGCTTTAAACTTCCCGTGAGGTGTAGCAGTGTAGCAAGAACCCTTGCAAATAAGATTGCCTTCAGCACCATTTCACCAGCTAGGTCACTGCCGGAGCATTCCAACCAGGAAGACTCAGGGCGACCATAGCATAGCATGCTAGCATGTTTACAGCCTAACATCCAACCTCCTTGAAAATGTTCACCGCATAGCTCCGAAGCACCACTAGGCGTACGAAATATCGAAGCCTTCGCACGTCCAGATCTGTCCATGTCGTGTCCTGCTAGGTATTGAGACCTCCAAATATCATAGCATGAAGGAAAGAGGAAAAACCAATAATATTTTGAGATCTTGAAGATTGTTGGCCGAGCACCTCAAACATGCGTCGCTCTCCATACAAGATAATCAGTTGATATCAGTTAGGTATTGTATGGTGTAAATCAAGGGAGTATGTTGTAAATCAAAGGAACATAATCTATAATTATGTATATATATATATATATATACACACACATACATATACATATACCTCAGAAATCCTCAGAATCGGATGGTTTAATCTGATTCGATACCAGAAATTACTGGTTTTGTGGCTCCAGCGACCAGGGGTCGCCATACCCAGGCCTTACGTTGATGCCGCTGTAAGTCTCGTTCTGCTTGTCTACCTTGGTGTAGCTGTTCCCTTCAATGGCCGCACTGAGAGTGTAAAAGTTTTGCATCTGCAAGACGACCCAAAAATTCATGCCCAAAGTGGGAAAAAAACACATGATTCACTCGTCCTGAAGTGATTGGGTTTCATTGCTTTTGCAAGTGGATCTTGAGATTTTTGAGAAATCGATGCCTTTCCAACAGGTTCAGGACTTGTGTGTCCACTTGTACACACTCCGCACATTCCTCCTACCAGCTGCTGATCCAAGTACCCGCCAAACTGGCCAATAGACATTTTGATGGACACAAACCAACATCATCGACCCAAGTGGCAGCTCCAAACTTCCACTTGTACTGTTTAGACCTGGGCAAAAGAAGGGAGAAGGGTTATATAGATATTGTCCGAAAGGTCTCGTACATATAATATAACGATCGAAGTAATTGTATATAAAATTAAATATATATATATATATGTCTTAAAATGTGTTCAAGCAGGCCATGTTTCGATCTGCGGCTGCCCAAAAACACAGTAACGCACTTGTCAGTAACAAAAATGGAATAACCGGAACAACCCAGCCTTACATCCTTAAGCTAACATCAACACCATAATTAACAAGTCTTCCATCTCTGCCGGCTTCAGGGTCGGCTGCCAATCTGTTGGGCTGGTAGGTTTCCGGGCTCGTAAAGAGACCCTGGAGGCTCCAAATCCTAGCGAGATATGTTCAGGAGCAGTGAGACAATCATTGTGAAGCACAGTTTTTGGTTTTTCAGTCATTGTATTTTAAAATATTTTAAATATATAAATATGTTAAATGTATATATTTTTTCCTCTAGCCCATTGAGTCTTGCGACGCGGCCAGCATGCATTCTCTGTTGCCTACTTCGAGGCAAAGTCTTGACCGATGCAGTCAGAGGCTCCCAAAGCCCGGTCAAAAAGCAAATTTGCGTCCGCATCCCTACTTTTTCAGGTTATGGAGTCACAGGCTACACATATGATTATCGTACAATAGATGTTTATTTGATAAAAAATAAAGATACAATAGGCATGTGTTGATATATATATATGATTATATGATTATATAGTTATATCATACTACAAGCAGAATCATGCAATTCATGCAATTTGGGTACGGATTAAGCTAAGATGAACGATACAGAGCTCATAATTTTCTGTAATCTGGAAGAGGTTGAGTTTTAGACTAAGACATCAAGCAGCAAGGAACCTCAAATCTTCTCGTGGCATTTTGGAAGATGAAACGAGAAACCGCCTCATCATTTTGCTACTGGTATTGATACAACCGTGATATCTACAGTGTTTAGTTGTGTTTAGCATCAAGCTGTTTGGAGAAAATAGTGTCAACCGAAGGTTTTTAGCCACAAAACTTGGTATGCCAACCCGAATCATAACCCTCCATCCAGTGCTTTCCAGCCATGGTGATGGCTGTCAACTGAACCGGTCACATGATGCATCCTTGCAGATGGAGAAGAAATCGTACGACTGCGACTTGTCATGGAGCATATCCACCTGCATCCGTCGCCACTTTGACCAGAACTGATATCGCAACTGGACAGTTCAAAAAACTCTTCAGCCATTAGTCAAACAATTGACAGTCCTGATGATCCGCAGGTATATAAAAAGAACATGGACAGAAACGATTCGCGCCGGTTCGGGGGGTGATATGTGTTCATGTGTCATCTCTATCATGTATTATCATCTACTATATCATATATTATAATTATAATATATTATATATATACAAACTGTGTACGTACAGTGTATATATATATATGTATGTATTTGCATATATATATATAATTATATATATATGTATATGTAATATGTATGTATACATATACTAATATGCATTATATATGTACAACCATCTACTGACATTCTGTAGTCAGTAGTCAGTAGTCCTGCCTGGCCGATGAGTTCTACCTTGATGCCTCACAAGTTTCCGGCGCCCTTCGGAACTGGCTTGGGGCCACTAGAAAAATGTTGCCGGGCACTTTGAATCAATCCCAAATGAAATAGATCAGTAGGATCAATAGGATCAGTAGATGAATCATCCCAAATCAAGATGAATAGCAAGAGATACTTTGCAACAGCGAAGCAGTGATGGATGCACAGGTCTGTTCGTGTGCCATGCAAAAATGCCCGCTGAACACAGCAATAGGCGGACATGAGCGCTCTCATCCCACATAACGAAGAAGAAAAAACGGTGAGATGCAACACCAAACTTATCCCGTCTTATCCCAATAATCCAATCATATTTCATTAAAATCAAAAACCACTAACTTCAGTGATGCCGTGCTGCTTTGCTTCGTATCCCAATCCAATCGAAGAATCTTTATGTCCCTGAGACCTGTGACACCCCCAACCCCAACCCCAATCCATTCCCAACAGGCCTTGGTGATCCATCTTCTTGCCAGGTCTCATGCTGACCACTGCAGTGCCCATGACGTCCTGGCTGCGACCCCACTGGGCCATGGCGAAGCTCAACCGAAAGCTGCAAGCAGACGGCCTCTCCATCAGTGAAGATGTAGGCGCGCTCGCCCTTCTTGTCTTTGCCTTCCGCAAGGGTCACTCTTCGGGGACTCCTTCTTATATTACTTAACAAAAAACCATCAATGTGTTGATGGGACGGATGTGTAACTCATCTGGTATGACCGAAGTTGTTTGGTTATGTCTTGAGTGACACACACACACACCCATAATGCGCATAATGGAAGATATTCCATGATGGTCTCACAACTGGCTGGACTGATCGGTATGAAACATCACATGAAAGCACCAAGCAGAAATGACTTGACAGATGACGGGAACCCCCGGACCGGCTCCGCCTAAGGCCGCAGTCTTGCGGTTCTGCTCCGCATCAAAAGTGATGTCAATGGAACAAACGGAACCAAAGAGGCCCCCAAGCATGGAAGACCTGCGATGGGGTGTGGGAAAGGATCCAGCTGGTGAAGACTATCATCACATATAGGCATCTATCTATACATATATATATATTCTCATTATATATGCATATAATGTTTTTTTACTATCTCATGTTCTGTAAAACATATATATATATATAACACACATATACACACATTTTTATTTTCAATGATTGGGACTGTTGGATTGATCCAATCTCTTTTGAGCGGACTAGTATACTACCAAGCGCAAGAGACTAACAAATGGGCTGCCTCTGCCATTTCGGAACGCCAAAGCAATCGTTTTCCATGGAAGGAAGCATACGAGACCTCTCCAGGACCTTACTCCTGAATTTGACAATGGAAACTTAGGATACCTTTGGATGTTCTAGATTGGGTGATAGGTCTTGCCTGAGAGTATTGATGACTTTGGATCCTTTTTGCCTCCACTTTTGGAAGAGGGAACTTTGGCCTGAGGGATGCCCTGATGAAGATTGATGAAGTATCTTCGGATACTTCATCAATCCAAGTCATAAGGCCACAAGATCCGTGGCATGTCATCCTGGCAACCACAAAAAATGCCCTTCATTTTAGCTTGACTTGGGGACTACAGTGTATGGGAACGATGGCACCATGTAAAGAATAGGTACAGCTGATGCCTTTTCATATTCAAACCATCTTAAATCCAATTGACACAAAGACATCCAATTGCATATTTGGGTCTGGCTCCAAACACTGGTAGCAAAGGAATATGTGTGACTTTTTATTCTCAGGTTGGTGGTTTCCACCTCGTGGAACATCAGTTCAATGGGATCCAATATATTTAAAACAACTCATTCACTGGTTATATCTGGTTCATCCTGGTTCTATCACTAACAGTTACATATCAAATCCCCATCAGAATCCAAAAACTCTTGGCTCCCCAGTAGTTGGTCATCTCCAAATCATCACTTGAGGAGCCCACGACACAGAGCTGCCCAAAGTGACAGCTGACACACCTACCGACACTGTGGACGGTGCTGCCAACTGGTGAGCGCCGTTGATTTTTGATGATTTCTTGATATTGTTGGTTGATTTCAGGAACGGAATGTACTTGAAAACTTTTTCAGGATTCCGTACCTATCAGCTGGAATACTGATTTATCACCAAGCCAGACATAGGATCTGCTTTTTCATGCTAATCCAAAGTGGTCGTTCCTATTCGTCCCTAGAACATTCCATGCACTGACCATTCTCATTCGGCCCGCCTGAAACGATTCCACTTGGAGGAGGATAAACGCGGCGGTTGAGCCAAGCGGCCAGTGGATGTGTACCATGAGACTGCGTGACAACTGTGACAACGCACGGCAAAAAGGCGGTATGACACCCCATTCTGAGACTCTGACAGTCCATTTCCGACATTCAAAATCATTCAACCAAAAGTCACGCAGTATCGTAACTAAACATTCAACGGGGAACACATGGGAACACGATCTTTGAAGTGGATACAAGGTGCCCTGACCTGTGCCTACCAATCTGTCCGCTCAAAAATGGGTTGAAATACCCTATATTGAACTCCTCCTGGATTGAATGGTTTAGAAACCTTGGGCCATAAAACCCAAGCATTTTGCAGGTCCTGTCCGTTGAGTTCGGGGACATTGCGCAAGCCATCCAGTGCCACCTGCTGTCTTTTTCATGTTGAGGACGAGGATGGACCAACCGAGGTCAAGGAAATTGTGGGTCATTTCCCCATGGAAAAATCCTGAAACTCTGCAATCCATCTACTATCTCTTCAAATTCATGGCCTTGAACGATTGCGTGGAAGGCAGTTCACCCATAAAGCCCTTTTGTGTTTCTGCATGCTTGACCTGTAAAATGTCACAACCTAGTTGTTGTATGTTGTTGTCTCAAATTCGATTCTAGCCGGTTGGGACATTGGGGATCAGGGGAAACCTTCAAAAGCACCAAGTGACTGGTCTTTGCACATCGACAAGCTCTATGAGTCAAGCACCCACAGTCAGTACCCGCCAGCGATTCCACATCTGCGGCCATTGGGATGTTATCCCACAGCTGCCACTTGAGAAAGGCAACTAGGATAGGGTAGTGTTATGGCTTTTTCATCAAAACCTATAGACTGTATTTAGTAGTTGCAAATCTTGACCATTCTTGAACAATTTTGGGTACTGGTCTGATTCTTCGTTCCTGGCTGTCAAATGTGTACAATATATATATATATATAATATTTATCCAAAATAGAGCGGATGGACAAACCACAGTAGAACTTTGCTTACAATTTGGGACACATTTATTGCATCAGTTGGCAACTGAAAAATCTGTGCTAATTCTCGACTTGGGATGTCTTGAAATTTCAACCTCAGTTCTTTCCAACGACGGAGGGATTGGGGGGAACCCTCACCTATGGATTTCTATGATGAAATCAACCTTGATGTAGCAGAACTTCTGGAGAATCTGGTGTATCCCATGTGTATCCCATACCCGTGACAGCGCAGATGTCAGAAATCTCGTTATTATGGGATCCGTCGGGCTGGGCTTTCAGGCTCCACCCCCAAAAAGGATCGGAAGATAGCAGCAGGCTTTAAAAAGCTGCTTGCTGGTGGAGTCAACTTCTGATGTTCGCCACAAAAGATTTCGCAAGAACTGGTGATGACAGAAGTTGCAGCCGGGAACCTGCGCTCGTCATTTGAAATTTGCCTAGTTGTTTTGCTTGAGCGGCATGTTTGAACACTGCATCATTCAAAGCTCAGCAAATACCAGTCCCATGAGATACCCCAGAAACCTATGAATTCAACAAGCTCTGCGCTTTCCCACCTGAGATGAACAAACCTATGGCCAGCTTACTCATCTGCTTCTCCACCAGCGCCACTGGGGTGCTTCAACCCCAGACTGGGTATCAGCCAATCGTGATTCCGACTGACCCGCAACATATATATGGTAATTTAATATGGTTGCAGAATTGGCAGAACTGATTCACAGAACTCAAATCTCTCAGAGCAAGTCTGCCTCTAGGCAAATGACCTTCGTGCGTCTCCAACTTGAAAGCAATCTGAATCCGGTGCTATTTTGCATAGTAGGTCAACATTCCCAGCTCCGCAGAGTTCCGCAACCGTCTCCAGGATATTCAAGGAGATTCCACAAAACTCCATGGCAGGATCAGTTTGGGTATTGCTGCCTGCTGCCATGGCTGAATAAACCAGTTTCGTTTAGACAAGTGCAGTGCCACCACTGCATTGATTCCATCACTGCAGTATTTTCGATGGAGATTTCAAATTCTACCATCCCTTTTGAGGGCATTGTTCAGGTTCTGTGGCGCAAGAGGCTGGGGCTTCGAACCCTAACAAGCTCATGCAGACCAATCTCAACACGTCTACTAGTACAGAGAAACCATCATCTACCGCCAGCAGGGTGTTCAAACTCGTTCCGAACCTATATTCCAAAACAGGCCACTGAAGAACAATGATACTCTTCCTTCTCAGCGGCAGCACTAGTCCTGGCAGCTCAACTCAACAGGGGCTGAGGGGCTGGGACAAGATATGTACGCTGTATGTAGGAGACTAGGAGACTAGGAGACTCTATGTAAGATATAGTTTACACACCCCACCCCCTTTGGGATGGTTCGGGGCTAGGTAGTATGTCACTAGCATGTGGCTACAATGCTCCACGCCCTATGGGATGGGTGGGTGTCATAGAGGTACCATGTAGATAGTTTGCACATATGTATAGCATATTAGATCTTGACAGTAGCTGGTATATGGCTACTATAAAGGTACTTTATGGGCAGTAATACCTTGTAAATGGATTGTATGGGCATATAGGCAGTAGCGAACACGGCATGGAGGTATCCTGTTAGGTAGTGTATAGGTGGCACGAGGCCAGGGCCACCGGCCGGGACCGTATATGGTCATGGATTGGCCAAAAATAGGCGATACCCGAATTTATGGCCATTCAGTATTTTCAACGGTAAACGTGTTGACTAAACCATGGAATTCATGGGGGTACGAGATGATATAACATCATAGAACGTGATATAACATGATACATACATGATATAACTTGAATAAGATGATATAATAAATATACGGTAACCGTAACTGTATAAGTGTATAAGCCCATGTTCAGACACCCACGTGGTAACAAACATAAGTCCACCGCCACCTGCGCCACTTTCAGGTGTCCGATCAAGCGCTTTGCCGCCATGGCCTGAAGGGCAAGGGCACATGGCCTGGAAAAGATGATGAGGGATCCTCCAAGAAAGGGATTTTTGGCAAATGATGTTTTCTGATTTTCCTTTGCAAATTGACCGTTTTACATATATTCCATTTTATAGTTCCGTGCAAAATTTCAGCGGGTTTGCTTGGGAGAGAATCTTGCCCTGATGCAGGCTGTTGTGGAAATGCAAGCAGTCGCTAGATTGAGCACTGAAAATCAATATTCTAGGGACTGTCCAGCATTTACCTGAACATATCCTGCAAAATATGGTCTGTAAGGGCTGAGAATGATGCATGGAAGACATAGACGTTGAATCCAGTATCGAGTACGGGCTGGTCTACATACACACGCAAACATACATACCATTACATACCACTACATACCCTCCTGTAAACTAACATAGATGTAGAACACCCACCGTTTGTAGATCATTTTGCGAGGGAAACTGGATTCCCACATCTATGTCTATTTACCCCTAGGGTAGCATCACATTACATTCCATTACATTCCGTTCCATTCCATACAGATAGACAAATAGCTAGATCGTAAATAGATAGGTGGACAGATACATATAGATCATATAGATCATATTAGATGGATAGAGATCTAGCAGCTAGCACCCCGGTCCCACCACCAACCCATCTCCTTGGCTTTCTGAGAATGACCCACAGAGGCAAACACAGAGGTGGCATCCTGGCGCCCAAAGTCATTGGACCCCCAAGTTGGGATGGAACAGCTACACAGTCAGGGTGCTTCATTTTGACAGTGGGGTGTTTGATGGTGTTTGGGGCTTGAATTCTTGCGGAGTCAAGTACCACTGAACATGTTCCCTCCAACCCGGACGTTGCTCCACATCTCAAGAGAATCATCATCATCATCATCATCATCATCATCATCATTCTGGTGCTTGATAGGGAATGGGGGAATGATCCAAAGGATCCAATCCATATCCTCAACTTATCTTCATAAGGGGATCAATATTTGCCACCCCCTCTGACTTATATGTTGATGATAATAATAATAATAACATGAACTTATCTTGTTGAGGGATCAAAATCCGCCACCCCCTCTGACTACTACGTTGATAGGGATCATAACATCAACTTATCTTCATAATGGGATCCAAATTTGCCACCCCGTCTGACTTACATGTTGATGATAATAAGAACATGAACTTATCTTGTTGAGGGATCAAAATCTGCCACCCCCTCTGACTACTACGTTGACAGGGATCATTACATCAACTTACCTTCCTAAGGGATCAAAAATTGGCACCCCCTCTCCCTCTGACTTATATGTGATGTAATATATGATATATGTGCTATGTACTATTATATGCTTCGGCCACTTCTGATTGCGACGCGGAGCAACGTAGGGGTTGCAGCGAACATGTGTTATCAGCTGTTATCATGTGTTACAGAAGTAAATCTTTCCATCAAATTCACTGGCTTGAGAGTCCTCCGCCGCTCAAATCCATCAGAGTAAACAACTCCAAATCCGCAAAACTCCAACTTCTGAGCCTCTGAGCCAACATGATATGCTCCAGTCTCTCCCATTGCCCAAGCCTTACCCGCCTTACCGGCATGCTGCAGGATGATCTGGCTCCCCCCCGGATGGATGCGGTGAAACTTGGTCACATCGTAGACGTCCCCGTTCAGGGCGATCCAAATCTCGGCGGATGGCTGTGAGATGAACCTCTTGGAAGCTTATCAACTAACTTTTTTGGGGACGCCAGCTGTAAAGATAGTATAATACAGTATAGTAATAGTATAATCATGGAAATGCCATTTACATCCATTTACTAACGTAATGTACAATTTCTATCAATTTCCTTTGAATATTTGATGTTAGCAGCGTGGAACAACTGTGCCACGACGAAGGCAACACAGGGCCAAGAGACTCCGGGGTCATCCAGCGTCCGGTGTGCGGCCAACTCAGCCTGCGGATAGCTAGAACTCTCACTACATATATATATAAGTATATATTATATATGATATATATATATATATATAATTAATGTAATTAAGAATATATAAGATATTTTATCTATCATAGAATCATATTGTATCATATTATGTCATATGATGATATGTACCGAAGATTGAAGATATATCATGATATATCCATGCGCATACCGATTATGCATCATTATGTAAGGATATGTAAGGTATGTAAGGTACTAATGCGACGGGAAACCACATTGCATACACTTGACTGAAGTCGCGAAAAACAACATGGGAAACAAACTGAATGCAGTGACCGGATAGCCTTCACAGTCAAGGGATACAGAAAGGACCACCAATGGCTTCGTTGCCACAAGTTGCAACGTTTCCCCAAACATGGCTGGATATGGCTGGTTGGATGATATTTGTTTATATACACAAATGACCAAGTCAGCTTTGGGTTGCTTGAGGTTTCCTTCGAACATGCTCTTTGAAAGCTGCTGGCAGCAATTTGACGACTCATATTCTCCAGCTATACATTTCAAACGATGACAACCACATCTGGGATTGGCCCAAGATGAACAAAATGGGAGTTGGTTTCCACCTTGCTCCAACGGTGAGAGCCCACCTCAGTAATGCTGCGGACTGTGTGGAACTCTTCCACCTCCTGCAGTGAGGACCCGTCTCGCGCGAGGTCACTTGGATCCAGATCTTCAGCAACTAGGATGGTTACCAAGAAAACTTCCCATGATCATGGGAGCCATTGCAACACTCTTAACAAAAGAGGCAATTTTCCAATTTTGCGACTCATTGAAAGGAAAAAATGGCCGAAGACGCTCCCTCTTGAACCATGTCCCGTACTCGAAGTTGTGTGCTTGTCAGAGCTTGTTGAACAGGCAAATTACCCACGACGTATTCACATAACAAAACTGAACAACCATTCCATTCTTTCGGGACACTGCCTTGCAGACTTTGCAAACTTCAAATTGCCTTGGAAGATCCCCTCGCCTCACAAGTCCCAAAAGTCCCCGTGCTCCTCCATATCTTTGGAGCAAGGAGCGTTGCTAGGCACTGCCAAGGGGCCTTCGCAACCTCGGCCATGCCATGGCAATATATTGGAGCACAATACAGTGGGTCTCTCTCGGGTCTCAAGTTCTGGGTGAGACCCATATGGATCAAAATCAGGAACCCAGCAAAATCCATTGAAACCTCTCCGTCCATGCTTCTGGTTTCTTTCAAAGGTTTGCAAGTTCCAAATATCTAGTCCCTTCCGAGAACAAATGATTGAACAAGTTCCTTAAGCCCATTTACAACGTTTTCCTGGAGGATGCCCAAATTTTTGGCGGCCGTGTTTCTGTATATGTCCACGTGTCTCACCTCCAAGGTTCGGTGCGACATTGTGTTGCAATCAAAATGAAGCATCCTAGTCAGAACAATGTACAACATTGTACAACCAGAGTACAACTCAAAGACACATTTGAAACCAGCAAACTTCAGTCCCAGGACGGGCATCAACGATGATTTGACACTGTCAACCAGTTTGCTGTTTTAATCCCAACTCTTGTTGTACATTGTACATATCATATATCCATGTTGGTCCAAGCTATCAGTAACATCTCAACTTTTGTTACTGAAACACCCATTGTAAATGTGTTGTTTTGCCGAAAGTAGGGTACTCCCAAATCCAATAGTTTATCCAAGTTTCATCATTACTTTCCCTACGAACATATATCACATATAATACAATGTATATATATATAATCAAATATATATATATATGTATATGTAAATGTGTATGTGTATATGTATAAATGTATATATGTATATGTAAATGTATATATGTATAAATGTATATATGTATATGTATATATGTATACGCATATATATGTATATATGTATATATGTATATATGTATATATGTATATATGTATATATGTATATATGTATATATGTATATATATATGTATATGTATATATGTATATATGTATATATGTATATATGTATATATGTGTA
>Ga0126342_10012315_pt1 | contig 15254 bp, 10 predicted proteins | sample Cyp1metagenome_FD_92528 | JGI IMG/M metagenome (GOLD analysis project Ga0126342, IMG submission 92528) | Coral microbial communities from Lord Howe Island, Old Settlement Bay, Australia - Cyphastrea 1 metagenome | ecosystem: Host-associated > Invertebrates > Cnidaria > Coral ...
CAAATGCCCAACTTTTACCACGGCAGCGCGGTATGACTCAAGGGCCCTAAAGCCAAATGTCAACGGGGGCATGTGATCACTTGGCTATACAAAATATACATTAGACAGGTCAAACTCACACTCGCATTACTGACTGCCAGATTGTGAATATGTGCAACATGTCAAGTCCTGTAACTCATGGGGAGGAAGAAAAATTCGAGGCGATCGTTCGTCAATTGATCCGTCCTAGCATTTCTCCGGCTCCGTCTGAAAAGTTTTTGTTGACTGAGAAATGTGATCGCTGAAAGGTATGATACTCATGTGTGCCGCAAACTTGTCCCAGTGTCTGACATTGAATGACCGAGAAGAGACACAGAAGCACTCGACATTCAACTGTGGGAGAAAAAAAAGTAGTGGGAAAACATAAAATAAATATATAAATAAATACAAATCGCATCATATCACATCACTCCACTACGTTCAGCTGTCAAAATTGTGATCAATCGGCGATTTTTTCAGTCCTCGATGAGTTTCTTTTTCAGAGATAAAATGGTGTCGCGTCCACGTAGTCCTTCGATGACCACCTGACGACATACTGGGACTGTGTTCCAGGCACTGACATCAAATTGCAGAATAGATCTGATAGCCGATAGCCTCAAGCAGGGAACTCCAAACGTATCTAGATATGATTATATTATGTATATGGATGTGCAGTATATGGTATAATATCCACTTTGGATCTGAAACCTGGCACTCCAGATACTCTCAAGTATATTCTTTCCGGATACAGCAATTTCATGTGTAATTTAAACAATAATAAGCCATAAGCCAACTTTTGCAGCGATTTCTATGATTGCATATGATTGCTATTTTTGCGCGTTCACATTGCCCTCCACGGCAGCGTGAGACATCGTGAGACTACTGTAAAGGATTGGCACCCAGGGGTGTTTAAGGATTGTTCGACAGCACCATCCCCTTGGGAGGCTATCCAAATCCAGGGTGCTGGCGCATCCCTCTGTGACCAGCTGTACATGTCACCAGGTTGAAACTCACAGCCTTCCTCTCCTTAGCTCAGCTCCAGGTGCACCTAGAAATGCCCGGAAACCTGGGACATCCTGGGACTAATGTCTTTTCGCACCCTTGACCTCTATGGCTCCTCTGAATTTCATCTTATTTCATATTATTTCATACCTTTGCGATGGTGCATCGCCACCCGACATCAAGAACATGTATAACATGTCAACCAGCTGCCCTGGCAGCATTTTGGCCAAAGCACACAATATTGAAGCACCTCTTCCTGAGCGCGGGCATGGTGCAAACTGGTGTCAAACCAGCCACGGCATGGTGTTGTGTTGAAGTCCTGTGCATCCGAGGTTCGCGTAGACATACTCCTGCTTTCCGACTCGAGATTGCGCCAGCAAACGGTACAGGAAGCTCATGGCCTCCAGCAAACTTCTGAGCTGACACAAAGAAGTATACTTCATTATCTATCAAGATACACACACAACCAAAAAATATCAAAAAGAAGTGCATGAAAGTACTTCATTATCAAGTTGAGAAATGGCCAGTGTGCCTCTTATCCGTTTGCACTGAGGACTGTTGTGGTCTAAGCACACCATGCGCAACCCCCAACACCATGTCAGATGAATACAGTCCAAGCTGCAAACAAATTTGCCAACCAATAGCAACCGGCATTCAGCCAGCAGGGCATGTTCCTTGGCTACAACAAAGGTCGTGCCCAACATTTCTGCTTCGCGGTTTTGACCGTGAGCATTTTCCAGGTCGAGAGTCGGGTTGAAAACAGCAAAGCCAAAACACATGTTACATTTTGGAAGGTAGCGGCCAGGCAGGAGTTAGGGATCTTTCTCACGGATCTGTGTCCAACATTTGACATCACGTCTCCACCCAACATCTCTCAAAGCTCTGTAGCTTCGGCTGCACCGAACTTTGTATAACTTTATGACTAGGAGCCTTTGTGACCAAACTGCCAAACAACTCCCTACCCTGGAGGGCAGGTTTTCAGCATGGCTGCTGTCCTGGTGCGATGAATCACGATGTCTTGTGAAGGTACGACAGGAACATGGACTCAGGGGGCGTCTCTCAATTAATGACATCATATATACATATGACATATATATATATACATATATGACATCCATCCCAGGAAAAGAATGGAAAAGATTGAAACCAACTCCCTGTGAAACTTTGCGTCCTTTGATTCTGTGCGCCAACTTTCAGAGTTTGCCAGTGATCTGGTCTCCGTCCTGATACACATCGCGTCGGTGGAAGTTCTTCCAGCGGTTGTACTCAATGAGATAGTTGCTGCTGGAGAAATCCAGATCCAACTTTGTTTCCTGAGGTATGGAAACTTTATGACATTATGAAACTTTGTTTCGCTGGCACGGGCATTTTATTAATAGTCAAAATGCTCCAAGATCTGTGGCTTTTCAAGTCACATCAGACCAATGACTGAGTATTTACTTTATATCCATGTCATTTCACGTCAATCCATCCTGCCTCAACACAGTTGTTCCATGTTTTTCTGGTGTAGCAAAGTCTCAATCTGCGTCTGTGTTGCCATGGTATTCGGAAGAAACTCGGAAGTCAAGTCCTCGGCCGCGTCACACATTGATCTCGAATCAAATGAATCCAAATCATGAATCGCATGAATGATGAATGATCTGAATGATGAATTAAAATTCAATACAATTCCAATATTTTGGAACTGCCCGATAAACGATCGATGCTCAGTCCTCTGAAGGAATGGTGCCAGAAGCACTAGCGGAATGAGTAATGACTTTCACTTGCTCAGTGTAGGTTTCAGTCTTTCCATCCTGCAGCTCAGGGTTAGCGCAGAGTCATATGAGTCATGTAACAATGTGTAACACTGATACAATCTGTAGATGTCCCTGCATTGCATCTTCAATCTCAAAATGCTTGGCAGAATCAATTCTCGAAAGGACTTTCGCAAAGAAAACATCAACTTGCATGCGGCATCATGCAGCGTTATGCCAATTATGGAATCGGAGTTTCACCAAAGCACATTCCGTGTCTGGCACAAAACCCTTCACAAAGGATGACAAATGTGCTCCTTCCAAAATCGTTCAATTTACTCTAGCTTTATCCAGTTTCTGCAGGCCTTGTTTCTCCTCGTCCTCCTTTCCGTCCTATAGTGGTAACCTTAGCACTGCCAGCGGTTTCCAGCATTGATGATACTTGCTGATCGCCCGCGACAATCTTGGACAGAGGCCCCCACACTGGACATGCCAATTGTAGCGTGGGTTCTCATGACGCGGTTTGTCCATCAACAGCATGACCTGAAGTGCAACTCGGTTCAAGGATGTTCAAGGCAAACATGGGGGAACTAATTTCTGAATTACTAGGCCTTGCATGGCCTTGCATAGCATGATTCCGTGTCCCTTACATCTGAGGACCAGGCAGATTCAATGCCTTCGGTTTGATTCGCAAAGGCTCGGGTCAGACGAACACAGCAGGCCAGATGCACGATGTAGACGACGTATGCAAGGGCAGCAGGAATAAACATCATGGGTTCAAGCGCAATGTCCAAAAAGCATTCATCGATAAAAAACATGAAGAGGATAAAAAGAATGGTCGACCAAATCACGACTTCAAGGATGAAAGAGGTGAAGTAGCTGGCACAGTGCTCTTTGCAGGCATTCCTTGGCGGCCGCAGACAAAAAGGTGTCCCGCTCAAGGCATCGCTGATTCAAACCAATTAATTTAATTAGTACTGAAGAACTGCGACCAAGACATATGAAAAATGAGCGGATTACTTTACTTCGGGTGGTCCCCACCAACTGACCTGCATTTCAACATTTTATCATATTTTATCTGACATACTTCTGACAATTAGTTTGTTATCTGACATTGTTAAGACATTTCATCTTACATATATTCTGGCTCTCACTCACATATCTTATCTGACATTCTATCTGACAAATGTTCTGGCATTTCATCGTGCATTCGATCGAAGTTTTATCTAGCATTTTTTTTCTGGTGTTCCATCTGGCATTTTATCTGGCATTCTATATGACGTTTTATCTTGCACTCTATCTGACATTTTTTTCTGGGGTTCTATCTCGCGTCTTGTCTGGCAATCTATCCGACAGAGATTCTTTCATTCTACGAGTACATATTCTACCTGGCAATCTATCTGACATTTCAGCTGGATAGTTCAGGTCCAGCAGGGTACAAAGGGTCTATGAGCTAGCCATTCTGTTCGCTTCCGGCAAAGCCACAGAGTCTGGGAGCTGGCAATGGTGTGAGGCGGTAGCAGGAGGAGGAGGACAGGAAAATGAGGAGGAAGAGGAGCAAGGTGTCATAAAATTCGGCAGGTGGGGAGTAATCCCTAATGATCCTGCCTGATCTTTGATGATCCCGCCTATCATCATTATATATCTGACCCTCGTTTTTTTTCAGTTGGACTGTGCTTTGTAACATGATTGTAACTGCAGCCTAGTTTCCTCTTCCCGAGTCCTCTGTCCTCTGCTCCAAGGTCTCGATCAATATGAGCCGTTGTACGACGCCCAAGGATGGAGACCACGGCTTCGTAGATCAGCGCATCAATCGGCACTTCTTTGCAACGCAGATGTGATCGGCCCAAGAGGAAAAGCACCTCCTGGACTGTGGGATGCATCTAACATCATCTAACAATGACCAGACTTTGGAACCAAGAGACTACGTGTCAACGTCTTTCGAGGGTAAAGACATAGATTTGAAATTGGGCTTTTTTGACGGGCCATTAGTCCATGAATGAAGATAGAACCTTTGCTTCTGCGGTTCCTTCTGGCACCAATTGACAAATAATACCAACGCAGCAGAACAGGATTGTCACTAGCTGCTAGATGGAGATTCAAGGGGTCTCCTCGTAGTCAATGTAATTTCCAGTAGGCGCAAACCGCTTGCTCACCACTGCAAAGTTGGAATCCTTCAAGTGCAAGTTCCACAGGAAGTTCCGGAATTCGCCAAGAGATACCAAGTTGTGCTTGCGCGCGCTCATCCCGACATATTGCCAACCAATGGCTCTTAAGGGTCCTGTTGTGCTTGCCCTGGACTTCGGAGAAGTTTGAGAAGCTGGTGACCTTTCAAGCCAAAGAACCCGCAGCACAGTGGACGTATCCGCGACCGCTGTGAAGTCCAAGGGGAAAGACTCTGAGCGACTAACTACAGAGACGTTGTGAGGCATGACATTGTCTTGGTGCAAACCTGGCTCAACAGAAAGAGAGAGATGGAAACAGCATCCCATCTGAGCTGATCTGAAAGAGTCTGAAAGCAGATATATGAAAGCATATCAAAAAGGAAGAAAATATATCTTCGTCCTGCAGGACTATGGCGGCAGCCGAGAAACGTTCAAGATCCCTGGGCAATGCAACATCCACCTCTGCTCCATTCACCTTGGTGATCCTTCCAATTTTGCCATTCAACTCAGGTCGATTGATCACAGCAGTGAGCTTCACGGTTTGCCCCACTTTCAAGCCGCGATTTGGTGCTTGGCCAACTCCCAGCAGCACGTGAGAGGATGCATCAAAGACCAGGTCACCAAAACGGCTGGCTGCTTGGTGACCAATGTCCAACCAAGTCTGTGAAGCTACAACCTGGCAAAGTGAACATCTACCTGAAAAGGACAACACATTTTGTGTCTGTGTAGGTCTATGAAATCTATGTGGGTATGGGTCAATACCTATAGATACATTTTTTAGTGGGATGAACATCCATTTACCAGCTATTTTGGGGTTCACTAGGTACCAGGGTTTTGACCCATCCCCATGTGTGTATCAAATGTTGCATCAAGTTTATTGCCTCCATCAGTCTTTTTGGATCTTTTTTTTGTGTACTTCCAACTCTAGGCAGATCAGGTTGTCGTCTGGGGTGTTACAACTCTCAACAAACGCACGTGACCATTTCGCTAGATAATACATGATAATACTGTAAGTTTACTGAGTTTGCTGATTTGCAAAGTTGCAGTGAAAGTGAAATACGGACATGACCTATGTCAAATGTCGCAGCCAAAGTTCAGAAATGTTGGCCACTTTTCCATCGAAACGGATGACCTCATTCAACATGGCAGGGGATCAATGGCGCAACATTTGCGGAGCCGTTGAACTTGTTGGGAGGCAAGGTCGGGTTGTGTGTGACATCACCTTCACCATGTTCGCATATAAACTGCCAGCATCTGCCAGCAATCTTACGCCTATCACAACAACCACTGATCCTCAAAGCTTAAATCAATGCAGCCGTATCTTCTCTGCCCAGAAACCATCAATTGACTCGTTAGCGCTTGTGCTGCTTGTGCAGCCCCCGTGTCTGGAGGTGCACTTGGAATGCATTCAGCCCATGGCCTCGCAAATCCGTGGTCTATACCGATGTCTCCACATGGCTTTGATTGAAAATGGTGTATATCATTGTATACCCCAAAATCCACTGGTTGAGTGTTGAGTCTGATTCATCATCATTTTTCACCATGTTCCCATACTTTCCCCATCAAATAACCATGAATTGGGGGGTAACTAAAATCCTATCATCCCATAGCAATTAACTAAAATCCTATCATCCCATAGCAAAGGTCGTGCAGCCAAAGAACCCATCTGTGGTCGTCAAGCTTTCAGGGTCCAGGATCAATTGTCGCTCATAGGCCTCCCGCATCAACAAGCCTCCGCCTGCCTCGAGCCATCACTCTGTCGTCTCATGAGAACATGACATTCAGGTGGTACCAGTTGAAACCGCAAATCCATTATTGTCACTATGCGTTGCTCTCAAAAAGAGCTGTCGTGCCAGCCGCAAAGGCTTTGTCCTGCGTTTCTTCTGATGTCTTGCTGTGACGTACCACTCCATTCATTATCAAACATATAAAACTAAACTGACTGATGGTTTAGTGGTTCCTTGACCATTCCTTGAGCTCTATTGCAGTCCCTGACCCCGGGCATTCCCGGCGAAAGCTGCGGGGAAGGGACTGCGGATGTCGCGATCTCCCGCATCTGTTCTGTCCAAACCACCTTTCCAGCTGTTGCAGTGCGGAATTGTCCTCGGTTTGCAGCTGACATGGCAGGAACTGTTCCTCTCTGCGCTAGGATCAGAGCTAGGATCACATTCATCAGCTCAATAAGTGAAGAAATTGTTGAAATGATATCATCATATATTATCATATGTATATTATATATATATATATTATCATATATTATCATATATTATCATATATTATCATATATTATCATATATTATCATATATTATCATATATCATCATATATCATCATATGTTATCATATATTATCATATCTCACCACAGCAGTGTAGTCTTCCACAGAAAATCAGGCAACCCGGCAACCCGGCAACCCATGGCGTCTTTTCTGTCGATGCCCTTGAGTCACTAAATTAAATGACATGTTTCTCAAAGCTTGCTCCGTGGGCAAATCTGAAGACCCTTGAGGTAGCCTGAGTGCAACGTGGCCAGAGGCAAGTCAAACAACGAAGAGAGTGTTACATGGTGTTACACATGGTTGCTTTCTTTGTGTGATTCTTCTGAGAAATCAACCATCAACATTACCCTCCAGTAAATTAACATAGGCCCTGCCAGTTGTAGGGCTTGAAAGACTAGTTTCCACTATAAATTGGTTAGTTTCAGGGTCCAACTGTTAATTTACCAGAGGGTATCAACCATCAACCATCAAAAACCCAGAAAGAAATCAGAAACCCATTGCCCATGAGGATCGATCCAGGACCATGCTTTGCCTCCCTTGATCTGGATGTGTTGGCTCTGGTCCTGCCACCTGCAAAAAAAACATCAAGTATAAATATAACCTATATAAATAACTTATTAATAATCTTCAATAAGTATATTTTAAAAAAATAAAGAAAAAAATATTTTTAAAAACAACAATCCTTGTGGTTTATGATGGAATTCCAGTAGAGGCTTCACTTTCGCCGAGTGGCGAGGTCAGGAGCTGTTGAAATTCTGATGGGCTCAGCACCTCATGGCGGCGGCACAGCGGAGCGAAAATGTCACGGCTAATCGGTTTGTCCAAACAATATACATATATTACAATTATTATATATATATAATATCATATATATATTATATTATAATATCATAAATATAATATCATGTGTGTATATACTATACTGCATTCTCATGTATTATAATGTTGTATATACGTAATAAATCGTAATCATAATGATCATCATTGTCGTTGTCGTACACACAATGACTCTTGCTAATACTACAATAAACAACTTTAATCAAAGTAAATGGAGACCTTTCGCGTCAGCAGAAATTTGGATTCTCTTGTAATAGGCAAACTAGATCAAACTAGGGCTTCCAAGCCACAAAAAAGAACTTCTTTTTTCTAGACACATACCATACTCAATTGCGTCACCAACTCAGTGAACGATGTTTCTGAGTGCAGGATGTGGCAGCACATTAAGCCATCAACCAGCTTGGTGGTTTGCAACCCATCCTTAAAGGGTGATCGTACACTGCATCCACCTGACGCCATACACCAAGGCAACTCAGGAACAGAGGTAATCTCCTTACGGTTTTTGCAAACCAAGTTGTTTATACGGTTCACTACACAGAAAAATGTAACACTCTCTATATATATTATCCTCAACGTTTGGTATCCACATGTATCCTGTCTCCACGACATCCTCCATTCAGCACCAGCACCTCTGGTGGGGCGGATGGATGTATCTCTTCGAATGCCGGGGCAGATGCATGGTAATCCCCGTTGTCCCCATGGCCATGACCTTCCTCGAGCCTGAGGCGGTGAGCTGTCCCCCCGGAAGCTAGATTTGCTGCGCTTTCTTTCGTGGATGTGTTTTTTCAGGGGCACCATGCCAAGTAAAGAATTCCTATAACTATGGAAAATCACCATTTATAGTGGATTTTCCCATGAAAATGGTGGATCTTTCCATGATTTTCCATGATTTTCCATAGTTTTTTTCTATACCAACAGATACCAACAGTCTTTCAGAATGCATTCACGTTGTACAAGTTGTTCGCTGATTTGCTGCGGAGATTTGCATCCAATGAATCCAATGCACGCTGCTTCCAGCAAGGGGGTTCCACCGGCATTCGGCACAGCTGGCATGGCAGCAGGCACCGACGAAGTGCTGAAAAGTGCTTGCGATGGGAGGAAAAACGAAATCTGTGTGTCTGTCAAACGGCAAAATAACATGCAGGATCATGCAGGTATATGACAGCTTGACCATTTAGTGCACTGCACAGTTTCACAGCAAATATCACAAACGGTCAAATGATGTCAAATGTCACCTACTTCACATTCGATGAGCACTAGGTTCTTTGAATGATGTTTTGAATGGCAACCACCGGTCTAGCAACGGTCATCTTGGTTGGCGATGACTGTGCTTCAATAGACCACAAGATCTTGGACTGAACAATAAGTCCTCGATCACGATGCATGCCTTTGCTTGCACGAACCACTAAGTATCTACCGTGTTGATACAAATGTCTATCTCATCTAGGATGATATTGCTTTGAGATACGTTTAGATTTATCTAATGCCATGCCCACAGGCAACACACTTCCCAGATGCACCTTTTTTTCGAAGACAGTGGTCTCGTCAATGGTAAGATTCTGCGTGGGGCCCTCAGCATCGAAGAACATCTGTCATGTGACTCCTCTTGCATTCGATGGTTTTGGATCATGTATGATCATGTATGATAATGTTATCTGGTAGGACCTGGTAGGATTGAGATTATGATAATCATGAATCATGAAGCTTCAAAGTAGGAAAGACATATTGGAGGGGCCACATAGTGTAGAGGCTGTAGAGGCGATCTGAAACCATTGATCCCGTGACCTTGTTGTGACATCATGGAGAAACTAGTTGATGATGTTTGATGTGTCTGATGCTCATGCACTGAGATTAGGACAAGGATTCGGACCTCATATCATCGCATCATATCGCATCACTTTTTCCATGGCACAAGAATCGCTTCTCAGTTTATGCATGATCAAATTGGGTCTCGAGGTTGACTCTAACCCGCTCATACCCGTACCATCCCATACCATCCCATACCATCGAAGTTGCTCAGCATCCAGCGACCACGGGAGGTAGAAACTCTTTGGATTTCGCATGCTCCACCGCAAGGCTGTCAACAATCCTGGGTGGAGCCACGGAACCAATCTGGCCACGGCAGCCACGGCAGCCATGGCAGCCATGGCAGCCATGTTTGAGATTGGTTCTTTGGGTTCCCACTTTTGACATGTGTGTGCAACTGGATGATACTGGATGTGCTTGGTAAAAAAGTGGCCAAATGACTTCTAGGTCTTCTGGTGCCCTTAGGCCACTGGCCTCTTGTTTGCGTCAGAGACAGCTTGATAGGATGGCCGTTCTTCTTTGGCCTTCAACAGCGCGGCCGCGTCAGATTGGTTCAGAATATCCTGGTTGTCAATCCACATTCAGGACATCTAAGGACAACACCCAAATCCTCTTAGCTTCACCATTCGTAACCAAGGTCCTCAGTTCAGTACTTACAAAGCTGGCATTTTGGTATGGTAAAAACTGTGGCATATGAAACTTGAATGGCTCTTAGCAGCACCAGCCAGGAATTTCAAGTTTCGACCTATTGCGGCGAGATCATGGAGGCATGGGCCAAATTCTCAAGCAACCCCGTAAGCTTCGAGGGTGCTGCACGTCTCAGCAGGGCTTTGTAGTAAAAATCAGCAGCCCAAACTATCCCCAAGCCACATGTTCATCTCCAAGTAAACTGCTTGTATATAAAGCTTCTCTCCAAGCTGTATCCCCAAGCCAACCGGGTTTCAATCTTCAAATCCCAAGTCCACTTGTATATATAAATATATAAATCATCTAAGTCCAAGCTCCATGAGTTTCTAGTTCTTCCAGTTTTCCCCAAAAGTGCAGCTTCTCACTTCTCACACACACACAATGTTCCATACTGTTCCGCTCAGCCACTCAATGGGTTTCTTACGTTCAAGGAGTTCTCGAAACCTCAGAAACGGCTACTTACTTGGGATCACAAATTCTATCATTGGACCTGATGGATTCCAGCCATTCCTGATGGGATGAACATATGAACAGTACTTCAGGATGTGACATGCTATGCAAGTCAACGCATGTTTCCGGATTGCTAGTTTGACCATGTTTGACCTTTGGCTAGCCAATACTGAGAGATAATGAAACGAATACCTCGTGTTTGTGTCTTTGTGTCTTTGCATGCGTGGAATGGTCCTGAGAATCTCACCCTCTGCTTAGTCCCTTGTAGCCACTTTCCTGCCACAATCACCAACGAACAGCTGGATCCCATGGATCATGCAAACCTCTCGTGGGCGTGGTAGCCGTTCTCTCTGGATTTGCACTATGTATGAGAAATGGTGTCCCAAAAATCTGATGGGTTGTCATCATTGTTCCATATTGTTCCCATAAAAATTGCATAAAATGGCCATGGTATGGTGACCGGTGGTATCCCCCTTTTTCAGACCCCAATTTCGAACAGCCTGGGATGTCTCCATGGCCATCTCGCAGCATCAAAAAATCTAGTCTCGCCGCGTAAACGCTGTTCTGGTAGAATACAGTACAAGGGATGCAGCACACTCCAACACCAGCAATAACGAATTGCAATTCGCCTGGTATCTAGTCCGATAAGTCCACAATGGTTCCAGCATGCAGTTTGTTTTTTGGTGGGTCACTAAGCAGTCTGGTCTCAGCCAACCATTCAAAAAGAAGGATTGTTGAGAATACAGATGTCCTAGAAGCCTTGCTCTTTGAACCCAAGCTCTTTGAACCCAAGCTCTTTGAACCCAACCCTAAAACACTGTTGATGCAGTGCTCAATATTTTCCTTAAATGTACAGAGTCATACCTTTCAGACCTTTGGTCGTTGAGCGGATCGCCTTTGGGCGTAGGGGATTGGAGCTGCCAGACTGCCAAGCTATCGCAAATGTACGAAACAATGTGAAACCTCTATTTTTTCAGTTCGGAAGATGTACGTGATCTGAACGTTCACATTTCACTTGATTCTGGGAGATAGATTTGTATAGATATCAAATAAATTCATCAATGTAAACCATACTATATATATTGTATGTCCATTGGAACTTGAAGGCACCAAACACTCCAACTGGCCTGGGGTTAGCACCTAGAGCTACCAGGTATCCAGAGCCTAGCTACCAATCCTGTGAAAAATCGCCAGGCTCCAGCGTTTGCTGGAAGCAAAAAAACAACAGCAGCGCACTGCTTCCCATTACACATTTCCTACCGTGGCAAATGTTGGATCGTTGACAGAAGATTGGCACCTCATGCAAGAGGTTGAAAAGATGGAAAACAATGGAAAACATATCTGTGCAATGCTTTGCATATCTTTGCATGTTGAGATTCTGTCTTCATCGTCCATGCTAGTTCATTGTCAAATCCCAAACAAGATTTGATGGAATTTGCCACAAGGAGGAGTATCAATTTCCAAATTTAAATGGAGGCTGCCAGCCTTGGAATCTCATCCGATCTGTACACTGTACATTGACATTGGGTTGAAGGTGGCTGAACATGGTTGAGCTACCTCAGGCAAAGCCATTCACCTGAATTCTCGCAGGCGGGTCTCTGCACAAACCAAAACTGGCTATGTCAAAAGAGTTGCCCGACTTCGCTATTCTTGTTTCAAAGAAAAGATTTGAGACTTTGCAGTTCGCGCATTACATCAAAGGAGCCTGCAGAGTTAGGGGTCCAGAGGGGATTAACCGAAACATGTTAACTCAGTTGTAACTATTTGCCAAGGCTTTTCAGCTGTCGGGTTTTTGATTTGCTGTGTCTTGCATGATCGGGACGAAACAACTGCGGACAACTTGATGATCGAAGGAATTCGAGGAACATGCAGAGTCGTATCATCAATATCAGAACACTCCATTCTTGGCTTGGCACGATCTCATCATCCAGATCTTCTTCACTGAAGGCTTTTGTTGCAACCTCGGACGTCTGAAGACCTACTGGTGGAGGAAAAAAAACAGCAAACACACCCGAGTCTGCTCTAATTAGATTAATATATACTAGTAGTAGGAACAGAAAATGACATAGATGTCCCACAGCTAGTTCTACTCATGGAACCTTGCCTTTGAGTCCGTGAAAAGCTAAGGATATCCCAAACTCATCCAAAAGCGACGTCAACACTGGCCAGCAAGGCCCCGCCGAGTGGACTCTCAGGTGGAGTTCTCAGTTTACCTCGCAATCCAGCGCTGGCTAGGCTGCGACATTTTCAGGCTTGGCTTTGGCTCAACAATGGGGGTACTAAAGGGTCCGCTAATATATGGCTCCTATTAGATCAGCGAATTTTGGTCCATAATTTTGAGACCCTTTGAGCCATACGCAGCTCGGAACTGCAAAATTATCTTAATCAACTGGGAGGCTTGACTGGATGAAAATACAGTGGCTTCCTTCCATATCAAACAACTCTACTTAGGCAACAATCTGCAACATGGTTTCCATAGTTCGAAGGATGAGGAACCTGACAGTTGACAAATGTTGACAAGGTCCTGGTCACTACCAGCCGGTCTCAATGGTGTGGTGATAAATTTCTTCATTGCCACGGTGCTTCTACATGCCTTCCATTCTCTTCCATGATTCTGAGACACAAACGTGGAGGCTTCTTGAAGTGGTGTGGTCGTGAAGTGCCCTGCCAGCATTTGGCAGAAATTTCAAGATCAACTTTCGCAGCGTTCTGGGGGCAGAATGAGGTAAGCTGTGGGGGTGATTTGTAGTACAGAGTAGTATTGGTAGTACATTGCAGTACCGAGAAGTACTTTCCAGTGGAAACCTGGATCGTGTAGTGCTCAGTGCTAAATATTCTAAGGTGCCCAGAACCTGTACGAGTTGCCGCAAATCCAGCAGTCAACTAGTCCATCAAGCAATCACGTACCGATCTATATTGTTTGCATGTAATTAGCTGACGAGACAATTACATCACCAAGCCGCATCAATAAACCAAAGGGGTTAGCCAAAGGACGGACATCGAGATAATGAAGAGGCTTTGAAGATACTGTGACTGTAGTGTAGGCCGAGACTGTAGTGTAGGCAATATTGCAGGGTAAGCCGAAGTTGGAAACGTTTCATACTATACAGCAGAGAACATTCAAGTCATGCAAGATGGGTGGTAAGTTTAGCTGTTGATGATGCAAAAGCAAAACAACGTGCAAAACATCGATCTTGTTGATCTTATTTGATCTTGTTGTAGGGTAGGCCACAGGGCAAACTCTCATCGCCCATCTGCGCCTCCTCGAAGCTTCGATTTCCAGGAAGCATTTCAATGGCCTGCATGGCAAAGAAGAGATCGGAGAGCTCCGTGTCGTCATCCTGGAGATGTTTGGATGAAACCCCTCGAAAATCCAAAATGGGTTGACATGTTGAACAATTTTGGTATTTTGCTAAGGTTGAATATATCTAACTATACAATATCACATGTAATGTATATATTGAATGGTTTACAATGGAAGATCCTATAAAATAGATGATTTCGGGTACCTCCATTTTAGGAAACCTCCATATTGATTGGGAATCAAATACGTACAATTGGCATTACCGCCGCACTGGAGACCAAGTGAGAACGATGAAAGCATGCTCCATGCGATGAGAAAAACACCCTGAGATAAACCATTGGTGGAAAAAAACAAAAAAAAAAACTATCGATGGATTGGTGAAATGGCAAATTTACACGGACACCATACCTTCCATTCCCAAAATCGAAGGTTTCTTCTCAAGTTTCTCTCTGACTATGTATATATGTATATATATAGAATAACAATAATAATAAATTAACAATTGTTTATATCATATGATATCATACTGTAATGTAAAATGTATATTATATTAATATATAATTATATATATACATTGTATTCTTGATGACCCACCAAAATGTCTTGTGCCAAAACACATCAAAACACCATCCAATTTGGGTCTAATCATTTCGAGCCCTAGCGAGGTGCAGCATCCTCGTCTTCTGTGAAGTTGCCGGCCAGCTCATTCATGGCACGAACAAACTCTTCTGCATAGGACCTGGCCAGTAATCAATGGCAAAATATGTAATCATTCGTGATTCATAGACAATAACAGTTGCTTTTGGGGGTCAGATAGATAAAATATGTTAAAATTATTATATATATATATATAATATGACACTGCATTCCTCTTCTCAGTGCAACAATCCTTTTCGGGGTTGCGCAGATACCAGTCGTTCGTAAATCTCACATGACATCTTGTCACGTGAGTTGCTAGCGCCATTCCCCGGAGGTG
>Ga0126342_10012316_pt1 | contig 15254 bp, 19 predicted proteins | sample Cyp1metagenome_FD_92528 | JGI IMG/M metagenome (GOLD analysis project Ga0126342, IMG submission 92528) | Coral microbial communities from Lord Howe Island, Old Settlement Bay, Australia - Cyphastrea 1 metagenome | ecosystem: Host-associated > Invertebrates > Cnidaria > Coral ...
AATTTCCCGGATTAAGCAGCTCTTCGAACATCCTGTTTTTAAGCAGACCATTGATGACTTTTTGCATCACCGATTGAATTTCCACACTTGGCAGCATGATCTCCGTGAGCGTTATCGTTCCCACATCTGGGCGATGTTGAGTCGTGATCGACCACAACATTTTCGAGGTATTCAGACTGGCATTAATCGTAAATTAACTACCTCGCTAATCGACCAGCTCACCCGCGAAGCAGATGAAGTACAATATCAACTTGACCACCAGCAAATAGCTCAAATTGATGAATCCATAGACCCACGCCCCAAATTAAAAATATTACGTCTAATTTTATCGGCTGGTGTCCAAACACCAGAGCGTGACCATCGACACAGAAAGCGGCCTGGATCAGTAGTCTGTGCTTGCAAGAAAGCTTCACCAACCATTTACCATATTTCCTGGGAATGCGAATGCTTCCAACAAGAGAGACAACCCGCTCTTGCTGCCTTGCCAAAACCTTTGGCATCATTGCCCATATGTTTTCAGATCTCGACCATTGTTCCTAACAATTTATCATAACTGAACTAGCTTTACACACAATTCAGCGTTCGCTGATTAATGTTTGGCAAGCTCATGTACGGCAATGGTATGGCCTTGATACCCCTATATCGGAACATACTATCTCTCCTCAGGTTCCTGTCGAAGCTGCAGCCAGTACTAACCAATCAAACTCAGAAGAGCCACAGCCGGTCATAAAACGTGGTCATATTTTACGCATAATTCCTTCAGGAGGAATTTTTTGTGTTCGTTGCGGAAAACAAACTCAATATCAGAAGCATGCACGACTGAAGATATTAAACAAACCCTGTCAGTTTCCTGATCTCGATCAATCGCAATGGCTGACGTCACCGGGTTTTAATCAGTCAATCAATAGACTATTAGAAGCAGAACGTCAACTCAATGAAAAATGGAATAAAGCTGACCATAATCTTATCTGGAACAGGAAACTCGGGTAGAAACAGTCCAAACCAGATTATGGAATGATTTGGTGTGCATCATGCGGTAAAACTTGGTCTTGGGCCTCAAGATCTAATAGTTTCGCTAAGCCCCCATGTAGTCCACCCAATATAGCTCCTGTACCCCCTTTCCTGGGTTAAGCAGTTAGACCATTATACACCTCAGTTTCATCATGCACAATCTACAGCGTCATCGTCGCAGAATAACCCCACCACAGCTGTGCGCCGACGCATCACTGGCAAACAAAAACCAACTAATGATTCATCCCAAACTACCGTGATCATTCCATCAGGTGCAGCATCAAGCAGTTCTTCTGCGTTTCCCAAGCGCGGGATTGGTTGAAACAACGTGCTCGTTGAGTGCTACTGCGGCATGCAGTGGTGCTCTTTCAAGCCACAACTACTTTTGGGACCCTGCAGGCTCTGCGGCATCGAGACCGAGCTACTTTGAGCACATTCCGCAGGTGAGTGGTAGTTCGGTGATGAGTCGGTGTGCTCACTGTCTGTATGACAAAACATGCAACATCCTTTGCGATGTCAGCCATTTCGCTTCGATGCTTTACCTGTGTTATTTCCTTTTTTGGATGGTTCCATACGTTTCACTCATATGTTTTGCCTGCGTGGCAGGCTTTGCTGTGCGAGACTTTCGTGATCTCGACTATGATCTTTGCTTTGCTTATGTGATTTCATACCAATTCTGCCTATTCTGTGAACACTTTTGGATGAGAAGAATTTTGCCGCGCTTCAATAGCAAGCGCCGTCGATCGATAAACAGATGCAGACTCATATGTGCTAGAAGGTATCGATCAAAGAGGAATTTACGCAGAAGACATTCGACCAATCGCAGACAACGTGCAATTTGGATCATGTTTGTTTTCCTTTGCATTCTATGTGGGTGCAATGCTGTTTCATTAACCCATGACGTTTGGACTCACTCAGCCAAGCAACGAAACAAGATGTTGCATGCCTTACATGGAAACGGAGGACCTAACAGTTCCAAAGGAAAAGGGAAAGGCCGATCAAAGAATCAAAGAGATAATTCTTCAAGCTCCACAGGTCCAAATGTTCCAGTGTCATTTCCCATCGAATTGTCAGATCAAGACATCGCAAGTCAAGTACGAGCCTTGGTGCCAGAAGCGGCACACCGTCGAGCCCAAACTCGCCTAGAAGCTGATGAATGGGATGCACCAGTCTACGACCACCAAGCTCTCACAAAGCAAGGGGGCATATCCATCGCCCCAAAAAATTCAATCGCTGAAATTGTTCAGAGAATTGGGTATACAACCAATCCCGTGGCTCTCGTTGTCACAGAGCCCCCAGAGGCTCTAGGGCTCAGGGGCTACCCCAGGAAAAAAGTCACTTGCACAGTGTCTTATATCAATGACCAAGGTGAGCGCTCCACAACGCAAGTTCAGAAATTTCTTATTCAGCTTGGCTTTGGAGCAGAAGTGTCCCAAACTTTCCAAGGACCGAAAGTTCAGATCATGACCACCATGAGACCAATGATTGCAAAATTCCCTCCAAGGCACCATTGGCCGACAGGCCAAATTCCCCCATCAACTGTTGCTCAAGAAGTAGAACAGCATATCCCACGCCATGCTTTTGATGACATTATCTCCAGAGAATCGCAAAGTGCAGCGCTTTTGGTGCACATGGACTACATCAATGCCCTACTTCGAGCTTCAGGTGTCAACGGTGCGTTTTACAAACTGAGGATGTCAGAACAAGAATCACCAATGGAACTTCTGTGGCTCCCTGACGAATTTGACCTTCCCGGAGCATTAGCTCTAGCCAAAAACGATGGTGCGTATGGTGTGGTGGAAAAAGGCAAAGAAGCCGCCTATCGATATGCAATCCGATTTAGAACAGTGGAAGCACTCCAAGAATTTGCAACGAAGCACTCGGTGCCTGACACCAGCCACCTGGGGCGTTGGCGTCTTTCTGGGGCACACACCGCAATTTGCATTCATGGACGTCTCGCATTCTTAACGGCACACAGCTGGGAGGAAGTGCAGATATTGTTTCTCAAGCAGGATGAAATCATTTTCTTGATTCTTGGCGTCAAAATGCGGGCAGCTAGGCCCGATGCACTATGAATTCGATGGCTCCATGAGACAACTTCGTTTCAAAGCGCTCAATAAAAGAGCTGAATTTCTCTCCAAAGAAGCCAGCCAAGCATCGCGAACAACGACCACCCGTGTGAATCGCAGAACTGATGCACGTGTGTCGCAAGAAGCATTCTTGAAACAAGTGATGCCTGATTCATCAACTGCACCTGGAAAAGAACAAGCGAAAAGACCTACGGTTGCAAAAACTGGTGACACTCCAGAACCAAAGGTCCGGAAAGAAGGTTAGAAAAAAGCAGTTGGCTCACAGCAGCAGGGACCTGGCCAATCAAATTATGGTTCTGCAGTCGCCTTTCATGCAACAAATTGTGCCATATCATTAATGGGAATGGTCCGAATAAGCCTTCATGGTATCAATCTCATTCGATTAGTTCATTCCAACACATGGCCATAGGTGCCATAAACACGGGAGGACAGCAAAGTAGTGTCAAACGTAAAAGACTGCGTGAACTCGACTTCGACATATTAGCGCTCAGTGAAACTCACTTGCAAAGACGCCTTGAAAAAGCCGAACAGGAAGTCTTTAAAAAATATTGGTGTTTTTGGGGCCCAAACCCTGAAGCTCGCCACTTTGGAGGTGTTGCCATTTTTGCTAAAAAAGAAGCTTTTTGGGCTGCCAAACCATTGCAGTTCCCTACCGATCACCCATGCCATGCCTTTTACCAGGACAACCGCCTCATCGCAGTCCAAGTCTGGTTTGGACGTGGTGGCACATCACTCATTGTATATTCACTATACGGTATTTCTGGTTCACGTTGGGAAACCCATAAAAAGGCTTACTTGCACAAACTGCTTAAGTCCATCGAACTTGACCGCATTGCCAGAGGACAAATTCCTTGCGTCTTGTTAGGAGATTTTAATCTGGAAATTGCAGAATCACAAGTCCTTTCTCAAGCACTTTCATCAAATTTTTGGTATGATCTCCGTACCATTGGTGATAAAGACAATCAGCAAAAAGCAACATGTAGTAAAGGTCAAGGGTCTTACATTGATCATATCTTTGTTTCCCCCGCATTATTTGACCAATGTTTCAACTTCCAGGTTCGTAAATTCAAAGAATTTAAAGACCATTCAGTTCTCGTGGGATGAGCTCCCTGACCTGTCTCATGAGGCGGCTGCTGTGGATTGGTCTGCGCCTTCTTGGGACGAATTTTTGATGGCAGTTCGAAAACTGCAAAATGGCAAGGCCCCTGACATTCTTGGTGTTCACGCTGAACTGCTTAAAGCTTTGTATAAAGTCCGCCTTTCAGTATCTGGCCACCAGGCACTGCTTGAATTGCATTCCTTTATGGTTCAGTTTTGGCATGGTGACCTTGACCCCCAGCATGTTGACCATTGGCATCACTCCGTTTTGTTCGTAATCTTTAAGGGAAAGGGTAATTATCAGGATTTTCATAACCACCGGGGAGTTGTTCTCCTCGACTTTTGCAGTAAACTTTGCTGTAAACTCATTCAGTCGCGCCTGGCCTCCCTGGCTGAACGGGTATGAACTGAAAGCGAGTTGGGGTTCCGGAAGGGCCGAGGGTGCACCGATGGAACTTTCATGCTGCGCCGTCTCGTGCAGGAATGGACCCACAGTGCCCCAACTCGCGGCCCTGCAAGTGAGTCGAACCTTTATATCCTTTTCCTGGATCTCTTTAAGGCTTTTGATGGGGTGCCTAGGGCTGGCACTATTCGCCTTGTTGCCTCACAACCTTGGTGTACCCGACCATATCGTCAACATGTTGGAAGTGATTTACCAAGACATGTCTACACAGGTGTGCGGACCAAATGGCTTCCTCAGTGACCCCATTCCCATGGCGACTGGCGTCCGACAAGGGAGCGTAGAGGGTCCTTTGCTATTCTTGCTATATTACACTTTTGTCCTTCGTTTATGGCACCAGCGCTGTTCTGCCAGACTCCATCGGGAGGCAGGTATTGAGTGGCTTTCTTCTGAGGATGGTACGTTGCGCGAACCGCGCAAGGTTCGCAAAATGGCCACCCGCACGCATCGGGTCACCAACTCCGTGTTTGCTGACGACACTGCGCTGATTTCCAGCAACTGGGATGAATTTCAGATTATGGCTTCCGAGATGGCTACATGTCTGCAGGGCCTTGGATGTGACTTAAATCTACTAAAAACCGAATGGCTCGAAGTTCCCAGCTTTTCCCCCAGAAGGGACCAGGCGCCCTTGCCTGGCTGTCGTATTTTGCGCATCAATGGCATGGAAATTGCCAAGTGTGGTGTGTTTCGATATTTAGGCTCAATGCTTTCTGAACAGGATGCTGGCTCCACGGTCGACATCAGCCGCCGGTGTGGCTTGGCCCATGCAGCATTTGGCAAGCTCCGCCATGTCTGGACCCCGACGGTCCGATATAGTACAAAAGCTCGGCTTTTGCTGGCCTGCGTCACCCCAGTGTTGCTGTATGGCAGTGAGACGTGGTCCCTTAGTCATAAGCAAAGCCGCAAACTGCACAATACTTGGATGTCTTGTGTTCGCCGAGCTCTTGGGATTCGCCAACCGGCTATGACTCAAGATCGCATCACAAACCAAGACATGCTCAGCCGCCTAGGGGTTCCCAGTATTCACACCCTCTTGGCTCAAAGGATTGCTCGATGGCTAGGCCATGTTGCTCGTATGAATCCCACTAGATTTCCCCATGGGTTTTTATTTGGAACACTTGCAAATCGCAGCTTCCCGTCTGCCTCGAGTGTTGGGTCCTCTGGCTTGCATTTTCGTTGCAGGGCACATGGCACTGTTAGGACGATGAGCCTAGCCTGGACACCACCTGGGCGCGCAAAGCCCAGGATCGACATGCATGGGACAGGATGGTGTCTCAAATCAACCTGCCTCCCCTGGGGAGGACTGCTGCAGCGAGGCCCGCTGCAGCTAGTGTTCGTGCAGCTCCTAAATCCTTGCCCGATAATTTCCGTTGTACCCTTTGTCCTTTTGTAGCTCGTAACAAGCAAGGGCTTAGTAGGCATATATCATATAAATGATAAACACCCAGTTTCCAAGCCAACTTGGAAATGCGATGACTGCGGCAGAGAGTTTAATGCTGCAGGCACTCTCAAAAAGCACAAATGTGAAGCCAGATCCTCCAGCTCTGAGGACGCAGCCCAGCGAAACTTTCAGTGCGGCTTTGATGGTTGTGACGCCTCCTTTTTTATCTGTTTCGCAAAAAAATCGCCACGAGCGGACGCAGTGCTTGGCCAGACCGGGTTCTGGTGCAGTTCGTCAGCCTGATGGTAAGTATGCTTTGTTTTGCAGCTGTGGAGTTGGCACACCCTTCTACAGTACCCGTGCTCTTGCTATTCATAAGGCACGTTCTCCTCACTAGGACTGGGGTATTCTGACATGAGTTGCAGTGCATACGAGGATGGGCGCGTGTGTGTGCCACTTTTGACGGTGATTGGTGGCAGCAATTTTTTAGCTCATTTTTGACGAAAGGTTTCACTGGGGTGCTCAGACCATGGCCGTTGCTGACCTCAAGAAGCGTCTCGATGCTGCTGAGAAGCTCCTGCAGGCGACTTCGCAATTGGCTCTTGCCACTGACCGTGACTGTCGGCAGGAGCGTTCTCGGCATGAGCTTATCGTGCACCTTCGTGGAGAGGCAGGTGCAAAAAATCTTTGAGGAGCACATCCTCGCCAAGGACAACAAAGATGGGCAGCAGACTGCCAAAAAGACCCGCAACTCTGCGGGTGGTGCTGACGCCGCTACGGTTGCTTTGGCTGATACAGCCGCTCGTAACCTGGCTGCGGCGGCTACGCTCCGTGTCAAGATTTGGTTGTGGCTCCAGCAGGAGCTCAAGGCACGTGCTACCGCTGCTGAGGAAGCTGGCCGCGCTCAGTTGGCAGTTCAGGCTGTTGGGAAGATACATGCAATGGATGGCCAAATGGTTCTCCACTCCTGCCGCTTTCACAGCAAAGAGCCGTTGGAGGGAACTGAGCCTCTGGACCGTGTGTGGCACTTCTCCCTGGACTTCGCCTACACTGGTGATGGTGCGTTGGCAATGCAGCTGTTCTCCTATGACCTTCAGCCTTTCAGCTACTCGGATCTTACCTTTCACAAAGCAACCTCCCGCCCTGGCACCTTGGCCAAGCGGGTGTCGCTTTCTCAGCGTTGAACTTGGGTGTCTACTTGGGCTACAATGTGTGCATTGTGAATGGTGCAACAACGCTGCAATTCTGTTTTGGGTACCTTGGGTTGCATTGGCAGGTGCATTTTCGCGACTTCGGGGGTGGCTCTCGATTATTGCGCTGCTTTGCAACTCTGGGCTGCTTTTCATTGACCACTTTGGTCCGGGTATGTTTCACTTTTTTTGGCGCTCCATGCATTCCTTAGTGCGACGGAGCATATCGTCGTCGTCGTCGTCAACAATGGGTTCCCTGGTAAAGTCAGATCTGCAACCTCATTGTGGTACCGGGGTGAACTCCTTCTGCCTACTAATTGTGAACATCAGCGGGGCACCACACCTCGCGCGAATGTAGTTGGAGGCCAATGGAGGGCGGTTGGACCTCCTGGCAGACTGCGGCCAACGAACTCGGCTGGGACATCAGCTCTCCACGGGGAGCTCTCCCTACCCTGAGGGTGTGGTGACAGGGATCCTACGACTAGCGCGCCGTAGTGTCTCTTGTGCATAAACCTTGCGCTCTTTGTTTGCCAACAATGTGAGTTACAACTACAGGAGAACCGACCCACAATGTCTATGACAGGCCTGGAGGCGCAATGACGTTTCGCAGCCGCTCTTTGGATGTTTCTGCGAGGCGGATGATCAGGCATTGGCATAGCGCTACAGGAAGCTATCCACCTAGACGAAAATTTTTAAACACATGTCACTTGGGATGTCTCAATGTTACCTCTCTTCGGAGTTCTTTTGATATCGATGCCGCGGGCCTTCTGGTTTCTGAGGGCGATGAGTATTTAGATGTTGCAGAGATACAAGCTCTACGCCCTGGCCCTCAGCGAGATCCGCTTGTTTGGTTCAGGCTCTGTTTCAGTAGGCGATGATTTCACACTCGTCTATGCAGGAGGACCAGGGGATGGTTCCCTTGGTGGAGTGGCTTGGTTGCTTTCACCGGGAGCATCGGAGGCATGGCGACGTGCGGGCTGCTGTGCCCATCACTCACCTACAGGGCGCATTTTGCGCATCACCTTGGCGTTGCATGGCAATGAAGGAGTTTGGCATCTGTTTTCTGTTTATGGTCCTACGTTTCAAGCCACACAGCTTGATAAGACACGTTTTTGGAGAGAGCTTGGCCGATCCTGGAATCACATTCCCTCCAGGGATATTGCTTATATTCTTGGCGATTTCAACAGCCGTGTTGGGTCACGACAGCAACCTGGTTATCCTCATGAAGTTTTAGGACTACATTGTGTAGGCCCCCCGCAATGGCAATGGTGACCTGATGCTTCAGTTTTGTGTCTCCCAAAGTTTGTGCATCCTCAACAGTTTCTTTGCTCATGACATCAGTCACCAAGCCACTTGGAGACACAAGAGATGGCACACGTGGGGTCTTTTGGGCATGGCTGTCTCGCGCTTGTCGAACCGGCGTTTTGTGATGGATGTACATGCAGTTCCGGAGGCTGAAGTGCAGAGTGACCACTCTCTTGTTTTTATGAAGCTGCGAGCGTGTCCGGATACACAACCTGCCGTCGCCACACAACAACCTGACCGTTCTTTTCTTGGTTTGTCTCGCCCTCGCCGACTTTATGTACAACGACTCCGAGAACCTTCGTTGCTGATGATATTTTTCATCGAGCGGCCGCAACCGGCTTTACTTTTCTGTCTTTACCACAACACTTTCGAGATGCTGGTGAACAACATTTGGGCACGGTGTCAAGTGGTCGTCCAGATTGGCGACAGGGTCATGAACGGGCCCTGGCCTCTGTTCGTCAAGCGGCTTTTGAGGCTTGGCGCCACTCTTCTTCCGATGATACCCTCCAGGCATTGCGGGCTGCTCGTCACAACAGCAGAGCTCAAGTGAGACTTCTCAAACAGCAGTGGTGGGCAAGTCGGCTGGATCTAATGCAACGGGCAGCGAATGGCAAGGATCCTTGTAACCTATATGGCGAAAGTCGACAACTGGGGCGTTTACTGAAGACGCACGGCTTGAATTCTAAGCCCTTGATCACCAACCCCAAGGACCATGCCGACAATCTGGCAACCCATTTTTCTAATATTTTGAATATCGATTTCCCTGTTGATGACAATGCATTAAATGAAATTGAGCCCGTTGACACTGGACTGCCCGCTTCTCACTGGGATCAACCTACTTGGGATGAATTTCTGACCGCTCGTCGACAGTTGTCTAGCAACAAGGCTTGTGATGGCATGGGAGTTCATGCGGAGCTTCTCAAGAGTTTACCGCTTGAAGGCACTGTGCTCCGCATTTTGACAGCTATTCATGAATTGATTTGCAATTTCTGGCACAGTCGTCTTCGACCTATTGACTTGCAGCACTGGCATGAGTCGACATTGTACCCAATCTACAAAGGCAAGGGTGCGTATGATGATTTTTGAATAATTGGCGAGGTGTGGTTCTTTTAGATATTTTTTCCAAACTGACAAGCAGAATTCTGAATAACTCATGATTCCTCTTGCTGAAAGTATTTGTTCGGACAATGAAACTGGTTTTCGACCGGGCCGTGGAGTGGCTGACGCCGCCTTTTTGATGAGACGAATCATGGATGAGTGGAACAACAGCTGCTGTGACCCAGGTGCAGTTAGCGATCCCGATATGTCTGATAGTTTGCATGTTCTTTTTATTGAGATGCGAAGGGCCTTTGATGCTGTACCGCGTTCACTGTTGTGGAGAATTTTACATACAAAAGCCAAGGTTCCGTTCCATATTGTTCACCTCTTGGACCAATTGCACTGCACAATGACTACCCGGGTTTGTCACAATGGTCGTCTCGGTCCTAAAGTTGCCATGCGGACTGGAGTCCGTCAAGGGTCCGTTGAAGGCCCCACCTTATACTTGATATATTTCAGTTTTGTATTAAAACACTGGAGATCTCGATGTTTGGCTTCAGTTGGCCATTTCGGCGTTGACTGGCAGGGGTGCACTGATGGCACCCTCCGGGTCCCCAGCAAGATCCGCAAAGCAGACTGTCGTTTCGTTTCAATCAGTGACGCTGAGTTCGCTGATGACACGGTTTATCTGGACTCCAACTGGGATCGCTTTCAGACATGTTGCGCAATCTTGGATGATACACTTCAGCTTTTTGGCGCTCAGATGAACAAAGCAAAGACGGAGAGGCTTGAACTGGAAGGCTTTGCAACCTTTAAAGACGCGGCGCCCCTTCCTGGACGAAAAGTTTTGTGGGTCAATGGAGTGGCTATCCCCAAGACAGCAGTTTTTCGATACCTTGGTTCCATGTTGAGTATTGATGATTCCCTTGGTGTGAAAATGGACATTTGTCGACGAGTCTCCCTGGCCCATGCAGCTTTCGGGCAACTCCGCCACGTGTGGCGTAGTCGCCAGTTGTCTCTCCGTCTCAAGCGAGAACTTCTGATGAGCTGTGTTGCTAGTGTTTTGCTATACGGCAGTGAACTTTGGACTCTGGATGCAACTGATCTTCGATATCTACAACGAACTTGGCGTTCATTCTTGCGAAATGCATTATGTTTGAGTTGCAATGACATTGCGGAGAATCACATCAGTGACTTGGAATTACATCGGCGATTGGGTGCCCCATCAATTTTGACTCTCCTTCATCAACGACTGACCCGCTGGCTCGGGCATTTAGCCCGCTTGCCGGTTGACCGCATCACACGACTTCTCCTTTTTGGAACCATACAGCATCGGCATTCTCCACCTTCAGTTGTGACTGGTCGACGACATTCGTATCTTTCTAGAGTTATTGGTCTTTTACAAAGTCTTTCTGAGGTTGATACCCGCATTTGGGCACAACAAGCAGTTGACAAAGTTTTTTTGGAGAAGGGTGGTATCAGCCATTAACATTGCCCCTCAGGGACGGTCTACTGCACCCGATGATCGGGTCCGTCTCCGCCCTCTTCGGCGGGCCCCTGAACAAGATCTTCATTGTCCACATGATGGATGCAATTACATTGGTAGCAATTTACAAGGATTGAACCGACATATCAATGCAAAACATGGACAGGGTGGCCCTTGGAAGCGCAATTGCCAGTTTTGCACCAAGGAATACAAGCACAAAGGAGCTTTTACTGTTCATGAACAGACTTGCCCTGACAGACCAGGGCAGGATGAGCCCGCCGAACCTTCTGATGACCGTGTGCCGTCTCGGGCTCGCGCTTCTGCTGTTCGAAACTTTGTGTGCCCGGATGTTCACTGCGGAAAACGTTTTTTGGATGTCAGTCAACTCAATCGACACCTCCGAAGTCAATGCCTTGGTAGACCTGACAGCACGACAATTTTGCGAGAAAACAAATCATGTGTTACCGTGCCCTTTGTGCGACGGCTTGTTTTCCATCCACACATGCTCTTGGCGTTCACAAAAGCAGGAAGCACTAGTTTGGCATGTGACTTCTTTTGTTGTAACTGACTCACTGCCTTGTACTGACAACAATTTGTGTGATAGTGGGTGCTTGAATCCTGGACGGCTAGCTAGCCGCGAGTTAGCTGCCCCCCCGGGAGCTCAGCCATGCTGGTTCTCGCGACCAGTCGCAGTTGCAACTCCAGTCTACGCAGACATTTTGCCTCCAGTCATTTTGCACTTCGCTCTCTTTGCAGCCATGTCTACAACTGCGTCGGGAATCCTTGCTCAGTTGGAACAGCCAGCCAACTCTCCCCAAAGGAAGAAAACACGTAGTGATGCCCATGCAAATAACGGTGGTTTGGATGCCTTCTCCCCGCAGCCAGGTCTTCAACCGTTGACTCCTGTGGAGCTTACCCAGTTGGTTTTGTCTCATGACCGAGATTTGACCATGTTGGTGCATGCTAGCAGTCTGACTTACAAGCTCACTTTGGACCACCCGGTGGCAACTGTGACACTCCAAGCCACTCAGTTATGGCGAGATCAGCATGTCCACGGCAAGGCGCATGAGATGGGCAGTTGTGGCACCGCAGTTGGCACTGTTGTGCTGCAGCAGTTGTACAATCATGGTATGGAACACCACAAAGCCAGAGATCAGCCCTTCTTGCAGACCTTGAAGATGATTTTTGATGATCCCGCCCCACAGAAGATTGCTCGGGAAGTGTCCTTTTGTCAGAGTAAGATGACCGCCAAGAAGAATGCATGTCTCCTCGACTTTCGTCTTCACCATACTTCTCTCCTGATCATAGCATGTATCCGCTGATGAAACAATACATGGACGCCTGGGGAGAGCCTTTGGGTCCCAAGCCTTCGGGGCCGTTGATTCGCAAAGCATTGAGACGATGAGAGGCTTTTCTACCTTGCAGTGAGCTCATGTGTACAGCTGCTGGTCAACCTTCGTTGTTTGCAATTGCGCTCACTTTGGTTTACATTTTTCCACAAGTGACTCTTTCTTTTACAACTATTTAACTATTCTGGTGGTAGCTCCGAAATGCTGAAATGGAACTTTTTGCTTGCCAAACTACTTGGCTATGCTTTTGCTGCATGATTTTTCCTTTTTCTCCTGGAACTATGGTCCTATTGGCGACAGTATGCTCATTTATGGGCGAACTGTTCTTCGTCGTCGTCAACAATGGGTTACATTACCCCACAGAAAGTTGCGTCCATTTTCCCACACCCATGAGAGTGGTCGCCTCTGGATAGCAGCACACTACCAATCACTGCATGCACACACTAACCCTGGCGGTTTGACATTTGAATATTTCATCATCTTCGCACAGGTCGACGCGCCCATGCCCATGTCGGAGTGCAGGGACCAGAAATCATATACGACTCCAGATACGCTGCGGGCCTGACCCTTGGCGTAACTGAACCCCATGCAAATCATGAATTGGCCCAACAATGTCATTCCCTTTACCGCCAAGTCAGCAGATCCCGCCCCCTCTCATTCAAATGGGTTAAAGGACATTCAAACACACCAGGTAATGACAAGGCTGACGAACTGGCCAACCAGGGCCGTGATAATCAAATCACGACTCACTCCCGTCGTTGGGCCGCCCCCCAACGGAACGCGTTAACCGCAGCGAACGCGGAAACCTGCCGCAAATGCGGACGCATTTTCCGAAATGCACGAAAATACGCTAAGCACGAACTTTCTTGCTCCACCGACCCCCAACCACAGCAGGAGCAAGACTTAAACCATCACCCATGCCGCATTTGCAAGGAACCATGTCCCATTCGTAAACTCAGAAACATCCATGAACTCACGTGTAACGGAGCCCCCGAAGCCAACCTCAGTTGTAAATTCTGTCACAAAACTTTTGACAACGCCCCATCCCGCATCTTTCATCAAGGTGGCTGCGGCCACAAACAAACCGCCGCCTCCCCATCTAAGGTCAAATGGACCTGCCCCCGCTGCAATTGGAAGCTGATCAAACACATGGGGCAGGGCCCCAGTAAAATAGAAGATGCGCGCACTAGACACACACACAACAATGCCGAGGATCCGATCTTCTGAATCGTACATGCACCAAATGTGGTAAGGTTTGGGACAACATGACCGCCCGATAAACACACCAATCCCAATGTAAAACTGATGAGGAACAACGTACTTGCAGATGCTGCAACCAGCTTTGGGAAACCAAAGAGCGCCATCAGTCACGAAAAAGTACAGAAACGCCGAGGTACTTTTTGAGTCAAGGCGCGTCCTCCGTCTCACCGACCATTTTCACTTCTGTTTTCCCTTGCCGCCCCCCGACTCTCTTCCCCCATGACCCCCGTACACACATGTCCCGACACACATACATGGCTGCGTGCAACCTGGGGGCGGTGTTTTTAAACACCTAACGTCCTCTGGCGCCCCCAAAGACGTTCTTCGACGGCAGCGCGATGCATGAGCACACCCTCACACACATCCTCACATTTGCGCGTGCGTGTACACACTGAACAATGCACACCAACAGGGGAGGTGTTCTCTGGCACCTAACGCTCTTCGGCGCCCCCAAGACCGTTCTTTGGCGGTCGCATGGTGTGCATGAGCGCACCCCCACACATTTTTCACAAGCGAGCGCGCGTGCACACACACAGCATGCACAATGCACAACAATGGGGGAGGTGCTCTTCGGCACCTAACGTCCTCTGGCGACCCCAAGACCGTCCTCTGGCGGTGGCACGGCGTGCTTTTCTGTGCTCCTCAATACACGGACATTATCCTTCCATGCACTTTTCCCTTTAAAGTCGTCCAGTCGCTCGCTTCTTCAAATTCAAACAAATACTTCATCCCGAAATTTGAGATCCCCTAACCCGCAGACTTGCTCAAAACCCAAACAAGGCGGGAAAAAAAAAACAAAGTCGAAGATGCCTCCTAACCAGGACACCGTGAGAATCACACGCGACCTGCACTACCTCACACAGGGTTTGAGAATCATGCTCTGGCAATTTAACTTTCTCACGCCCATTTACACCCGGTTAAAAGCCGCCCATGACTTCAAGAATGTGGTGAAAGAGATGATTCCTCCTATGTTGGCTTTTTATGCGGAGGTCATGGGACAAGAATAGAGCGCGCCGCGGTTATCCGCGGGGACGCGCGAAATATATGAGCGACTTGAACGAGAGTGTAGGGAAGCGGGCGTCAGTACAGTAGTTAGTCAGTGGATCAGGGGAGAACGGCCAATGGCCTTGGATTTCCTGGAGTTCATGACGCAAAGGAACATTGTAGGCATTTTCCAAAAGGGGGAAAATAACTTCCTACTGATTTTCCGCAATGTTGAGGGGTCCCTTAAATTGGCATACCTGTTGACCACTGTTATTGGAGAAAAAATGCGGACGATGGAAATCCCACAGCGTATCAGTTATGACAGTAAAAAAAACCCGCAATCCTACAAGGTCCCAAAGGTAAGGGTCGGGGAAAAGGACAGGATGGAAACAAAGGACGAGGAAAAGGCAAAGGAAACAAAGGAGGTAAAGGAAAGGCACGTAGCCGCAGCCCCCGTCAATTGGGCCCTATAGGAGCTGCCCCATCGGCTGAAGCTAATCCTCCTGCAGAGCCCGAGGGCGCCCCCCCCCCCCCCCCCCCCCCGGCGACCCCCAAAAAACCAAAAACCCCCCCCGCCCCCCCCTCCCACCAAAAACAAAACA
>Ga0126342_10012317_pt1 | contig 15252 bp, 9 predicted proteins | sample Cyp1metagenome_FD_92528 | JGI IMG/M metagenome (GOLD analysis project Ga0126342, IMG submission 92528) | Coral microbial communities from Lord Howe Island, Old Settlement Bay, Australia - Cyphastrea 1 metagenome | ecosystem: Host-associated > Invertebrates > Cnidaria > Coral ...
CATGTTTTGGTGCTTGAAATGTTTCAACGTTTTTCAAACACTCAAACTTATTTAAACAAACAAACCATGTCTTGATGTAAAGACTTTTTGTGACGACATGTGTTTTTGATCGCTTTTGTGAAGCTGGCAGTAAGATGCTAACTGGCGACTCCGCATCTGTTTTGTGTCAAGAAGTGACACACCAACAAGAACCAAAGCGACATGAGCAGAGACATCTTCTTTTGTTGCTTGTATGTGTGTGTGGTAAAAGTGGCTGAGCTCTGGGATCAGTTGACTTGCTGGGGAGGCCCGTATTTGCGTGTCTAATTTGTCTTGACATTTTTGGGCCCAAAAATAGACCCTTCTGAATGACAGGCCGAAGTAAAAGCTGTCCAAACGACCACCTCTTGGACTCCTGAGCTGGCACAAGTGCATGTGACAGATGATGAATATCATGCGTTTCAGGATCAAAATCAACTCCAAGAGCACTGGAGTACTGCTGAAGGATGATGATGATTGGAAAAGAACTACTGAGCGGATTCTAAGAGTGCCCTGAGAGCCTTAGGTGTTGGACATCACTTCTCACTTTGGGTCCTTTTCACCTTTGGTTTCACACTTGTCTCACCACTTCAGTTGCTACACGGCATTGTCGTTGCTGGCAACTTAAGTGTTACCTCGTGAGTGGTCATGCCTGCACGGCTTGCTCTATGTGATCTCGGGGCTCCTACAGTCGCAGGGGGGAGGTGTGGTTTCCGCATAGTGCTGTTTTGCTTTACTCACACCTGAATATGGCGATGTCTGTGATGTTCGTGTTTTCGGTTCTGCCTTTGCTTTACCTGCCATACCAATACAAGCGATGATACAAGGATATCACGTTTACTCAATTACTGATGTTACATAACTGGTCTGCCGGTGACTTTTCCCCTTCTCGGTTTGTTTTGTGCTGTGTGTTTTGGCTTGTTTTGCTTGTGTTTTTTCTTTGGTTTGGTTTTGTTTTTCGGTTTTTAGGCAATCTCGTCGCGTAGTGGTATAATGCCCGTCTCAGGACCGTGCATAGACAGCTAGCCGCGGATCGATTCCCCCCGCGTACGGGGCCGCGATCGTGACGTGGTAGACGAGTAAGTCTCAAGTACCGTAGACCCGCCGAAAGGCAACGGGCTCGGGCCAAAAAAACAAGGTTTTGTTTTTCGGTTTTTGTTATGTGACGGAATTGTGACGGCATTGTGGACTATGTATCGGTCCACCACCAGTTCACTTTTGCGGCCACTCAATCAGCAGACGGCCATCTTTGCGTCAATTAATTAATTCACTTATCCCTGCAACATGCAATCGAACGTGTTGAACGACCTGGGGAAAGCCAAGAGGCGTCGGACGGAAAAAACAATGGCACAAGTGCATGTGACAGGCCCGGCATCCCCCCTTCCCCCCCGAAACAAAGATCAAAGTGTAGATGCTGCAAAGAATCATTATCTTATTTTTTCAATCATTGTTTGGAGTGTGCCCAAGTTTGAGAATTGGCGGATAAGGTTCCAGTCTAACCACTTCGGATGGAATAACAGCGCGGACAATTTCTGTTATTTCGCGTCTAAAAAATAGATAGAGAAAAACCAGGGTGCAAAGGTGCAACTTTCGGAAGTGTGAATAAGAAACTATACAGGTTCTGTTTCCTACCTGAAAAAGTCCCGTACCCCTTTGGCTCAAGCTGTTTCGGTTCAAACCTGTGCTCAACTCTTGATTTAGCTTCAGTGAAAGGGCACTGAAGAACCAAAAAGGGGTTTGTACGGGTAGGATAACTGAAATAGTTGTAGGAAGAGCACCTGGTTAGTTGCCCGTTAACCTTTTTGAGAAGAGGGGGGGGGGGTATTTGTGAGGGAAATTCCACCCCTTTTTTGTTCTTCTCCAGTTTTGTTTCCTGTGCTTGCTTGAACCAAACCAAAACCCAAACAACTTTTTTTTAACTTTTGGACTCCTGGGAGACCCAGTGCAGTTCACTCTTCTTCTCCTTCTTCGATCGACTCGCTGGGAGACCCAGTGCAGTTCTTTTATCTTCTTCTTCTTCAATTGACTAGCTGGGAGACCCAGTGCAGTCCCTCTTCTTCTTCTCTCTTCTTCTCTCTTCTTCGTTTCTCTGTTTTCTTTTGTCTTATTTCTTACTCTATCTCCCTGTTTAATTGAGCTGGCAGCTATTATCAGGCAGTCCCTGCGCAATAGCTGACCGGTACCAACGGCTATCACCAGGAAGACCCTGGGCATAGCTGACCGTATGAACTGCACTGCCGGTGACACCATCGAACAGCGAGCCATTGAACTTGTTTCCAACCTTGGGAAGGAACATGTATTTGTTGCCAACTGCCCAAGTGACATTGAAGCTGACAAGAATGCCAGCAAGATCATCACTTATGAAAAAGCCTTTGAACATTGCGATGCAGGTGTAGGACGGTGTCTCTTATTACCAAAAGCAATTGTATTTCGTAAGTTGGTTGACCACAGCATCAATAGAAACATTTTAGTGCACTTTGTTTTTACGTGTTCCAGCAGTGCCAGTGAATTCGAAGCGGCTGCATGGCTCCACAACTTATTGCAAGACCAAGTTCAACATGTTGGCTTTCTGCAAAACCTTGGTATTCCACACTGTCCCAAAAGTGACCAAGAAAAGTTTCTCATCCCTTGTCAGGTTGAACAGAATGCAGATCATTGCCTGATTTCCTGGACGCAATCTTGCAAGACCCTCGAGTATGTCTTCCCCAGACCTGTTGTGGAGAGATGCAACACTGTGAGCAACCTACAGAACCTGCCTTTTGTCAATGTTATTGATTTTCGTCGGCCGAATGGTTGTCATCGCATTTCAGACAAGATTGATGTTGCGTCACTTACTGTTCAACTTTCTACTGACAGTCTTGCGCACATTGAACTAGTTGAGAAGTGCATACAACCCACCATTGACGCTGCTTGGATGCACGGATTAGCCGAATGTCAGGTGAAGCATTTCCTTCCATGGAATGATACATCCTTTCAAGAGCACTGTCCCAATGGAGTAACCATGTCAGTACTCGATTTGAAGAGTTTTTCTGATGTCAAGCTTAAGGACGTGTTGGTACAACTTGCCTATCTCAAGATTCGCTATCATGTCATGGCTTATAAAAGACTTGCTATAATCGGCCCTGCTTCCCTAGTCATAGACCTTCACTTAGCGCTATTACCAATTGATGTCCATCTTCCCATTGGTCCTAAACAGGGAGCTTTCACAGTCCACATGACATTTTCACCGCCAGATACGGTTGACCCTGCCCAGGACAAACTCCAGTTTTGTGCTAAGTTTGGCAAGATTGGTACACTCCAGCATACGCCTGCTCAAATTGATTGGAGCGAAATCCATTCGTCGATCTGTGACACCGATCAACTTCTTCAAACGCCTCTTACAGAACTGTTACGCCGAAAGTTTGGAGCAGTCAATTTTTCAATACGTTGGTGCCAAGTCGATGTATCACAGCGGAAGTGTCTTTGTTTTGACATTGACATCAAACATGAAGACTCCTTGCCATTATCGTTTACTTGTGAGTCCTTACCACTTACCCTCCAACACCAATGTCCATTTGCTGAAGCCTTTCGTGCTGAATTTCCCATCACTGATACTGAAACACGACGCGATCACTGGAACAGGGTCATAGCCCAACAGATGATACCGAAGGAAGGCCGAGTTAGTCACCTGTCGTTCGAACCTGACAAAAAACAATCTGCAAGAAGATACTACGATCTTCGTACAGAAACTATTGATTTAACTGAAGAACACACGAGTGTGATTACGATTGCCTCCCAACCTCCGGCATGGTTCTTTTCTCCAAAAGAATTGACCCTACCATTAAAGGATTGCCAACTCATTTATCCAAGAGTCTTTCATGACAAACGCTGACATTATCGAACTGAAACTTCGTCATCGTGAATTTCTCCGGCATCGCGATTATGGATATTTTGTCATTTAGTCCTTGCACCGGAACAATGCTTTCATCTCTTCACTCTTCTAATCTTTCTCTTCTCTCTGCCTCTGCCCTGCTCTGCTTTTCATCTGTCCATATTGTCGGAAGTTTGACTTCTAAACTTCCTTCGAGTAGTGGAAGGAAGTTTAGAAGTCAAACTTCCGACAATATCGACAGATGAAAAGCAGAGACGGGAAGAGTCAGAGAGAAGAGAAGAGTAGAAGAGAGAAGATCAGAGGAGAGAAAGAGTCAGAAGAAAGAAGCTCAGACGCGTGAAAAGGTAGGAAAGTCGCGAAACACTGGTTTTTCCAATGATTTGTGGCTCCCGAGGGTCGAAAAGTAGGCTCGCTAAAGCGGCGGGTGCAGAGCCATCTGGCCAGATGAGAGATGAAAAAGTGCACGCCGTTGTGGCACGAAGCACATTTGCAGGTGAAAAAGCTTAAAAGAGCACTTTTAGAAGTTGCGATGTCGAGAAAGTGCACGCCGTAGTGGCGCGAAGCACATTTCGAAATCAAAATGTACAAAACACCTCAGCTCCGGAGCACTTTCAAAAGTTGCGATGTCGAAAAAGTGCACGCCGTTGCGGCGCGAAGCACATTTCGAAGTCAAAATGTACAAAACACTTCGGCTGTGGGGCACTTTTAAAAGTTGCCATGTCGAAAAAGTACACGCCGTTGTGGCGGGAAGCACATTTCGAAGTCAAAATGTTAAAATCACCAGGGGTTCGGACCACTCTTGGACGTTATGATGTCGTTTCACGTGGCAGGCACAAGGGACTGTGCACCTCCTCAAAAGTGAGCAAAAGGTGAGGGTTTTGTAGCATTTCCAAAAACGATGGCAGGCGTGTCATGAGAGATGTTAGGAGGTCAGGGCGCTCATTCCTGAGAGGGGTTGCATTTTGGAGCATCAGATCTGTAGGTTTGTTAAGATGATCTTGCGTGACAGGTGCAGCACTTCGTATCCCCTGGCATCACTTTTTTGTGGCAGGCGCATAACTTTAGACAGGCGGAGTGGAAAAATCGCAAAACGCATTGGTACGAGGCCGTAAGCGCTGCACTCAACTTTCCATTTTGAAGGAAGTCTCGCAGAATTGCTTTGTTTTTTATGTTGTCAAGTTCAAAAATTGAAGAAGTCTCGCAGAATTGTTTCGTTTTTGATGTTGTCAAGTTCAATAATTGAGGAAGTCTCGTAGAATTGTTTCGTTTTTGACGTTGTCAAGTTCAAAACCTGAGGACGTCTCATAGACTTGCTCCGTTTTTGATGTTGTCAACTTTGAAAATGAAGAAGTCTCGTAGAATTGCTTCGTTTTTGATGTTGTCAAGTTCAAACATTGAGAAAGTCTCGCAGAATTGCTGCGTTTTTGGTGTTGTCAAGTTCAAGACCTGAGGACCGGAGGACGTCCCGCAGAATAGCTTCGTTTTTGACGTTGTCGAGTTCAAACATTGAGAAAGCCTCGCAGAATTTCTACGTTTTTGATGTTGTCAAGTTCAAAACCTGAGGATGTCTCGCAGAATAGCTTCGTTTTCAAGCTTGCAGATAGACAGGTAGATAGATAGACAGACAGACAGACAGACAGACAGACAGAGAGAGAGATAGATAGATAGATAGATCGGTAGATTGGTAGATAGTTAGAAAGATAGATATAGATAGATAGGTAGCTAGGTAGCTAGATAGATAGATAGGTAGATAGATAGATAGATAGATAGGTAGATAGATAGATAAAGAGACAGACAGACAGACAGAGAGACAGACAGACAGACAGACAGGCAGGCAGGCAGGCAGGCAGGCAGACAGACAGACAGACAGCCGCCACTGATACCGTCTGGCACGGGATGCTATGCAAAGCTCAAGCGATGGCACCGACGAGATTGGGATCACCCTTTTGAGAAGATCCGGGTATTGGGGCCAGCAATGGGGATGAACACCGCATCGAAGGGGTACTACATCCAGTCCCTGAGCTCGGGCAAGTTCATGAGGTCGACAGTGGTGGTTGTCCCAGCGACATTGCCACCACTCCTTCCACAGCTGCCGGAGCCAGAGGCGGACGACTACGCACCGTCGTTAGTAGTAGTAGTAGTCGTTGTAGTTGTAGTTGTAGTTGTAGTTGTAGTTGTAGTTGTAGTTGTAGTTGTAGTTGTAGTTGTAGTTGTTGTAGTAGTAGTAGTAGTAGTCGAAGTAGTAGTAGTAGTAGTAGTAGTAGTAGTAGTAGTAGTAGTAGTAGTAGTAGTAGTAGTAGTAGTGGTAGTAGTAGTAGTAGTAGTAGTAGTCGTCGAAGTAGTAGTAGTAGTAGTAGCAGCAGCAGCAGCAGTAGTAGTAGTAGTCGAAGTAGTAGTAGTAGTAGTAGAAGTAGTAGAAGTAGTAAAAGAAGTAGTAGTAATAGCAGTAGTAGTAGTAGCAGTAGAGAAGAGGGTGTAGAAGGTGTAGGTGATGTAAAGCATGTAGGAGATGTGAGTGATGTTTGTTAGGTAGGTGAAAGTACTAGTAAGAAGTGAAGTTGGCAGCAGTTTTGTGGGAAAAAACGGTTTGCAGGAAGTTTCGGGAATATTGGCCGTTCAGCTGCTATAGCTGCTATAGTATTGCAAACGCTTTTGGAAATTTGCTTTTCAAAAAATTGCGCTGTGATTGCGCTTCGCATGCCCGGCCTCTAGAGTAAAAAGGCTGTGCAATAAACATATTTCACTTGTTGTGTATTTGTTCAATTTCTTTCTCTGTGGCTGTTCGGGATACCTTTGGGTTTATTTTATTGTTGTCTTTTGGCATGTTTTGGTGCATGCAATGCTTTTGTTTCCCGTTGCAAAATGTCCATGGGTACACCGTTTTGAGCATGCACGCCTGCTTTTGGCATGTTGGAATTGAAATTCGAGTGTTCCGGAGTGGTGATTTGTTCAGAGCCAGTCGTTGATCATTTTTGTTTCAAAAGGAAAACCAATAAATAACCTGAGAAAAAAAAATATATATATATATAACATATGCATATGTAGCATGTGTACTATATGTTTTTATGCGCCATGAGGCAATGTTGCCATGCAAAAACGTGGTTCGTTGCTGCGCGCTGCGCGAGCGGCACAGTTGCGGGGCGTGGAACGATCAGCTGCCTTATGTGCTGTTTGGCGATGGAAGGTTGGGCAGCTGTGCTATTGCTGTGCCGTGGCATGATGTGGGGTAAAAAATGTTTGGAATTTATGAGATTCGTTGGTAGCCAATTGGGATCAACAAATTGCGCTTGACTGCATTTGAGGTGTCGTCGGTTTTGTTGATTTACGCGATTTGGTTGTGCCATTGCCTTTGGATAATATCATTTCAATTCCCAGGAGGCAACTGTTCCATCTCCGCTCATCATAGACCGGTTTGCAAAAGAGTTTGCGCAGGAGTCTTGCCGATTTGAAGATAAAACATTGTCAGACATGACATGACAAACATGATGGCCTAGGGAAAATGATGATGAAGCGTCCCAAAAAATACATGGTTCCACGAGCGACAACTGATTTCCAATTTTGCACCTCCTGTTTGTCCAGGATTGTTGTACGCCAGGTTTGATAGGTTTTTGTGATTCAGCCAACGCAAGGAGGGTCTTGGGCCAGAAACGGTGGACAAACTATCAGCTGCGACTTTCGCTTCCAGCCACCTTGATGGCACCATTGGAAACACTAGTGTCTCTTTGTGATGGTTTCTTCATTGAAACATTGTGATGCTGGGGCAAAAATAAAGAGTTTCTATTTCATTGACAGATATTTTGTCCATGTTTTGTATGTTGGAATCGCATGAGAGTTTCTGGTGGCGGGGCATTGGTGGTTCAGCATTGAAAACCGCCTTGGCGGATGTAAAATATCTTTGCAATTCAGTGAATTATCAATTTTCTTGCCGTATTGAGGTCTGCAATACTTGGTTGCACTTCGCACACGCTTGTTAGATGACCGTTTGGTAGCGTGGTGTTGCCAAGAACGAACCACTTCTATCCGCCAGGCAATTGAGGGATCTTTCGATTGGATAAAAACAAAAACATTGCCAGCTTTCCGCACAATGAAATTGTCCCATGGTCGGTTGTTTCACTTGTTTCGTTTGGGTAACTCCTGTGTAAAGGACCTGTTTAGCAACTAATTCTACTGTCGGATCTTTTCTTCCTTTTTTTTGTCATTTTCTTTGAAACGCACACATGGAAAAGAGGCAATGAACTGATTTCAATATTTGAATTTCATGATCCTTCTTGTCAGATTTGGTCAGTGCAGTGTTTCAGCAGGTTGTTCAGCTGGGGGTGGGCTGTGACACCCGGGCACTTCGCCTGGCTGATATGCACTTCTTTGAGGCCGGGCAAAACTCATTTAGTCAAACTTAGTCGAACTTAGTGACTTTGTCACAGCTGAATTGCTGGAATTGTTGGAACTGTCGGTTTGGCAGCTGAGTCTTGCAGAATTTGTCGATTTGATCCGGGTGCCACCACAGGGTGGTTCGAGCGCATCTCTTTAAGATCACTAACAATTTAATTTGAATTTTCAACATTTTTCAACTAATTTGTTCTTGAATTCTAAATTCAAGAGGAACTTGAACAGTGTTTATGACAGGTGGACACCCCGCGGGTGGTGAAATTTTGCCAAAGGCCTTTGGGACTGGCTGGGATGCAAGACGTGTGTGAGGTTGAAAACCTTTGCATGTTTTCTTGTCAAAATCCAATATTTGATATATTTGCTTGGGACAAGAAAACAGTTGAGCTCTTTTGGCTTGGGAAGCAGATCAGGCGAGCTGACATTAGCTTAAAAATATTGCTAGCCACAAAAGGATAAAGACGCCCAATTTAGATGAAGTGGCTCTGCTGTTTGATGCAGAAATAATTCGAATAAAGGGATATAAAGAGTTCGAATTTCAGCTTCACTGCACATGCTACGCGTTTGCCATGGTGCAGTTTAAGGAGCCTTTGCTTCAGGTGCTGTTGCCCACAGTGGTCAGTGTCGCTTTGAGTTTCTGCAGTTTCTATGTCTTCCGCCGACTGCAGCGTTATCGATGTACCGTCCTGCCACGATTTTCTGCATCCACCAGGGTGGAGGAGCTTGGGCGCGCCTTGAGGCAAAACGGTGTAGTGGTGCTGGAGCGCCTTGTTCCTCCAGAGAAGATGGACATGTTGCTGAAGGAATTGGAGACCGCCAGTGGAGTGTTTCATGGAGCTGTCGGTTCATTTGCTGGACATCACACTTTGCGCAACGCCGCGAAACCTTTGGGCGAGTCCAAAATGGCTCAGGAATTGGCAGTGCATCCACTTGTAGTTGCGACAGTGGAAGAAATCCTGCGACCTTGGTGTAAACGGATTAATCTGGGAACGTGTTCCATGATTTCAGTGGAAGCTCCGCCGTCTTTGGACGAAAAACCTGCGCCAGCCCAAGTGCTCCATCGGGACAACTCCATGTGGGGAGCTTCGACTTGGCCATGGCTTCCAACTTCAACAGGTCGACCGGAGTTTTCGGTTTCTGTGATGTGGGCTGCTTCAGATTTTACCGAAACCAACGGTGCAACGCGCTTTCTGCCCGGATCCAATCACTGGCCCCTCATGAAGCATGAGGCATATGACAAGCAATCGAATTTTCCACAAGGAATTACTGAAGAAGACATTGTTCAAGCAACGATGCCAAAGGGCTCGGTGGTGTTGTGGTGCGGCAACACCTTGCACGGTGCAGGTGCTCATGCGCCACGTCAATTGTCTGATGATCCATCGAATGGATCAACCAGACATGGGCTTCTTTTTATCTACAACCTGGGTTGGTTGAAATCAGAACATAACTTTCATTGGGCGATGCCAGCCAGTGTGATGGAGACATTCTCTCCCAAGTTGTCGGAGTTGGTTGGGCGTGTGGGCGAGAATGCCGTTGAGCATGACTGGTTCACTGGACCAATTTACACACAACCGTATCTTGGTGGTCCTGATGGGAGCAAAGCAGGAGAAGGAGTCCAATTCTAGGCCCTAGGCAATTTCGTTTCAGCTGAGAGTTTTCAGAAACTTCCGAAGTTGAAGACGTTGAAGTGCACATGCGAGAACACAAAAATTGTCATGGATACGGAGTAGCCTGACTGCCTGGGGTTTGCGGAGGCAAGTGTATGTGCAGAATTTGCATGTCGACAATTTCCCATCTTCCATTCAATCGATTCAATAAACCTTTGACATGCCCAAACCGGGTTCTTAAGCTCATGAAGCTAAACAAATCGTGGTACGTGTTGCCCCACCATTCGCCTGCAGATGGGTACAACACCTTGGACATGTTGTCCAGCTGGGCTTGGACTTGAAAAAGCCAGAGATGCTGCACCCGGCGTTGGTCACAAGCTCAAGCAGCTTAAGAACAGAATTTGTTATAATTGGTCTGCAAGAACAAGTAGAACAAGTGCTTCCGATGTCTGCTATTCCCTCCTGCTTTCTTTCTCCGATTCTCCGATATGACAAGATGAGACTGTCACGGAACTGTCACGGAACTCACAGGTTGATGCTGGGTTTGATCCAAATGCCTCCACGGCTTGGGTGTGTGAGGTGCCCAGATGAGTGCTTTCTTTTGATGTCTTGCGGCAATGGCAATGAGCTCCACTTGTATCCACTCCTTTTCCACTCCTTTTCTTCAGGTTTGGGTGGGTGAAAATGTGGAAACACAAACTATTGATGCCATTTGATGCCAAAAAACATCAAAAAACTTTGTGCTCCAAATGTTGCCAAGTAGCAAGTGAGGAAAGCCAGCAAGATTCTCAATTCCTCTCAATCTGTCTCTTGTGCCTTCGTTCATCTTCCGTCCTGCGGAAGGGTCTGCTGGAGTACCACGATCCGAGCTTCACCGTAGCCCTCCTCAAAGCACTGCAGACAATTCGGGGCATGGCCCCGCAGCTGCTTTGTTGCGACTGGTCCGTCTGCAATCCGTTTTTTGAAAGGCTTTGTTTGTTCGTTGCTGATGCTCTTGCCTTGATTCTGTGAAGAACCAACGAAAAGGAAGGTATGTGACGTATGTGTATTGTTGCGTATCCCTCCCATTGTCGATAGAGGTGCAGACTGCCCCAGACTATGAGTTGCAAAGAACGCTTCTGTGAGCTATTCAATCCTTGGCATCCATGATAGGGTTTCAATGACAAGTTGGGACCATGTGACTACCAATATTTTGCCAAAGTTGGGGCCATTTGCGGCCCCGAGGCTGTTGATTCTTGCAGTGCTGGATCCGTATTGGCTGGACTTTCTACGGCAGGACAGTGGCCATGCGGCCATGCACTGGCCACAGCCATGCATACGTCACATGAGCTCAGGAGCACAGGCAGAAACCTGTGAGAATGGCATGGAAGCACCTTGGGCTGTAGACTGTACAGAACACTGTAAAACATTATATCAAACTATTTAATAACTATTTGGTTACCAGTTATATACTATTTGGTTGTTGAGATTTGGGTGATTTGGGTGAAGATCATGTCTTGTCAGTCTACAACAGATCCACACAAAGTTGGCTTGGAGTGATTTCGGGGCAAAGTCGAGGCATCTCATGGCTCCTTTAAACACCAGTGACATCCAGTGACCAAGTCTCTTCTCAGATCATGGATGACCGGATGACCATTGCCCGGTCAAGTTGGATCCACTGGGATCCACTGGGATCTCTCGTCTAAGGCCCAGCAGGTTGCCGCCGATCACGTGGTACCAAGACCAACTGCTGCAGCATGGCTGGGATCTCCGGGAGGTGATCAGTGAACTCAGTGAGAGGCGAGTCGGGATCCATGGTGAACCATGGCAGAGCCATGGCAGAGCCATGGCAGCCATGTGCCATGAAAAGCCATCAGGATCCGGGCGTGAAGAAAAGTTTGTTTGAATTTTCGTATATTTTCTGCTATTGACATCATTTCATCATATGGCATGATATCAATGATGTGTATGTGGTATATGCAGATTCTTACAGATTCAGTGAGGTCACTGAAGTGCCAGGTGCCCCGTGCCGGTGTCAAGTCTCTTCCATGTACTGGTTGCAAGACGTTGACGTTGCAAGGAGGTTGCAAGGCCCAGCTGATCTTTGGCCATGAGCCATGACTGTGAGATGTTACACAATTTACACATGTAAGTTCAACAAAATAATACATACATACACAATCATACACATGTATATATATAATATGTTCTATATATATATATATATTATAATTGTCATATAATTGTCAAATAAAGCCTCTGGCTTTCTGTCCATCTGAAGCTCGCTAGATTCGTTCGAAGCCTACAAAGGCTCAAGACTTTTCTGACAACATTTGTCGATGTGTCGATGCCAAAGCGCACTTCCCTACATAATGCTGCAGAAGCAGGTGCTGCTTCAAGTGTGCAAAGACTTCTGTCGCTTGGAGAGTCCCCAAACAGCCAAGGCTCTTGCTGTCGAACCCCCTTGCACTTGGCAGCAGCAAAAGGGTACGAAGAAACCATGCTCATGCTGCTCAAGTACCAAGCAAATTTAAATGCCAGGGATGAAGATGGCCAGACACCACTTCATCTTGCAACCTTCAAAGGACACCTGAAATGTGTCCAAACATTGGTTTCCAACGGGACACCTATAGATAGTGCAGACAATGATGGGGAAACTGCTCTGCACATTGCGGTGGCCACCGGTGATTTGACCCTTGTTCAGTTGCTCCTGGCGATGAAAGCAGACATGGATGCTGCAGACAAGATGGGCCGGACACCGTTTCATCATTGCATCCAGTACCGACAGGGGGATATCTTTGAATACCTTTCTATGACGGATATAGATCGGTCACCTGAAGACAGGCAAGGGAAAACACCATTGGAAATAGCAATCCAACTTAGCCAGATGGACATGGCATATCACTTAATTCACTTCAGAGCTGAAGCTACCCCGAAAGATACGAAGACGGCTCTGAACCTTGCAGTAGGACGTGGGTATTTGGAGATGGTTCAAGAACTCTTGAACACGAGGGCAAGGGTGAATGCCAGAGATCGCAGTGGACGAACAGCGCTGCATTTTGCAGCTGGACTTGTTCAGGTTGAGGTGGCCCACCTGTTGATTCAACACGCTGCAGATGTGAACGTCGCAGAGGATCGAGGCCTCACTGCGATTCATTTTGCTGTGAAATACAAGCACTGGGAAAGCTTTCAACCGGACTTGATTAAAATCCTGGTGAACAAACATGCCAAGATCAATGCCAAAGATGAAGCTCGGAACAGTGCTTTATACCATGCCCTAAGGAGAGATGCCTCCAAAGATGTGGCACTTGCATTGCTTGCTATGGTCTTTGCCCATCAGAAAGAGAGGCCTTGACAGTAACATATTTGTATGGATACTGTCCCTTACCACGACTCCTTGGGTCCAGACGTCGGATGCACTTTGACTTTCGGGCCTTAGGGTAGTTTTCAGCAATAGGCTTAGTTTTTACATGTGAAATATGTGAATGACAGCAGGCTGGCATGCCTTTGAGGCGATAGATGTCCCGTGAAGAGTGCTGGCTCCTGTTTGTATTTTGAACTCCTTTCTAGCACCTCGCGGCGGCTGATCTTAAACCAAAGGCAAAAAAAATGGGCGTGGACAGACAATCATTAACGCATGAACCCAAGCTAGTTGGAAGGTGTTGGAAGTATTGGCCAGTGCAGCCTTGTGTTGAAATCACCATGCTGGCGCATTTGGCAGATCTGGCAGGTGCAGAAACAGCATCAATGGGACTATGACATGATGGCCTTACGAGGGGTTGGCTCTGCCTTGCTGCGAAGCAGGCACCTTGGGATTGGGGTGATTTGGAATCAATCCGCAGGGCCACAGGGTATTTTTGATGTCCAGGTGAGTAGTTCCACACAAAATCTTAGGTTGATTTCGTTTTCTTGCTTTTGTTATCACGAGACCCATCCAACTTTCCATTGAGGCTGTTTTTCTTTGACATAAGCTCCATGTAATGTGCATTCTCATCATTTTGGAATGACAGAGTCCGCAGGTCACTGTGCAGGATTGGCCAATGGGCAAAGGATCGGCAAAGGACGACTTTGGCACCGAATGTTTTCTTCGAATGGTTCCATTTCCGCATTTTCTACGAATTTGTGTGAGTGGCCCGATGTTTGGAAATACGACCAAACAGTGCTTTGATCGAACCTGACTTGAATTCCCTTGACATTTTCATGCAGGCACCGGCATGTTTGCACAGAGAGGTCCCTTTTTTCGAATTCCAAAATCCAGATACAGCCCAGCACCATCCTTTTAGTCTTTGTTCCATGGTTCCGTAGGTCTGAACAGTCTGAACAGTCTGAACATACATAGTTTTGCTTAGTTTATGGCAGTGCAGAGGAATCGTCTTTGATCCAAGCTGTTATGGAAGTCAGGTGGATCACACAGCATTGCAGACGCACTGCTTGGAAAGTCCGACAATATCGACAATATTCGACAATTGCATCCATGATTGATCCCTTTTTGCCAAACATTGGAAAATTGGAGTTTGGAGTGTTGGAGTTTCTTTTGTTTCGTTGGAAGATGACGTTTGTGTTGTGGAACCCTTGGACACACTCGAGACATTCATCACACCCAGCTCGATGCTCGAAGCACTTTGTCTCAGAAAAAGAGCCAGTGAAGCCATGAGGTGCGAAAATTTCTTCCCAACACATTCAGAAACACATTCAGCTATATTCAGCTCAATGCGGAGAAGAGTTGCTTTGTAAATTTTGTAATAAAGTGTAGAACTTTTCAGTCAGATATTTCAGAAACTGAAGAGAAAACTACTTTTGAAGGTCGCAAACAATGCGTAGCATGCCTGAGAAGTTGTCAAAGGGACAGCACACCTAGAGTTGAAATATGTTGAAATACAATTCAAATTCCTGTTTTGCAGATTTTCGCAGTTTGCATTTTCTGATGGAAGATGCTTTGGAGCTCATTGAGCGCGAGGCAGGACGACTGACAAGGCATTTGCAAGCCGTTGAGTTGCAACGCTTGGCGCAAAGCAGCAGCTGGTGGTGGAAGCAGGTGCAGGAGGCCAAAGGCTCCCCGGCAACACATTCCATGACACATTGCATGACACATGGCAACACAAAGTGACACAGATATCAACTGAGATCATGAGATCAAGACAAGATCAGGCTGAGATCAAGATGAGATCAGGGCGAAATCAAGTGAGACCAACTGTTGGGCTCAGTTGGCAATCGCATTTCATATAATTTGGAATATGTGTATATACATATATACATATACTGTGATTCAAAATCATTGCACCACCCTTTCATGTCAAACTCTGAGGTATCCATAACATGGGGTAAGAGAACACCTTTCCTACCTGTTAGCACATGCGGCTCAGGAGGGCCTAGGGACTTGTTGGAGGGTGGGAA
>Ga0126342_10012318_pt1 | contig 15251 bp, 14 predicted proteins | sample Cyp1metagenome_FD_92528 | JGI IMG/M metagenome (GOLD analysis project Ga0126342, IMG submission 92528) | Coral microbial communities from Lord Howe Island, Old Settlement Bay, Australia - Cyphastrea 1 metagenome | ecosystem: Host-associated > Invertebrates > Cnidaria > Coral ...
AAGATGTGAAGATGAGAAGGTGTGAGAGAAGATGTGAAGATGAGAAGGTGTGAAGATGAGAAGATGAGATACAGACCCCCACTATTGGAAGAACCCTGCGCTCAGACGCTCTCGGGAAAAAACACTATTCTGTCCTCCAAGTCCCCAACAAGCCAAGCCACAAGCTAATGTATCTGTAGAAATCTCTTTGACCAAAATGTTTTCATGAGAAACTCTCATGTCTTTGTATCCACATTCAAACGTTGAGTGCCGGACCAGCTGCACCAATGCCGCCAAACACGGCCTCGTTGGCTTCTCGGCCAATTATTTGTCACCATCCCAAGACTTCTGCATCATCCCAAACAACTACCTTGAAAAGACCACGTGGTGTTCATTGTTTTTCATCCTGTTAAATCCCGTTGAAATCCTATGAGCACTGGGCACCCCAACTCTGCCGGAAGAGTCTGCAGCTCTTCAGGCTGGTTTCCTGACGGTGGTATGTGGTCGATGAATTTAGGGAGGTGGAATTTTGGTGGGGTTTTAATTCTGATATCTGCCGTTGGGTTGCTGGCTGTAGCAACTAAAATTATATACCCCAAAAACAGGGACGAAGCAGGTGCTCCCTGCAACATTGGCAAGATAAAGAGAAAACCGCCATGATCAGCCATTTTTGCCCTCCTGCTTGGCGGTTTCAACCTCCCAATCAATACATCAGTCAGTTATCTCTACACAGTGGGGTTCAACATATATGTAGATCCATATAGGCAATATATTGAACAGTTAATGTTAATGATAGATGATAGATGTATTTGTTTGAAACCACCAAACAACCTTCCATCTGCCCATGAAGTGCGCCTTGTTCCTTTCGATATGCCAAGACCTTGTAGGCAGCATCACGCCTGCACAGCTACATGGATGATGATGTATCAGTGATGATGTTAGGTCGCTTGAAGCACCTGGGACTCTGGCCCTAGGACACACTGATAGGTTGAACCACTCATTGTGTCATCATGAACACTACGAGTACATGGCAGCTTTGCCAGCAGAAACAAGCAACGTTGTGTGTTTTGAAGGGGTGTTTAAAAATAGATATGTTTAGTGTGACTGTATGGCTAACTGAGTGAGTGACTGAACGACAGACCAACTTATTTGCTGACTGGCTATATAATATAGCTGCCGCAAGGTCAAGCATTATCATGCAACCTCTGATTCTGTCACCATGATAACAATATTGGGGTCATCATTACAGCTTTACTGTCGTTGAATCTGCTGGTTTGGTTCCATGCTTTAGTCAGTTCAGTCTGCAAACCTCGCACTCAAATCACTCAATCTGAGACTCCCGGCAAATTTGGTGGTGAAGGCGGCCTTACAGCAGCTGGAAAGGGGAACATCTTGTGCATTGCTGCTTGAAGAGGCACTTTTTGATACTTGTTTCAATCGAGTTTTTCAGCGACTTTAGGAAAAGCCAGACTAATTAGGCTGGCTACAAGGAAAAGCAGTTCTATAGCTATAACATGCTACAGTATAACTACTATGTCCCAGACTTATCCAATAAATCCAATGAGCATACTGAGCGCATAGGCCGGTCCGCATCCAGCTTGCGCGTGGCGCCGGGAGCACGTGTCACGGCAGGAGGGGTGGGCCTTAAAACCGGACGATGCGACGATCTTCCAAAGGCTTCCCTCAGAATTTAGACATTGAACATCAATAAACCATCTAGTAAGAGGTTCATGATTTTGAGATGTACCCATTTGACCGCATTTGGGTGACTTTGCCTGCGTTGTTGAGTGAAACTACTGCCGCACTGTTGATGTGTTCGAGTGAGTGATCTGTAGTCGTTGCAAGCTGTAATGTATAGACTCCTGCCAGGTTCAAGGCCTTGTCAAGTTTCCTCTTGTCATCTCTTGTCTATATAGTTTTCTCTTGGTTCCCGGCGCTTGCAGCACCACTGGACGGTTCTGGCAGTTCAGACATCATGAAGGAACACCTCACGCACCTCACCTACCGACCATAGTCTGAATCAACATCCCTTACATTTCAGCCATCAACAGATCTTTCTCCTCACTGCTAGGCATGTGCTGCCCCACTATTGCTGTAATGTAGTAATTATTCCGATTGGGGGGGGGATTCTGTATTGTGTTAAGTTTTCCCAAAATAATTCTGAATCAGTGTAATCGTTGGGGTGGGTCGGTATTATGTCAAGTTTTTTCTGAGGCCATGTTTTTTTTCAGCATGTTTTGTATGTTTTTTTCACTTTTGGATTTTGTCATTTTATCAAAAATATTTAATTAAGTTGAATACTTGCAACATGTTTTTGAACATACAAAAAATTATTATAGGATGCCTTATTCAAAACCCATAAAAAAAAAAAGGAAAAAATCAAGGGGGTAGTCCATGAGCAACCCTGATCTTCAATAGCATGTTTGTTGTGGGAGTCCTCTATTGTGTCCAGTTTTTTTCTCTCGTTTCCTTTTCCTTTCCTGTGCTAATAATTATGTTTCCCTTTTGCTTTCTTAGCTCCCTTCTTCTGGGATTCTCAGAAATGTCCAATTTCCCAAAATATAGGATGTCTTAAGAAAACCCCATTAAAAAACAGCACTCAAACAATTTTTCAAAGGAGGTAGCCCATGAGCAGCATTGATCTTGAACAGTATGTTTGTTGTGGTGGTCCTCTAGTGTGTCCAGTTTTTTTTGACGTGATTTTTTCCAAAATCCTTTTCTCCTTTCCTTTGCTATAGCTTTTGTCTTTTACACGGTTCAATTCTCCTGGCATCCTCTCCTTGATTTCTATGGTGTTTCCATGGGATTTCTTTAAAGTTTCTATGGGAATTCTATGATATTCTATGGTGTTTCTAAAGGGGTGTCTATGGTATTTCTATGGGATTCCTATGGGGTTTCAAAAGGATGTCTATGGTATTTCTATGATATTTCTATGGGATTTCTGTGGGATTTCTATGATATTTCTATTGGATTCCTATGATATATTTATGAGATTACTACGGGGTTTAAAAAGGATTTCTATGGTATTTCTATGATATTTCTATAGGAATTCTTTGGGAATTTTATGGGATTTCCATGAGGTTTCTTTGGAATTTCTATGGTGGTTCCATGATATTTCTATGGGATTTCTATTGGGTTCCTGTGGGGTTTCCATTGTATTTCCATGGGATTACTATGGGATTTCTAAAGGGATGTCGATGGTATTTCTATGGGATTCCTATGGGGTTTCAAAAGAATGTCTATGGGATTTCCGTTGGATTTCTATCAGACTTCTATGGTATTTCTATGATATTTCTATGAGATTTCTTTGGGATTTCCATGATATTTTTATTGGATTTCTATGGGGTTTAAAAAGGAATTCTACGGTATTTCTATGGTATTTCCACAGGAATTCTTTGGGAATTCTATGGGGTTTCCATGGGGTTCTTTGGAATTTCTATGGTGGTTCTATGATATGTCTATGGGATTTCTATTGGATTCCTGTGGGATTTCCAAAAATTTTTCTATGATATTTCTATGGGATTACTATTGGGGTTTCTAAAGGGATGTCGATGGTATTTGTATGGGATTCCTATAGGGTTTCAAAGGGATGTCTATGGGATTTTCATTGGATTTCTATGGGATTTCTATGATATGTCCATTGGATTTCTTTTGGATTTCCATGATATTTTTTGTGGATTTCTATGATATTTCTATGGGATTACTACGGGATTTCTATTGGATCCCTATGGGAGTTCTATGGGATTTCAATGCTGGTTCTTTCGAATTTCTCTGGGATTACAAAAGGATGTCTATGGTATTTCTACCAGTTAGTAACGCACAAGGCGGTGGCGGAAGTTTCAAAAACAGACTACCTATAGGAGAGCTTGGTTGCTGTGAAACACGGATGGCAGAGCGAATCCACTGATGGTGGATACAATGGTTGCAGTGGACCTCACCCACAACTGCTGGATGTAGTGTGGTGTAGCGCAGCTGTAGTTGTAGTTGTGGTGTGGTGTAATTAGTGTAGTGTAGTTGCAGTTGCATATGTGGTGGTGTAATGAGTGTAGTGGAATGTAATGTAGGGTAGTGTAGTCTAGTGTAGTGTAGTGTAGCGTAAAGTAGCGTAGCTGCAGTTGTAGCTGTAGCTGTAGTTAGTGTAGTGTAGTGTGGTGTGGTGTGGTGTGGTGTCGTGCACTGTAATGTAATTAGTGTAGTGTAATGTAGTGCAGTGCAGTGTAGTGTGGTGCAGTGCAGTGTGGTGTTATGTAGCGTAGTTGTAGTTGTAGTTGTAGTTGTAGTGTAGTGTGATTCAGTGTAGTGTAGGGTAGTGTAGCGTAGTGTAGAGTAGTGGGGTGTAGTGTAGTGGAGTGTAGTGTAGTGTAATGTAATTAGCGTAGCTTAGTGTAATGTAATGGTAGTTGTAGTTGTAGTTGTAGTTGTAGGTACTGTAGCGCAGTGTAGTGTAATGTAGTGTAATGTAATTAGCGTAGTGTAATGTAATTAGTGTAGTGTAGTGTATATAATGTAGTGTAGCTGTACTTGTAGTTGTAGTGTAGCGCAGTGTAATTGAGTGAAGTGTAGTGCAGTGAAGTGAAGAGGAGCGTAGTGTAGTGTAATTAGTGTAGTGTACTGAAATGTAGTGTAGTCGTAGTTGTAGTTGTAGTTGTAGTTGTAGTTGTAGTTGTAGCTAGTGTAGTGTAGTGTGGTGTAGCGTAGTGTAGTGTAGTGTAACTGAGTGTAGCGTAGTGTAGTCTAGTGTAGTGTAGTGGAGTGTGGTGTAGCGTAGTGTAATGTAATTAGTGTAGTGTAGCGTAGGGTGGTGTGGTGTAGTGTAGTGTAACGTAACGTAGTGATAGTTGTAGTTGTAGTTGTAGTTGTAGTTGTAGATGTAGTGGAGTGCAATGAGTGTAGTGAGTGTAGTGTCGTGTCGTGTCGTGTAGTGTAGCGTAGTAGTGATTGTAGTTGAAACTGCTACAAATCCCCACATTTTGCTCACTTTTGACCAGGTGCACAAGCCCCTGCGCCTGCCACGCAAAACGACATCTGAACGTCCACAAGTTCTCCGTACCTCTCATTTTTTCCACTTTTGACTTGCAAAGGTGCTTCGCGCCACAACGGTGTGCACTTTTTCGACATCAATACAAAAGTGGTCTGAGAATGGTGTGTTTTGTACATTTTGACTTGCAAATGTGCTTCGCGCATCTTCGCGCCACAACGGCGTGCCCTTTTCGACACCTCAACTACCAAAAGTGGTCCGAACATGGTGTGCTTTGTACATTTTGACTTCGAAATGTGCTTTCGACATCTCAGCTACCAAAAGTGATCCGAACATTGTTTTTTTTGTGCATTTTGACTTGGAAACGTGCTTCGCGCCACAACGGCGTGCAACTTTTCATCTCTCATCTGGCCAGATGGCTCTGCACCCGCCGCTGTAGCGATCCTACTTTTCGACCCTCCGGAGCCACAAATCATTGGAAAAACAGTGTTTCGCGACTTTTCTACCTTTTCGCTCACCTGGATTTTCTTTCTTCTTCTTTGATCTTCTTTCTTCTTCTCTTCTCTTCTATCAGTCTTCCCATCTCTGCTTTTCATCAGTCCACGACAAGTTTGACTTCTAAACTTCCTTCGCCTAGCACATAGAAGACCATTTGCAGGAGGCCAAAGTCAACAGACAGTGGTGAAGCATAGGTTTTTGGCGCTTGGCCATGTGTTCTATGGGATTTCTCTGGGATTCCTATGGGATTTCCATGATGTTTCTATTAGATTTCTATGATATTTCTATGGGATTACTCTGGGATTTTTCTAAGGGAATGCGATTCTTACGGGATTTCTTTGTGGTTCCTATGCTATGTCCATGTTATTTCTATTATCTTTCTATGGGGTTGCTGTGGGATTCCTATGGGATTTCCATGATATTTCTATGGGAGTACTATGGGATTTCAATTGAAAGTAAATTGAAATCAATTGAAAGTAAATTGAAATCAACTGAAAGTAAATTGAAATCAATTGAAAATCAATTGAAATCAACCGAAAATCAATTGAAAGTAAATTGAAATCAATTGAAAATAAATTGAAACCAGTTGAAAAATAAATTGAAAATCAATTGAAAGTAAATTGAAAGTAAATTGAAATCCATCAAAATCAATTGATAAAATTTTATTCAGACCCCGATCCCTAAAAAAAATCACATTAAAGAGAGTCTCAGAATTGTTTGGGGGGGCCCTACACTAATCAGGATCCGACATTAAGTGCCAGGATGAAGATTTACAGTAGGCAGTGTGTTCCCAAGCACCTTGAAGTTCCAGTTCAAACGATGGTTCTTCTCCTGTCAGATCTGCAAACTTGAAATCCATGCAGTAAAGGCGGACCCTATACAATTCACAGCAACCGGAAATCCCGCCATCGACTGAACATTCAAAAGCTTCCCACATTGCGCATCTGCTGCGCGGTGAACCTTCAAACGCGCCGGCAGGAAAATTTCCTCGGCGCAAGAGGGCAGGGCTCCGCCGGCAAGTCTCGGGAGGAATTTAGGACCCTGGAGGTTTCCCTGCACCGGAGAAGAGTGTTTTTGATGTTTTTGCTCATCAGAAAGAATAAGCGTTCTCCGTCACTTTTGAATTTGACCCTTGAAACTGAAAGTTCTGAAAGAATTGTGCCAGAAGCAATATTGCATAGCACAGGAAACAAACATCTCTGAAACAGAACACAAATATGAGGTGACGATGTGTTTGCCTCCCAACAGGACACGTTTCAAGGTGACATGGCCATCTATATCATCTATAAGGGTGATTTCGAAAGGAAAGATGGACATCGGCTTTTTGGGGCAACTCCTTCCATACGAACACATTATCCATGCCCCGCCCAGAGCGGCCACTAAGTTCTTGCCAAATTTCTCCAAAGTCTGTAAACATTGTACTGATTTTCGAAGGCCATGGCGCTTTGAATCCTCACACGCAGTCTCACCGATGGCTGCAATTGAAGATGTGCTTGCATCCGTAGATACCCCATGCATTCCCATACCTCTATCATGTAGAATTCCAGATATATGATGATATAAATATTAATATATTATATATTATATACATGTTTCAAATGAATTTAATACATTCACCTCATTCACCTTGTGTCGTCACAGTGCCGGCACAAGGTCGGCCTGTAACGATGTTCCAAATGACAGGCCAACTCCTCCAACCTCAGACGAGCCAAGTTGGCAGCTACCTTCCATCCCGGGTTGCAGGACTTTGAATACTTTGAGACGTTTCTTGCCATCAAATAATGAGATCAGAATTTCATAGAATTTCTGAAAGATCGGAGTCCATGAACTGCCAGAAGTAACACGACTGTCACAACACTCGCCCCTTTTTTCTGACAGAATGGGCGTCCAATTTTGTGTCCAAATGGGGCTCTTATTGCACCATCCTCCGAGCACCATCCTCAGCTGTCAGGCTGACTATTTCCAGAACGCTGATGAGTTCAGATTTCTGTCCGCTGAAAGTCCTACAGTATGTCCACCATCCCTTCATTCAAAGAGAAAAACAAACATCCCGCATCTTCTCCATGCTGTCACCATCCACCATTCTGGTCTATTGCCTGTACCCCCATCGTGTTCCTGCCAAGGCTCTTGGGCATCGTGGAAGATTTCTTTGGCAAAGTCCTCTGGAGGACAGGTGTGACATGGTCGAAAAGACTTGGCGAGGAAAATACACAAAAACGGTCTATGGCACATGTTCCACAAGTCCATAGCAATATTGCTACATGATGCTACATGTAACAAAAAAACTGCTGCTGGCTCACGCGATAATTTAACTACACAAAAGTTTATCATTGTGTTCAGAGTGTGAAGTACACTTTCAGCCTTGTGCCTTGGACCAGAAGCAAAGACAAAATGGAAATATGTCGATATAAATGGAATATATCTGTGTTTCCGTCTTTTTCCAGGCCTGAGCTTTGTCAATCCTCAAGAAGCCCATGATCTTTTCCATCGCTTGCATTTGAGCGCTAAATACGTCCTCACACCCCAGAGACATCTGGAGACATCATGGCTCCAAACAAATTCAAGCCGGTTTCTGTCAAGGCATGTCAAGAATCAATGACTCACCAGTTCACAGACCTCGAAACGCCTCGAAATGCAGACAAGGTGCAAAAAACTTCGACCAGAGCTCTGCAAAGATCACACCCACCAAGAGTGAGACAATCAATCCAAGGTAAACCTTGGTGCGGTCACCAGGGACGACGTGGCCGTCTGGGCAATTGCCCTTAACCTGCACGCAAGTCCTCCTTGCCCCTGCCCTACATAGTGTTGCCAGGTGACATAGCAAGCGAGCTCCTTCAAGAAGGGCTGAATGATCCCTTGCCACCACAGGAAGCCGAAGCCTGCACCTGCGATCACAAAGACCTCACTGCAGCTGCGCGCGAGAGTACTTGACAGTGGATGCGTTGTAGTAAGACATGAGTAGCGGACAAATTTATATGTTAAATTTAATGCCATGCACAAATTAGGGTCGTCCCCTATCCGTTGTGAGGATTTCAGCATTCCCGGAGGTATCACAAATGGGGTATCGGTATAGGGTCGTCCCCTATCGGTTGTGAAGGTTTTGTGCAACCTCGGAAAGGCCAAGGCGAAGCAAAACTAAATTAGTATTACAATAATTTTGTCGGTTACTCACATGGTAACACGTTGAGGCCAGGACGAAGGACATATTGACAGCCGAAGAGTAGCTCAAACCGCAACAAATGAGCTCGGCAAAGAACCTGTGCTGTCAAGGGCAGCTGTGCACGGGAGGGCGTCCTATCCAACCTGTTTTTTGATCTGATGGGACAAAGGACCAGGAGAAATAAATGCTGATGAAATAAATGCGAAGAGAATTCCACAGCGATATGCCATCATTGGCCCTAGAAATTGTTCTTTTTGTTGTCAACTCTTTTTGAATGCTGGGAGAAACAAACCCCAAGGTGCAACCATGAAACTCCCTGACATCCTCATAGTCCTCAGGCTGAGGATGATGAGGGTTCCAGCAGCAAGGGTGGCAACCTACTATATTTCATTATCGAGTATGTGGCGGGAAGACCTTGATCTTTGTGTACCTGACTGAAAGATACAGCAAAATTCTTGAGTCACAACTCTGGCCTGTGATGCTGATCAGGTTCTTATGTTTGCAGCCATCAACAGCATGATCAATGAGGGAAGCATTGGAATCATGCCGCGGGTCACCTTATTTTTTTGGGGAACTACAAAACCCTGATGTGGTGACTGTGATGGATTTTCGATGATTTTCGGCCCCACAAGCTGCATGGAATGAGATTTTGCTTGTCACAAGCGGCAAAAACAGGTCTATGTAGTCGGTCTTAATGCTTATTGATCTTCAGTGTAGGTATGTGTAGGTGAAGATCAATTAAGATATGAAATATCATGAAATGATATTGAAGGGTCTTGGAATGTCTTATAGTCATCTTTCTGGGATTCTGCTCAGTATCCACCACGCCATCTCCATGAGGATCTGTTCGAACGTTTCTGAAAAAGACATATGCATGGTAGGCAACGTAGACGATGAAGCAAATGAAACCACCTCAACAGCCGATTTGCGCCAGATCTCAAATGCCACACCCAGCAGGGAGTTAGCTTTCATGCATGGACAATCTATACCCGAATCAGTTGGAACATCCACCATGAATGAAAGGCCTGGTTCCCGAGTTACTTCATCCAAACACACTCACGACATCTAAATTCTTGAAGCTCTCAGGAGTCTACTTCGGTCAAGTGACAAATGATGAGGCTCACGGTCATGACCCGCTTCTTTGGATCCATTTCATGGGAGCCCGTCTTAGATGGCGATGTGGTACCAGGAGGATTTGCTGCTTATATCTGCTTATGCTAAAGTTCTTTGCATTGTGTACCAAGCACTTTTAATCACACCCAGATGAACCAAGAGCGACTGTGACCATGTCCATGAGTCAACGGTCCTTTGACTGCAAAGACTGTCTGTCCTTTGCATGATGATCCAAGAATACACGCAAGTAGAATCTACAAATAAGGAGCAAGTGCCAATAGAGACTAGGAGACCAATGAGAAGTCCGCTTCATATCACGGCAGCTACACCTTCTACTACAGCATTCACGCTTCAAGTCTGCATCCCACAAGGAGTACCTCCTGGACTCCAAACCTTTATGGACAAGCGAATTGCGCAGTTCTTCCAAAACACAGAGGAAAACAATTACGATGATTACGACTTATCATTCAGGCACGCTGTGCTGCAACACAGAACACATGATCGGAATGCACTCACCATCACTCACCATTGCCAAGCCGCTCCCATATAGGTCTTGTTGCCAGCATGGGGCAGCTTTGCATGCTTTGGAGGTTTCGTCGGCTGCCAGATCGCCGCAGGAAACGTCATGAGACACTTGAAATACAGGGCACTAGTCCAAAATTGTTGATCCCCAAGAATGGCTGTTTCAGGCTGTTTCAGTGCTAAAAATCACCAATTGTGTGGGTCCATTGGTACTCTATTTTGAGCGATACCCGTCTGCTTCAGTAGAAAATGTATGAAAATGTCATGCCTCTTCCAAAAGGGAGGTCAGGACTGTTGCCATATCTTCTGCCACGGTTCCGCTGCGATTGGTAGCACTGCTCCTGGCCGATCTGGCAGCTCACCGAATCTTCACAGTTGAATGTAGGGCTGGACCTTAGGAGACCTTTAGCATGATATCAGAACCAAACCTGGATGGCTTCAGAGGCTATGTTACAAGTCGGAAATGTTACCGGGCTGATACTACGATTGCCTGCAGTTGATACTATGCTGCTTGGGATAACAGCCGTGGGTGGTAGGTATATTCTGCATCGATTCATGTAATTCAAGCATGTGCCATGCACATTTATGGCAGACCCCGCTTGAAAAGTCGGACATGACAAGTTACTGCCTGCCAATGGAGAAACGCATTTGACAAGTCACAAATTGTTTACACCTATCGATTGTGTGTTGCATGCAGCCTGACGATAACTCTGGAAATGGAGATCTTGGATGGTCTGCGAGACTGGTCCCAACTCCACCACGAAACTGCCAAGAAAAGGCTTCTTTGACAACAAACCATCCGGACATGGTTCGGAAACAATGCTTTTTCGTTCCAAATGGATCCAGCACTGTCTCTCTGGGCATCCACACAATTCTAGCAGGGCATGCTGCAAGCGTTCGTTCTCTTGCCTTGCAACGTGTGTTCATGCGATGTGTGTTCACAGCTTGCCCGAAAAAAACCAAAGATCACCAAAGAATTCATACATTACATGTTGCTTTGCGCGAACTATATAAATTGAGAATTTCTGATATCATCTCACTAGCCATTTCCAGGACATCCAGCACAATGCGACGCTCTGTTTGGACAAAAATGACTCTCCTAGATTCAAATCTCACATTAGAGAAAGCCTTGATAAATGGGGTATGGATCAAGTGAACATCGACATAGTTGGTAAATGGATGTTCATACCCTCCCATAATACAAGTAGATTTTGATCCGTTCCCAAAGAAATCGGTAGCCCAACAGGCCCACTTCACACATGGCCTCAGGCGACTGTCCTCTTCGCGAAGGCGCTGGTCTTCCATCTGCAGCTCTTCCTCCTGGCTATGGAACCACAATTGGCACAGGAAGAGTATAATAAATAAGATAAATTATAGTAAAATACGGTAAAATGACAAATGTTCCCCCCTTTGTGGCTACTGTATATATATATAACTATATATATATATGTGACTACAGTATCATGTATCATATATAATCATACTGATACTGTGATACTTATGATAGGTCAGAGTCACCGACATCCGACATGTCAAATCTGTTGACTTGGCTCATGGGACTCCTGTGGCCCAATAGCTTGACTTCGCAATGGAGGAATCCGATGGCCCAAAAGGTCCTGACAACTACCACTGGTGGGCTAAAGTACACCACGGACAGCGCAGTCTTCATGTTATGTTCATGGTGTATAATTATTCAGCTATACTATCTTGTACTGTAACGTGTAATACAATGTAATACATGTATTACATGTACAAATTGGGGGTATCATTTATTCTGAAGCGTGCTCCCCGAAATACTTCTGGGGGCGATTTCATCCGAGCATGTAAAAACTCTGAGGGCGGCGTTGTGGCAAGGGGGGGCGAACACAGCAGCATTCAGCTCCCAGGCGTCCTCAAGCGAAGTAGGCCACCTGGGCATTGCCTGCACTGCCTGCACAAACTATGGCTTAAGTTTGGCACTTTACTGATGTGTAGTTGGGAAGGTATCATACACCAGGGCCTTGTCCTGTCCTTGCCACTGGCTTCACGAGTCCCAAGCATTTCTCCACTATGGTTAGTCAAGCTGATTGGAACCACTGTTCAACAACATCCTTACCATGTCTTACTTCGTTTTACCTTCATTTACCCTCCAAGTGTCAATGTCCCGCAGCTTCTTCTGCGACCTTCGGCACTTTCACCGTACGCGCAGGGACCGTGGCCGTCTGGATCTTCGCCGGCTTCGCTGGGATCGTGGCTGGGACCGCCGGGACCTTCGTCGGAATCTGCAGCTGCGCACATTGGGGTACCACAGAAATGCTGTATACTCTATCAGACTCTATCATGAGCTGAAAACATATTATATGATAATAATATGTAATAATATCATATAATATCAATGTAAAGAATAAAAACAATAAAAAACAATGATATACAATGATAAGCAATGATGAACATCGTGTGTCTCCCCACTGGCTACCCATGATTCTTCAGTTGAGAGATCATACTTCCTCCACAAGTAGTGCCTGCTGCGCGTGTTGAGCTGCTAGAAGCTCCTTGCAGTCACAGTCTGCTGGTGTGTGATATGGAATAGTGTCACAAGACGCTGTGATCCACCTATGAATTCTAAACAGGTGAACTCTCAAGTGGTCTCCCACTATCTCCAAGCTTCGAGGCGGCAGGAGACTCACTTAGAACCACCCAATTGGAATCACCAGAACCACCCGTCCAGATGTTGATGGTTGAGGCTGCTAAAATGTTAACTTCATTATAGGGACACAACCGCTACTCCACTTCCTTCGCCTTACCATCACACTTCAACCTTGGGGGGCGGGGTGGGGCTAGGGAAGAAAAGGTTAGGCTCTAGCAGCCACACCCGTTGCTTAACTTCATTATAGGGACACAACCGCTACTCCACTTCCTTCGACTTACCATCACACTTCCACCTTGGGGGGTGGGGTGGGGCTAGGGAAGAAAAGGGTAGGATCTACCAGCCACACCCGTTGCTTAACTTAATTATAGGGACACAACCGCTACTCCACTCCCTTCGCCTTACCATCACACTTCAACCTTGGGGGGTGGGATGGGGCTAGGGAAGAAAAGGTTAGGCTCTAGCAGCCACACCCGTTGCTTAACTTCATTATAGGGACACAACCGCTACTCCACTTCCTTCGCCTTACCATCATACTTCAACCTTGGGGGGCGGGGTGGGGCTAGGGAAGAAAAGGTTAGGCTCTAGCAGCCACACCCGTTGCTTAACTTCATTATAGGGACAAAACCGCTACTCCACTTCCTTCGACTTACCATCACACTTCCACCTTGGGGGGTGGGGTGGGGCTAGGGAAGAAAAGGGTAGGATCTACCAGCCAATGATGATGATGATGATGATGATGATGATGCTGCTGCTGGTGGTGGTGGTGGTGGTGGTGATGGTGATGGTGATGGTGATGATGATGATGATGATGATTCCAGGGCGGTTCTAAGCGATCCAAATTGCGCGGTTCTAAGCGATCCAAATCCCGTGGTTCCAAGCGATGCCGCGACCCTTAGAGGCCCAAGGCCGGAACTTCTCAGATATTACAGATATTATCAGATATTACATGATATTACTAATTATTCCTGGGATTTCCTGTGGCTATCCATACGCAGTTGTTTGGCGCCTTTCGCACAGGTACGTCGTCGAAGTCGAAATGAACGCCTTGGATGCGTCTGATTTTGGGTAGGTGTCTGATTTATTCTGATTTTTCATGGCGGTTGTAAGGACTTCCAGATCCCCCAACTGCCCCCAATCTCTGTGGAAAAAAAAACATCAATTTCTGAAGGCATGGTGCTGGCCATGTCGTTCATCTCCTGTAGGCGCTTCTTCTTCAAGAGATCCTGGCAAAAACAAAGGCGGCGAAGGAGTGATTCTTCACCTTGTTTCCGTCTGCACTTGAAGAAATGCAAACTACATCCAATAGTCAATCTGATTCCTCTAGTACCTGGGAAAACATACCAGTATACAGTATATTCTTTGTTTTGACACGAAAGGATTGTCACTGAATACAACCGCTTTGTTCACGTCTTGAATCCATCAATCTCAGAAACTCATCCAATCCATTCTGCCTGCTGTGCTTTCTGCGCTGCTGCGAGCTCCTGGCAGTATGGGTCAGTATAGCACAAAAAAAAAGTAGCACTGGACCCACAAATCGGGTCATGTTTCCTGTGTATAAACTAGTACTGTATATACCCATGCCATCTTGCGGAAAGGAATGTTTTTGAGCCATTCAAGGCCACTGGTGCAGCTGACGGTGCCTGCTGTGCTTTCTGTGCAGCAAGAAGCTCCTGCACGATGGGTAAACAATGAATGATAAACATGTGTTCGTTTTGTGCGATAAAGCCCTCCTACTGCCAAGTGATACAAGTGCACAAGCCTCGGATCTAAATGTCAGTGTGAAATTACTGTAATGTTGATGCGCATTGACAGTGATCACGTCAAATCAAACGGTTAGCCACTGCAGGACCCTGCCTTCCGTAATGGGAGGTCATCAAGAGTGTGATGACCTCTGTAAAAAACGCACTTCAGCCATGCAAACTAGGGAAAGTTGGCTTAGTCCTTTCCATCTGAGCTACAAAATACTTGCTAGTTCACGACTGATTTCCAACTATTTTGATTTTCTATACTGATGAGCCTAACCTACTAGTGATACTGTTTCGTCCACAGGTGTTACACGATCCAGTGTGATGCATCATGATTCATCCAGGAGGGAGTCTTTTCAGCATTGCAATGGGGCTAATGTTGTCTAGCCAATAGTGATACCTTGTCATTGGTAGAAACTTTTTTCCCCAACTCCAGCTTTATCTCCAATACTAAAAGTCAATTAGCTTAATTTGATTTTAGTATTGCCAAACAACTCATGTTCTGACCTTGTCCAGAGGGCATGGCCAATAGTGGACCCAACATGGCAATAGTAGAAACTTTTTTCCCAACTCCAGTTTTTTCTCCAATACTAAAAGTCAATTAGCCTAATTTAATTTTAGTATTGC
>Ga0126342_10012319_pt1 | contig 15251 bp, 14 predicted proteins | sample Cyp1metagenome_FD_92528 | JGI IMG/M metagenome (GOLD analysis project Ga0126342, IMG submission 92528) | Coral microbial communities from Lord Howe Island, Old Settlement Bay, Australia - Cyphastrea 1 metagenome | ecosystem: Host-associated > Invertebrates > Cnidaria > Coral ...
GAAGGAATATAAATTCCGACCCCCGTTAAACTTTACATTCAATTGCGAGATCAACAAGGGTATTAGGAATATAAATTCCCACCCCCGTTAAACTTCTACATTCATTGAAGATCTTCAATAAGGTTTTAATTCTCCCACACCCTTCAAACTTCTACATTCATTGAAGATCTTCAATAAGAGTTTAATTTTCGCACCCCCGTTAAACTTCTACATTCATTGAAGATCTTCAATAAGGATTTAATTCTCCAACCCCCGTTAAACTTCTACATTCATTGGAGATCTTCGATAAGGGTTTAATTCTCCCACCCCCTTCAAACTTCTACATTCATTGAATATTTTCAATAAGGGTTTAATTTTCCGCCACCGTTAAACTTCTACATTCATTGAAGATCTTCAATAAGGGTTTGATGATGATGATGATGATGATGTCGTTCATGATGTTGATGATGATGTTGTTGTTGTAACATTGAACGCACAGGTAGCTAAGCTGTGCGTTGCAACATGAAAGCCATGATCATGGACATGTGCATTTTGTCCCACAAAACACAGTGTTCTTTGATGTTCGGACATGTCGTCGGCGTCGGCGCGGGCAAACTGAGGGGTTTGACCGTAATATTACAATTATTCCACTATTTACACACCGTGTAAAGGAATATAAAGGATAAGATAATACTTGGTAATATGCGGGAACGTTAGATACTATCAGATAATATCAAATAAGGTTGTATAGTATTAAAACAAACACCATTATTCGGTTAATATTGGTCACATATTCAGGTGATGACAATTGTTGACATCTAATATCCACACTACAAATAGGTGGCATACAATTGTCCGCGTTAGCCATGCTTAACCATCATTAATATTAAACATGTATTAGTAGGTGGTAAACTAATGACAGTGATTCATATTCAGTAAATTAACATAGATCCCGAAAATAGTCACTTTTTTAAGGAAGCTAATCTTCCAATCCCCTATTTGGAGTCTGTGTTAGTTGGGGTGATCGTAATATCAATCATCAGTAAATACAACTAATTAGCAAGATTTCCTGATTGTTAATAGTCTTCACGGGTTCGAATTATATCCCATTAAAAATCCACATTTTTGATGGTCAAATCCTTATGTTTGTTGGTTAATATCCATTATTACACGCAAAAAATCCCATAATATCCCATAGATCATTCATGGCATCCAATTATATCTCATAATATCACCCGATTTGGATGGTATATTGGGTATTATGGCTATACCATCATGTAGAATCCCATTGTATCCCCATTACTTTGCCACTGATATGCCCCTGCACCTGAAGCTTCTCTGCCACCTGCAGCTCCTTTGCCAGCGACGACACATGGCGTTGCCGCAGTTCTTCGGGCACCGACAAGGCGTTGAAGTTGTAGGTGACCTGAAAACACGAAAAAAATCGGGTGAAACAAATGGAGACTTCGATCGATTTTCCATGGATCTACTTGGAGGATCAGCTTGTCGCATTTCTTGATCATTTTCCAGCGAACCATGGTTGTTCCGACGAGTCGTTGGTTTCCCTTAGGGCAACTGATTGTATGGAATTATATCTTCTGGTTTATCTCACTTTATGTTGGAATAGACCTTCAAAACATCTCATTCTTATGGTTTTCCCAGATGCTAACCTCCAGGAGATGCTAACCGTGGAAATCATCCTGGAGATATACCTTGTCCATCCTTGTCCCCCCAAAAATACTAATTAATCCCATAGGGGGAAGATATTCCTGGGATGTTCCATTCTTATTTTTCTATGCTCCCTGTGGGTGTTTCTGGAATCTCAACATCTCCCTTGAGGTTGGGTGAAAGATGGCCGACAATTGATTTTCACCCACTTTCGCGGTGCTAGAAGTCTTGAACAGAACTCACCTGCCTTTGCAAAACAGATTCGAAACCAGTCATGATATCCATGTATGATAGATCTAAATAATTCTAAATACATATGCGTGCACAATCCGGCAACATAAGGTATAGTTCAACAAGTAAATCACCTTTCATAGCTATGTTACGCTATGTTTCTATGTTTATTTTTCCAAAGTTACCAGTATTTTGTCAAATTCCAACAACGTCACGGATGCCACGCCGAAGGACCAGTTGGGCATCCTGTGCCTGAGCGGCCTGGAGGTCATGAGGCTACCCAGTCCCCAGTCATAACAGTATGTAGTAATTTAACGTAATGTAATTGACCCATATTTTCAATTATACCATAGCCATATCCCATGTGTATGTATACCATATCAACTATACCCCATATCAATTATAAGATATTATACAATATTATACCTATCTGTATGTAGTTATACAGATATGAAGGCCATTACTTGAACATGAACTTGAACTGTTGAGTCATTGCTTAGACCAACTGAATGGTGATGGTTGAAACAGAAACCACCGGCCTGTCGAAGGCAGATTCCCAAAGATCTCCCACTGATGTGAAGACCTGGGAATCGAGCTTCGCGACTTCCACTGGGCGGTGGATGGAGTGGGCTAGAACTCTTCATGCCCTTTGACATTGGAAGATATTGGAAGGACATCAAGAAAACCTTGGCCGATGCCAAAGACCTCTGAAGAATCGATTCTCAAATTGGCTCGGGAGGATCCAGCCTTGCAGAAAGCAAGTGACTTTGACCCCGAGCAGAATCAGTATAGCCTTGGGCACTAGACAGACTGGTCCCTAACGCACAGGCACAAAACATCTACAATCCACAAACAACTAGATGAATGAATAGATACAGAAACAAAGCGGCAAACATCAATCACTCAAAAAGCAAGATGACCACATGAATCCATACATGAATGCACAAGTAAAGCACTTGTAGAAGCACCACTCATCCAGACAGAAAAATCATACAATGCACCCGTCACCAAGTTGCTGCGATCCTTGGTCGACGGAGACGAGCCATCGGTAACGCCTTGTTTTTTTTTTTTTCGGAATGCCTCCAGTCACCAGTTCCACGTAGTTCCACCCAGTGGGATTAGCTGGTTGTGATTTTCGTGTTCTAATTTTGCTATATCAAAATATATCAAATAGCCCAGTGTTGTTTTCCGAATCATGAACGATCTATGTGGCTGTTTCTTGTGTGGAGCTACTGACTGTGCCTTGCGCACTGCAGTTGTTGGTCGATGCTTCTGTGTCAACACATGGAAACCATCGACCAACACCTGTGTTTCTGCGTACTTTGTGCTGCTCTCTATCACAATAATTGAAACTTGAGCCAACCTGCGATTCGCAGATTCACTGAGTCCATTGACATGCAAAAAGTTCAACTTCAGCAAGGTATGAAACAGTCATGTACAGAAAACACATCAACCCATCAACTGTACCAACTATGCTGGTTGCTAAAAATGGGCATTCCCATTAAATATTTCATAATTTTAATAGATTGCGATATACAAAAATCATCAAAAATCATGAAACATCCCCAATCCTTTAAAAGAATCCTCAATCCTTCAGCCACGTATAGCCGCCTGTCGCCCCCTGTCGGAAAAAACGGCTGGGCGCTCCCGCTCCGGCCACCCTTCGCCGCTCCGGCGATCTGAGCTCCAGATACAATGGGGATATAAGGGGAATGTCATGAGTAATGTCATGAGTAATGGGCTATGAAACTAACATCAACCAACAATATACTACAATATATACTAATTATATATATATATATATATTAAATATTATTAAATTGTGTTAATATATATATATATGATACCTTTCCCCTTAAAAAAATCCGGAACATCGGCAGGCTGTTTTGAAACTAGATGGGGAACTTATAGCATTGAAACCACCAGCCACTGAGTCACTTCCAGCAAGGCCCCGCCTCTGATACGGCGGATAAATCATGGATGTGGCCCAACGTACCTTGCTGCAACCACCAAACCTTCGGTGCCTATGGATATCTATGGATGTGGGTATGGATCAATACCTATTAATACCATTTTTAGGGGGATGAACATCCATTTACCAGCTATTTTGGGGTTCACTAGGTACCAGGGTTTTGACACACTGCCATGTGATGCCGGTTTCATCCGGTTTCTATGTGAACAGAACTTCAACAACGCCACTGGTGAGATCTACTCATCCTTCCAAGGCTCCGACCCCGAGCGCCGGAGCTGGTGAAGCCGGACGGCACAGCTCGGTGGCGCCGGGCAAAGCTGCGGTAGATCACTGGTTGGTTGTCCCATCAATGGATAGATGACTGGTTGGTTACAACTGTTTATACAATAGCTACAATCTATATTTAATCTGGGTAAATTATAATATTTCACAAACCTCAATTAAGGCCATTTGGGGATCATTTCCCTTACTAACCATGATTCCAGTGAGGTCGCAGTGAGGTCATTATATAATTTACCCAGATTTAATACACCATCAATATTGTATTGGATAGATTATACGCACCATATTGGGAATACTATGGTATACTCTTGGTTGGTTTGTTGTTTATTTTTATTTATTTTCCACGTTTCCCTTCATTTAGGCCATGAAATGGGGACATGGGCGATTTTGGAAGCCCTCCCTCATTTTGGAAACACGCGCACACATAATCATATATGTACATATATATATATATTACAGTATATATATTTATACCTGCAGACTTTCCTTTTCTCTACTTTCTCTACAGGTTTTGCCCGGCAATAATCGACTTGGCAAAGTGGGGCAAAAAAAAACAGCTCAATGGTGGCATTCATGATGCCCACATCTTGTAAATCCACTCCCACTCCCAGCCACTTTGCACGATGGCGCTCAGGGGTGAATGGCCTTTGGCCATTGTGGGTTGTGAGACAATTTGGCGCTCATCGACTGTTTCCAGCTTTGCTAAACCTTGTTCGAGCGTCTTGCGAATCGGTTTTTGGTTGCCACCCCTCGAAACAAAATATGACAGTTGCCTGGGCACTTTGATACGCATGACCTTCAACCATGCCCCATAAGAGGGTGTATGTAAACGACAATTAATAGACAATAATAATAGATTCTAAATGACGCTAATGATGGGATGTTCAGTCCCACAGAACTTTTTGAGAACACGCCTCCACCATTTTGCTGAGGCACGGATCACAGTGCATCGTTGACATGTAGTTGTCTGCATAGAGCGTGATGTCGCAGAACCTCATGGCGTAGCAATGCAGCGGAGTGGAGTCAGCCTTGATGATCAACTAATCAACTGAGTCACGTCTTGGGCCTGTAGAACCTGGCAGGAACGAGTTTGGGAATGGGACAAAATCAAAGGCGTCCCAACGGACACACAAACATTGATCAAATTTGGTCAATTAGCGCATCCTTTTTGGGAGATTCATCATTTTAATCCGTCTCCATTTCTTGAACTCCAACACGTTTGCAAGTACAGTGTCTGACCTTCGCAGTCAATACTACCGCCCCACCCTATGTCCAACAAAGAATTCAACATCAGCTGCGCACCAAAGCTCTGGAACCATCCACAGAAATCCCCGAACTTCTCAAGGTTTCTCCATGGCATTTTTTGGGATCCCCCTGTGAATTCCAGAAGTATGTTGGGCCGGACCAGGTTTCTGGATGTCGACATCCGAGCTTTTTTTGGGGAAATAGGCCGGGGGATTTTTTGATATGGGGATGGGTCAAAACCCTGGTACCTAGTGAACCCCAAAATAGCTGGTAAATGTATGTGGTATTAATAGGTATTGATCCATAGCCATATTTTTTGGGTACCTTAAAACGGCAACTGCGCGGTGCCAGATCCCGAGCCTATTGTTATTCAGCTGCTTGAGACGGTGATCAGGTGGTGCCCGTGGCAGGCTCCGATCCGCTGCTAAGCCTTGATACCATGGAGGTACACCTATCATGATACCATGGAGGTACTTTGGTACCTCTACATCGAAAACAAACAAGGACATGCACTGCACATACATAAATATATCTATATTATATATCTATACCCATGTCTGTATCCATATATGCACATATAACATATATATATATATATATGTCATTGTATATACTATATCATATAATTACAGTAGTTTCATCATATAACTGACATGAAGCCTGACATGTACTCCAGCTGTTTGGATCTTGTTTCCATGGCACTGTGGAGCCCGGCTCGGCATGGACCGGCTTTTCGGCCTTGCAACGTCGTAAAGAGTCTGAGTGATAAATTATTTCTAATAAAGACTTGTGTAAAAATTAAGTAGATTCTATAAGGACACCATAGGACACCCATGTATTATATATATATATATATCATTTCTATATTATGTCTAACTGCTGTTGGATGTTGTCCTTTCAAGTACTTCGAAGTATCACAGCTCTGGGGACACGCACGGCTTGCAGAGTCCCAGGGCTTCGGCCTCCGGATACCTGCCATGACCCGACCATGATCCGACCATTGATCCATGGGAAACTCCCCAGCCATTCTCAACGGTTTTTCCCATGTTTTTCCCATGTTTTTCCATGCTCCAAGGCATTTTGCCAAGCACCCGACCGTTTCCGCAACTTGGCTTGCTCTACAGCCCTAGCACCTGAAGCAACCGACCCTTTTCTTCGGAGTCGCCAGTGTCCAAGGCAGCCAAACATAGCCAGACTATGCCAAACGTGTCACTTTGCCGTGTCTTTCGTGGATGTAGAAGGTTGGAAGAACATGGCTTTAGCTTGCGACACTCCATTGGAGTTGTGTCAGTTCCATTCAGTTCCCACAGTCGCACTGAGATCACTGAGGGAAAAACTGCTTCCAGTGGCAATCAACCAGCCGATTTCCTGCGACATCATGAGGCCTTTGGTGGCTTAAACTCATCGTGCCCCTTCCAGGTCATGAAATTGAAGAATGACAGGACTGCGTCCCTCAATTGGCAATTGTAGGATTGAACAATGATGACTAACTGACTAACCAATGGATTTAGGGGTACCCAAGTTTCACTCAAACCCAAATATCTTTGAATCATATCAGGAATCATCAGGAATCTGGTTCCAAGGCTGCTGAATTATCAGAAAAAACAAGATATTATAAAATCATCCCATTCATCCCCCTAATCTTTACACACCCCCATTCTATGGTCCCAAACACGTGTTTTCAATCTCCTACATCCACCATGGGTTTCTACCCGCATTCGTCCTGAGCCCTGGTGCAGGGGATGTCCCACTTCTCCGGAGGTTTCTGCAGCGATGGCACAGCTGGAAATAAAACGAAAACTTCATGCAACTGCTGTAAATGACCTACAAAATCCTACAAATAAGATCAGTATAAGATCAATTAAGTGTAGATAAGTGTAGATGTCTCTGGCCTCCCAACTGAGAGTAAGAGAAAAAACATCATCAATGTGAAGAATTCATGGTGAAATTGACACCCAACACCCTAAACGTCTCACTATCCCCAACGCAGCAACCGCGCAAGCGCACAATGGCAGGCCTTGAGAGTGTGCATCAAAGCGTTGTAATCGAAACTGTTCTTATCGCCTTCAGCCGACCTTGGGACCACAATCACAGTAAAGTTTCAACCCACACTTTTGTTTCGAAGTCAACTTTGGGTCAGCTTCAAAATAGTAAGATGGACACATTCAACAGGACAAGTTACAAGTTGGTTTATAAACCAATTAACAATAGTTGCGCCATGTTGTATCCCTCAGAGCTAACCAAGTGATAAATCAACATTCAGCCAACAATTTCACACCACAATTTCAGATGCACCAAGGCATTGTGGTTTTAGATTCTGGGCCGCTCACATGATCGCCTGTGGCGTGTTTTTCTCCACCTGTCCATGAAGTCGTCATCCAAACAAGATCTCTTGTTGGTAAGTCAACCAGGAGTAATACTAGGGGTATGCCCATCGCCGAATCTGGTTAATTTAATGTTAAGTTCATGTTTTATCAAAACACATGTATATAATACAATATGAAATACATTATGAAATATAGTATATATACACACATATTTGTATATATATATATCAACATATAATATGATGAATGATATGAAAATAAATGAATAATATGTGTATATATATATGTATATCATTATATATCTAATATAATTTGTAATATGCTCTACAAAACCCCTCATAGACACACATAGCAAATAACTAATAGCTAATGCTATTACTAATCACTGATATATACCAATAGGTACTAACAAATACTAATATTTCATAATTTCATAGTATCCTAAACCGCTCTGACCCACCTTGGGAGCGATGATTTCTAACCGACTATGACCTCAGGCCGGTCACGAAGGGTTGCACCAATGCCATCTCGGAGTCTTGGCGTGCCCATGGGGAAGGGCCAAAACAACAATATCTACCACCCCTTCAAAAGGACAATTAACGATAACTAGCGATTAATAGTGATTAATACGAAACATTAAGCAATTTTCTGGATCCAATAGATCGAACAGTCACTGATTTTGAGAGAAAACATGTGGATCCATTGGGAATATTTGGTCATTGGTACCCCAAATGACGACTAGCCCATCTGAAACCACCAAGTCACGATGCTGCAAGGCCTCAGTGGTTGAAAAATCAGGGATTCCAAAACTGACAACGACGAGTTTACCTTTGGTTAATGACGCTTAAAATTCCAGAATCCATTTGTTAATGATGGTTACCTTTGGTTAATAATTGTTAATGAATCCATTTGTTTATGATGGTTAATGATGGTTACTGACCCAACCCTACAAACTATTGAAATGTCGAGTCGGGTCACTGTGATTAACTTCACTCAATGTCCAGCCTGTGGCAGCCTGTCCCACCAAAACATGTCCACAAAACAAAAACTAACAGTTTCAGTGAAATTGCGACAATTTCACAGTCAAACAACAATTTCTACGTATGCAAGAACTCGTTTTTTATGGTCAATTTCCTGTTGTGTGTGGCCCTCCGATTCCGACAAAAATCTGGCCCAAGGTCCAGAATTCTTTGCAAACATCAACAAAAATGATGCAACTTCAGGTCATTTTCAACTATTTTCAGCACGAACTGCAACTTCTACGTTGATTCTACGTATGCAATATGACCTTCTGCTTCTGGCCCTCAGGCTCACACAGATCCAAGCCAGGCACACAATCCCCAAAACCTTCTGTCGTTTTTTTTTTCCGTTTTTTTTTCCTTTTTTTTTTCCTAAACACATCCTTATTGAGACAAAATTGAAGCGACGACGTAAGTGCAATTCTAGGCGCCCAGTGAAAAAACCAACCATGCGCCCCTCTGAGTCCACGAAATTTGGCAATAGAATCGTATTGTCACATTAACTGGCTTATAAAAGGCTGGTTGGTGGTATACCTATATACCCGAAAAATATGAAAGTCCAAGTGGAATGATGAAATTCCCAATATTATTCCATTGATTCATCTATCTAATCCATCCGAAAGCGGCCCCCTCGGCCGCCAGACGCAGAAATCCCCTAACCTCTGGGCATTTGCCAGGTTCATGACCTTGGTGCGATGGGAATTCCAACCGATGGTGCTTTTAGTTAAGGGGATTTAACGGGTACATACATACATATACATATATAATACATATATAATACATAATATGGTATAAATACAAATTGTGGTGTATATATATAATTACAACTAATATCAACTAATCACATATTCAATACCCCTCGTGTAAACTAAGATAGATGTGGAAAAAACATGGTTTCGGAACGGGAATGATGTACAAATCGTAGAATTTCTACATCTACGTAAACGTTTACAGGAGGGTAGTATGTGGGAGAGAGAGAGAGATATAGATAGATAGATAGATAGATAGATAGATAGATAGATAGATAGATAGATAGATAGATAGATAGATTAGATAGATAGATAGATAGATAGATAGATAGAAAGATAGAAAGATAGATAGATGGATGGATAGGTAGGTAGGTAGGCAGATAGGTAGATAGGGTAGATACGGTAGATAGGGTAGATAGGGTAGATAGGGTAGATAGGGTAGATAGGGTAGATAGGGTAGATAGGGAGATAGGTAGATAGGTAGATAGGTAGATAGGTAGATAGGTAGATAGGTAGATAGGTAGATAGATAGATAGCTAGATAGATAGATAGATTAGGTATAAAACTATATATATATATATATGCTTTGTGGTAGTTTTTTATGCTACCCTCTGGTGACGTGGAGTAATTTGCGAATTTAAAGCAATGAACTATGGCTGGTTTGATGATTAACCTATCAAAACGTTGCGTTTTTCCAGTTCGCGAACTGTTAAATCACCAGGGGGTATTTATTTCATCATGATATAGCAGCAGCCAGCATGTATCGCCTATATGATATTAACAAAGAAGTTTTAGAAGTCTATACTTCCGTTTTACGGAAAATATGACCCCCAATCACCACACAACATCATCACATCACCACATCGCCACATCACAGCATCACCGCAATCACCACATCAACTCATCACCTCATGGCTACATCACCACATCACCACATCACAGTCGAATTGCTTTGGCATGGTGACGCTGGTGAGGATGGAACCGAACGAAGCCCTATGTTTTCTCGCGCAAAGTGCCTCGCGGCGTCGATGTGGGGAACCTAGTTTGTGTGTGTCAGGTGCGGCTTTGCGCGGGGATGTGCGCAGATGTCCTTGGACGCATCCTCCATGCTAAAGTTGATTATGAAGAAGGTCAATGAGATGATTGAGTGCGCTGTGACATTGTTTTTGGTGATCCAGGCTTGCAGTTTGCATTACTGCTTTGCGCAAGCTTTGCCGTACAAAGTATTACTGGGAAGTGCTTTGTGCAAGCTTTGTAGTGCAAAGTAGTGCTGGAGAGTGTTTGGTGCAGCTTTGTGCTACAAAGTAGTATTGGGACTTTGTAGTATTGGGAAGTACTTTGAAAAATGGATGCCAGGAGAAAAAGATGCCGAGAAAGACATGAGAATGAAAAATCACCTCAAGACAAAGGAGATGTCAAGACAGAAGGTCCCTCAAGGGAAAGCAGTTTCAACAGAAAGAAGCCCCAAAGAAAAAACATGTGAAAACAAAAGAATACAAGAAAAAATGTGTCAAGAGAAAATGTCAAGAGAAGGTCTCAAGAAAAAGATATGCCAAAAGATAGGGATGCCAAGGGAAAGAGACGCCAACGGAACCCGGCTGAAAAGACATCGGTGTCAATAAAGAGTGATGACATCAGAACAACATTGTCAGGAAAGAAGGGTGTCAAGTCTCGGGCTCTACTTGTATATCGCCGATTCTATGATTATGATGTATATATATATACGTATAATTAATCAGAATACGGCTATGGCTCAATAAGCCATGGTTGGATATCCTGCGAACATGCTTATCATCAAAACAATGTGATACAGTGTGATATTACAATATGCTAATTATATTTTTCCATCACAATGTCTTGATCTGATTCATGCGGTTCATATCCTAACGAGATGCCTTGGAAACCTCTGGTTGATTATGTGGTTTGATAGTTGGGGATAGATCCCAATTTTAGAACGGTTACCTTCCAGTATTCAAACGCGGCTTGCTAGAAATCTCCATTTATAGATGATCTTCTTATTAGATTCCCAATCTATACAGGATTTTCCAGCTAGCCACGTTTGCTGACATCAAGGGTCAATCCCTATAGTTGATGGTGAAATACAATGATATTCCCATGATATGCACATAGTATATCCTATGTTTGACTATTAAGCCAGCATTACCAGTAGTACCGCACATGGCGGTGGCGGAAGTTTTCAAAGATAGGACACTATAGGAGAGGCGAGTTGTTGTGATGCATGGACGGCAGAGCGAATCCACTGATCGACCGAAAGGTGGTTGGCGCTGTGTTTTTTGGAGTGGCTGCAATAGTTGCAGTGGTCACCTCACCCACAACTGGTGGATGTAGTGTAGTGAAGTGCAGCTGTAGTTGTAGTTATAGTGTAGTGGAATTGTAGTTGTAGTGTAATTAGTGCGGCGCAGTTGCAGTTGTAGTTGTGGTGTGGTGTATTGAGTGTAGTGCAATGTAATATAGTGTAGTGTAGTGTGCTGTAGTGTTGCGTGCTGTGGTTTAGTCTAGTCTAGTCTAGTGTAGTGTAGTTTTGTGTAGTGTGGTGTAGCGGATTGTAGTGTAGTGTAATGTAGTGGTAGTTGTAGTTGTAGTTGTCGTTGTAGTTTTAGTTAATGTAGCGTAGCGTAGCGTAGTGTAGTGTGGAGTAGTGTAGTGTTAGTGTAGTGTAGCGTAATGTAATCAGTGTAGTGTAATGTAATTAATGTAGTGTAGCGTAATGTAGTTGTAGTTGCAGTTGTAGATATAGTTGTAGTGTAATTAGTGTAGCGTAGTGTAGCTTAATGTAGTGTAGTTGTAGTTGTAGTTTTAGTTGTAGTTAGTGTAGTGTAGTGTAGTGTAGTGTAATGTAATTAGTGTAGTGTAGCTGTGGCGGTAGTGGTAGTTGTAGTGTAGTGGAAGGTAGTGATGGTTGTAGTTGAAACTGCCACAGAACCCTCATGTTTTGCTCACTTATGGCAAGGTGCAGAATCTCTTGTGCCTGCCACGCAAAACGACATCTGAACGTCCAAAAGTGCTCCAAACCCTTCAGTTTTTCCACTTTTGACTTCGAAATGTGCTTCGCGCCACAACGGCGTGCACTATTTCGACATCTCAACTTCCAAAAGTGGGTCCAAACCTGGTGTGTTTTATACATTTTGACTTGGAAACGTGCTTCGCGCCACAACGGCGTGCACTTTTTCGACATCTCAACTTCCAAACGTGGTCCGGGAATGGTGTGTTTTGTACATTTTGACTTGGAAATGTGCTTCGCGCCACAACGGCGTGCACTTTTTCGACATCTCAACGTCCAAAAGTCGTCCGACGTTGGTGTGCTTTGTGCATTTTGGCTTGGAAATGTGCTTCATAAACGGCGTGCAACTTGTCATCTCTCATCTGACCGCATGGCTCCGCACCAGCCGCTTTATTGAGCCTACTTCTCGAACCTCCGGAGCCACACATCATTGGTAAAACACAGTGTTTCGCGACTTTCCTACCTTTTCGCGCACCTGCTTCTTCTTTCTTCTCACTCTTAGTCCTCTCTCATCTTCTCTCTTCGGCTCTTCTCCTCTCTGGCTCTTCCCACCTCTGCTTTTCCATCTGTCCATATTGTCGGAAGTTTGACTTCTAAACTTCCTTTGATTATCCATTTATATTCATCAGTTTTCCACTATAGCAACTCCCAAAAGGATGCTGAAAAGTGTTTCCAGGATGTTGTAGATGATATTTGCTTCATATTTCCAGGTTTCCCGCCTTTCTATCTTTTAATTAGGCGGCTAGTATTTGATCAATTTAATCAATTTATTCCATTATATATTCCATTTAATCCTATTCCACCCATACATATATATATAGACATATATATATGTATATTCCATGATCAACATACCATCCATATTCCATTCATATACCATTAACAGTAACATTAATCAGTATGAATATTAAACACTATAGTATACTATTCACCATCAACTATAGTGGTTATCCCATTGATATTCCATTATCCCATTAATTAATAATGGAATATTCGTATAGTTAATCATTATCCCAGTAATATCCCATGAATGATAGTTGAGTATTCCATTAAACTCAGCCAATTTTTTGGATCTCATACTGGGTCTCCTACAAAAGGCTGTGGGCCTGGATTGGAATCCCTTGCCTCGGAGCCGCAAAGCATGGTGGATCAAAATCATGGACCCTCCTAGACGCGACCAAGTTCTGTTCTTTTCAGTGATCTTTAAATCATCTGTGGCAGATTTGGGGAATTCCAAGTCTGGAAATCAAGTAATCATATCCAATTCTCACATCAGATCGCAGCTTTCCACGCCGTCCAACGTCCCAAGCCTCCTGGTAGAGCCTGGTTTCTTTGTCTAAGGTTTCCTGCCAGGACGGAGATCCGGGGCGTATGTAAAATTTCAAGGTGGCTCAAGTCATTCCATGAGCTACCCCACTCATCAAATCATACCTTCACCCCATGAGCCACTCACCAGCTGGGCCTTCCAGATGCACTCTGCGGAAACTCGGTCGATATAGTGAGGGATGCCTCGACGCGCCGCTGGAAAACGTCCGATTTTCTGATTTGAACAACTGGAAATTCTGGAAGCACATCAACCATCAAAACCCCATCAACAACCATCAACAACCGTGACAAACCATCAGCAACCATGAAAACTGAAAACCCATCAACAATCATCAACCATCATCAAATCAACACAACCCACAACAAACCAACCGTTTCCCCCGACTGTTCAAGTCATCTGCCTGGAAGCATCCCTCTTGTCGTGGACGTTGGCTTGGATGGATCCATGCTGCCACCTACCAGTAGCAACTCCAGGCTACATGTTGACCAAATATGATCGCACACACATACACGTATATATATATATCATATATAAATATAATTATCATTAATTACCCGCAATATCCACATGAATCCACACATCATCATAATGTTATTCGCTTCAACTCACCTTGACTTCACACGTGGCATGTCCTGATTTCTGCCCAGCTATGGCCTCTGTACTGGACGTCTCAATGTGGCTTGAACCAGGCAGCAGTGACATGGTGCTGAAAGGGGAAGCTGCAGCTGAGAGCGTGCCACATCACACAACCCTGAGTTGTTGGTCCCAAACCTCTGGAAGGCTAACAGCTAGCTGCTCTTTTTGTAGCTCCTAACAGTCTACATTGAAACCTTTCCGGCTGTAACAAAACGGCAGAGCCAAACACTTTGGTAAGGCCACTTTTCAACGAATCTGTGTACATGGTTGCCAACCCGGCAACCCAGTTGCCCCATGGGACCTGGCCATTTCAGCCCAACACTGAACCGCTGGTTTGCAAAATGGAGCGCTTCCGGGAGAAGGTGCTGCTGCTGATGCTCCCGCCACAAGGAATCCTGGCACAACAGCTGGTATACCGGTCCAAAGGTCATCAAATAGGGAATCTGATAATTAACCGGTGGGACCCCAGGGGTACCCATATCCGGGGGTTTAAGCAGATCATTGGATGACTTAGCCCCGTTAGATCCCCCTCAATGCAATGAGGATCTGAGCATCCATATATATATATATACTGGTTGGTGGTTTCAACCGATCTGAAAAATATGAAAGTCAGTTGGGATTATCAGTCCCAATATGTGGAAACATAAAGAATGTTCCAAACCACCAACCAGTATATATATATATAACCGCTACTTAGTACCTTATCCCCTTCACATCGATGGCTGGATCCCCATGTCTGTTGCTTCAGCCTCTATTTTTCTTCATGAAAAACCACAATTTTGGTTGGTGAAGTC
>Ga0126342_10012320_pt1 | contig 15250 bp, 18 predicted proteins | sample Cyp1metagenome_FD_92528 | JGI IMG/M metagenome (GOLD analysis project Ga0126342, IMG submission 92528) | Coral microbial communities from Lord Howe Island, Old Settlement Bay, Australia - Cyphastrea 1 metagenome | ecosystem: Host-associated > Invertebrates > Cnidaria > Coral ...
CCCTCAAGAGACCCACATGAACGTTTGAAGCACCAAAATGTAGCAAATACCATGCAAATCAGAGGTTGAAATGCCAAAATATGACAAATACCATGCAAAATGGAAGGCAAACATGGCCAAATGCAGCAAATACCATGCAAAATGCAAAGTGACCGTGCCAAAGTGTAGCAAATACTGCAAAATGACAGGTTCTAGTTCCAAACTGTTGCAAATACAAGGCAAATGGTACCGGGAAAGAAAGCCAACAAAAATCCAAAACCTGAGGCAATTAGATGATACAATTGCCATCATGCCTAGTTTCATCATAGATGCTGGATGATATTGGATGATTCACGATTGGATGATACTGCCTTGCACAATGGCTCAAAGGATGCGGAGGTGATTAGCGGATTGGTCCAAGCCCGCACCAAGGTGGAGAGTTTGGGGATGTTTGGGGTCTCCCATTTTCATCCATTTTCAAGAAACACCCAAATGGAGATGATGCTAATGCTGCTAATGCAGTAAGATGTAGCAAGATGTTGCGGGATCAATCTAAGGATATCTTGTATAAGGAGATGTTCCCCTCACCGTTGCATAGCACTGACATGCATTGCCAGATATTGCCAGCTTGTCCAGGATTGACCATGGAAGAAGCAGATGCCCTAGATGCCACTGTGTTCTGTGCAGAAATGGAACCGATTGGATGATCCAAGGCAACTTTGGAAGATCGCATGGGCCTCGGCGCAAAGTGTCGTTTTTTTTTGGTCGCATTGTTTTTGTGGCTGAGAGTCGGTGCAAGGCAAACATCATTCAGAATTAATTTAAGTATGTAATTACGACAAATTTTCATGCAGCACACATATACATATATATATACATATTGATACATATTGTAGATAGATAATTATACATATACAATACATATACATATACGTATGCGTGTTGCATATACAGGTGAACCACATATACATACACAGTATACGTTATATAATACGTATAATAACTTATACATGTTTACAAATCATGTCTCTTGCCGTTGGCCCAGCAGGGTTCCGTACAGCAGGCTGCAGGCAATAAGTCAAATTCCACTTGGAAGCCAACAGCATGGGCCACAGCAAGACCACAATAGGTCTGCCAACAGGATGGTCAATCCCGAATATCCAGAGCTTTTGTTGGTGATCATCCCCATTTCTTGAATCTATAACTATAGCTACTAATAGTTACCAGCCAATCTTCCAACCTTTTGTTACAAGAATGAAGCAGCCTTGACACTGACACAATGCCATGGCTCCAGACATTGAAATTCCGAGAATTAATTCGAGAGAGGCCACTGCCGTTGCACATTGTAGTGCTCTACCATTTTGTCGTACTTTTTGCTACTTTTGGTTTTGACAATATCTTCATTGTTTTGTAGTCTTTCACTTGCAAATGCTAGTGACTAGCGCTCCACCACGACCATTTCTTTGGACTGATTATCCAACGTTTTTTTCATTATCTCGTAGGTCTGTGTTTGCAAATTGTGGTGCGTGCCCATTGCTGTGCACTGGGGATGTTCAGGGTTTCATTTTCTACCACTGTCTCTATTTGGTGCAAAGGGTCATTCACCTTCAGCTTCAGAGACCTGACTAGCCAGCGAGGAATCTCCTGCAGAATCTCGCTTGAGCTCGTCGGTTGAGATCTGAGGATACAGGGCCGAACGTGAGCAAGTTGGAACAGAACAGTAGCAGTAGCTGAGTTCGCAGCCACTAGTTCCATCCATTAGGACATATGGAAAACCTTGGAATGGGTACTTGGATCATGAGGTGCTGCTGGACATTGTTGGTGGTGCCAGTGGTGAACAGAATGCAGAGAGCATGGAGCCCATCTCGCCCCAGCTATCGTTTGTTGGAGATCAGCTCTCGTTGCTTCAACGGTTGGTTTAGAATCTGAGATCATCTGAGGCATAGAAGGCTTGCTGTCAGGAACTGCAAGTGCCAGGAGTCGCGTTATGTCGCGTTCAATATATTTCATCAGATTTCACATATGCTCAAGACAGCTTTTGAGAGGATTCTCATGGATTTTCTGCCTGGACCAGGAATCGCCCTCGGTTTCGAGAAGTTCTGGGCATTTGCATGGCAGCGTCCTTACAATTGCGTCAGCTTGTGATTGGGCAAAAGCGGTCAGATTTGCGGCCAGGGTATTCGCGTGATAAGCTTTGAAAGCCAAGGTCTTGGTTGCTTCATGTATCGCAGTTTGCTCCTTACTGCTGGAATTCCAATTTCAGATAGACTCAGATAGACTAAGCCAAGCCGTTTGTCATTGTAGTTGTATGTGCACATGCGTATGGGTTGTTATCTGTTGGTTTTGAAAAGTTTGCCCAGAAATTTTCAGTTCGGTTTGATTGGGAATATGGATCAAAATTACTCTTTTCTCCCTCTCAAGATCAAGTAGCAGAGTCTCACCAAGTAACAAGTGATGAGCTCAGTGGTGATATAGAGAGAGCGCTCCTGCCAAACTCAGATTTACTTTCTGTACTGGATGCGGAGAGTCTTGGTACCAGCCCAAGTGTACTGGAGGGTCTATTGGGGCCCGGTGTTTGTTTGGGGTGCGGGGCAACCGTGTTGCATCACTCACACCTGGAGTCAGAAGGCAAAAATAAAGGAAGAGCATGGAAAAGCAATCTCCTAAAGCCCTGTCACAACATTCTACACCGATCTGCGCCGAGGTGCCTTTGACTTTCGCAATTTTCTTAGCATTTCTTTGCGAGCCTCTCCTGGCATTATTGGTCAACCTGCCCAGGCAGGGACTTTCAGCATCTTTCAGCTTTGAAAAGATCAGCAGACTTGGACAGCTTGGACCGGCTTGGACCGGCTTGGACAGGTGTGTGGGGAGGGCACTTCAACAACTCGGATCCCGAAGGCGGTAGATGGTCAGATGGTGCAGTGTGCACTTGAAAACAGGTTTCAACAGTGTTTCGTTGCGGGAAGGCCGACGTTTAAACCACTGGCATGTCCTAAATGTATCTAAATGTAGTGTAATTTCAGGATTTTCATGGACACTGAACGCACAGGAAGCATCGGCGTGAAACAAGCGGCACCAAGATGGGGAGATCAGATCAAGAGGCCGCCTTTGATTGTAAAACCGTGAAGAGTTGTGTTTTATTCTTCGTTTTCATCACGATCATCATCATCATCATCATCATCATCATCATCATCATCATCAATATCATCATCAATATCAATATCAATAAAATCACTGAAGGATTGCTTGATCATGCGGCGTTTGTTGCGTGTGTCATGGCATGTCCAGGACACTGGAGACAGCTCGGACGCAGATAGCACTCTGAGTGTTTGAGACCGAGGATGCAGATCATGAAGCACATGTTTTTTTTCCCAAAAGGGTACCCCAAAATCCGGTGGTTTACCATGGTTTACCATGGTATACCCCATTTCTGAACAAACTATATAGTGAGTGCAATCGATCTTGGAAGCGCCAATCTGAGACTGAGGTAACTGAGGTAACTCAGCATATCTCAGCATTCAGATCATTCAAATCATAAAAATAATCCCATCACTATCATGACTCAGGCTGCAGCGAGCCCGATCAGTGAATGCGAAGGAGGTGCCGCCAGAAATTGCTGTGCCTTATGCTGCATTGGTATCGGCGGCTGGATTGGTATTGTGCGTGCCAGAGCTGGTGTTGGGATTCGCCAAAAAACCGCCTGCTTTTGATTGATGCAACATGATGCAGCTGCAATCATCACTTGGTGTTAAAACCAAGGTCACTCATGTGAAAGATGGCTCCTTCAGCACCTCGACATCGGGGTTTTTGACTTCGCGCGGTCGTCAAATTGTTGGCAGTCCCCTACAACACCACCTGCAAACGCCACAACTGTGAATTTGTGGCATCCCTGTGGACAGTGCTTGTGCCATATAAAAACCCATGGTAACCCGTTTCCAAGCAGAATCCCTTGATATCCCAAGGATTTGGAGCATATTCTCGGTGATTTTTGTGGTTCTGTCTTTCCTGGTAAAGCCCTCAGCATCCAATGCGCAGTGGCGAATGCTGCGAATTGACCTTGTGCAAGTACAAGATTTGCAGAACACTGATGTCTGAGGCAGTTATCTTCTGGATTTTCTATGGTGTTGCCACCTGACAGACACAGTCGAAAAGGATTCGAAAAGGTTGGATTCGAAAAGAGGCTTTGCAGTGTCTTCCAAAAACATCTGGGGTCTCAAATTCTGGACCTGGTTTGGACAATCATTTCCCCATTATTTAATAGCAGTTTTTATAACAGCGTATCCATGGATGGCCCATGGATGGCCCATGTCCAACATTTTTGAGACAGCAATGTGTGTGCATGTGTGTGCCATGGCTGCTCCAAGGTTAAAGTCTTCGCGGATTTTGATTGGGGTCAGTTTAAAGACTCAGAGAAAATGGAGAAATTGAAGCTACTGGGCCAAATCGGTGAATCAATTCTATCATGAGTTTGTGAACGCCGGAGTTTTATGTTGGTTTGGATGCGACTACATAAATATCATAAATTAACATTCCGAAGATCCGAAGTGACTACGTGGTGGTTTGATGTGGTTTGGATTTGATGTTGCTTTGGTGTCACTTTGGTCACACAGTGCTTCCCACACAGTGCTTGGGGTTTGGGTCCTGATCAGGATGATCCTGTCCAACTTTGGCCTCGTAGCTTGCTCCAAGAGTTGCACCGTTGCACCATGTTGCACCTGTGATGCTGGGGATATGGCTGATGATTTGGTGAGTGCATTCTGTTGCAATCTGTGCTGCTTGGGAGATCTTGGGATTTAGGTCCATAGTGGCCTTGACATCGACTGGAAGCAGATCGCAGCCGAGTTCAGAAGTGACCAAGATGCAGCTGTGATTCTGCATATGCCATGGCATTTTTGCAACGGATTGACTGGCATTTTGCTTGGCATGTGTGTTGGCTGCGACATGCTGTGGTTGGATTGTCCCAAAAAATGACATGTTTGTCAGGTTACTTGCTTGAAATGACATCCTCCTTCTTTAGTTTCATCGAAGGACACGCGCCCAGCTTCCATCCAGAGAATTTTTCAGCAGTTTGGCAAATGTGTGATTATGTTGATTGGGCCAGCACTGGACATGATTCATATATATATATATATTCATATGATTCCGTGCCGTGGCAGGGATGATGCTTTGCGTGCTGATGTTCATCTTTTGCTTGATTGGTTTGCTCCCAGAGATTCACTCAGGGCGATGCTTGGCTAAAGCCTGCTAAAGCCTGCTGGGATTGCTGCTTGCTGATGCTTGCTGCGTTCCTGGCATCCCTTGTTGCACGAGGTCGAGACTCACCGGTGAAGGATTTGGCACCTTGGCCGCGGCAACCATCATTGTGTAATATTGTGTATATCTGATAGCCCTTGCACAAGTGTTTTTTTTGGGCATGCAAATGCTAAAAAGGGATAAAAAGGGGACAACTTTTTTTTAAAAATGTTTTTCTCTGTTTAGCCATTGAGGTGCAAAGATATTTGATGTGCAAAAGCGTCTCCAGCTTTGTGATAGCAGCACCTTGGCGTAGTTCGAACATCTTTGGACCGCATGGTGCCTCCGAATTTGTAGTATTTTGTAATCATCACCGGTCATCGCTGGTATGTTCACTATTCGATCCCTTGCAGGTGTTCGTGATGCTGGCGCTTTGGTGGATGCAGGTTCCTCTAACCATCGCACTGAGCTCAGTGCTGATCGCTGCTGATCTGAATGATCTCAGCCTTTGTTCTGCTTCTGGAGCTGAGGTGTGGGGATTGGTTACCTTCGTCACAAATTTTATTCCCAATTTAGGCACAAAGGGTGCGTGGAATGTCAAGATGTGATTGTTTCGGCTCGCAATGCTTACTCAAGCTGACTCATTTTCAGACAGGTGTTCCTTTCATGCTTTGTTTGTTTGTACATGCGCGGCTCGCGTGAGAGGCCCGCTGTTCGCAATCATTGCCCCGATCCCTTTTGTGTGGCTTAAACCTGATGGCACGTGGCCTTGCCGCATGTGATACTTGCTCCAAAACCTTTTATCCCTTTAGATTTCTGGTGTTTTTTGGAGGCATCACAGTTTGATAAGCGAAAGGAGTACTGAAACAGCTTCGCAGATCAGGCTATTGGACACATTCATTGTGGTCTTAGTCCAATTCCTTGTTCTGTCCTCAGTGCATAGTATCAGTTTCCAGATCTTGGACTTATCAGATCTTATCAGTTCTTTTTTTTGATTCTCTGACGTCAACTGCCAAGGTTCACAACATTGCTGGAAACCTCATTGAGCCCCAAATTATGTCTCAGGGTAGGGATTCTCAGCTTCTCACATGTCAAAGATGTCTGATGTCTCATAAGCCTTTGACTCATAAAGATGCAAATTTTAAAGTTGGGACGTAGCCCTTTTGCCGCCAGGCCTTTCATTGCATCCTCTCATCATCGTTGTTTCGTTGCTGTTCCATCCTTAGAGACCAGCAGCTAAGCAAAGCTAAGCATTCAGATCGTTTCAGATGCTTTTCCAGGTTCTGGAGCAGCGTGTGGGGCATTGCTGGTCGCTGCCTTTGTCGCGTTTGCCTCTTGAAATCCATGCCTGTAGCAGCCTGTAGCCTGTAGATCTTGGAAAATCAATGAGTTGGAGACGGTTGGAGATTGTTGGAGTTAGACTTCTGATATCCATCTTTTCAATGCTTTTCAGTGCAGAGTCGAAATCAGGTATCTCATTCCATCTTATTAGTGGTTCTTAACACTTTTTCCAAAAGAATTGCCGTATTTGCAGGGTAAATCTTCATTTTGAGGGCCAACCCACAAGCTGTGTGCAATATATGTAACTATGTATCCTCCCATTGTCATTACATGTCATTGCATTCCCTTAAACAAGTAGTGTTATACCATGTTATACACACATGTTTGCTTCTTAAATCCCCACATCTTTGGACCATCTTAGCACCATCTTAGCCCCCCGAGGTGCCATTCTCTCCGTGCCCATTACTTGCGTCTTCCGGCTGTGGCTCAGTCAATTCGACGATCGTCGGGCCCAGCGCTTGCACAGAAGCTTGGCGGACTTGGCGGAGGGGGTCCACATATGTCCACATCATGGGGATTGAGGCCAACAAAAACAATGATGGAGTAGGAATCCAGCGATGGAGTATGATATGCCATTCTGAAGTTATTACATGATTTACATGTTATTACTGCATATGGCATAATATAGTACATTCTGATGTTCCCATGCCAAAATCCATGTAAATCCCCCATGATATGGGTTTGGCTTAAAATGGTGGATAGCCACAAAACTGCAACTGACATGGGGGAGACTATGTGAACGTGCCCAAAGTATCCCAAAGTATCCCAATGTATCCCAATGTGACAAGCCTCAATGGTTGAAGTATCCTGAAATGTTGACAGGAAACATAAGGAAACCATATAGAAACCATATAGAAACCATATAGAAACCATATTTATCATAACATATTTCCACATATTTCCAATAGGATACACCAGACCTGTCTGATCCAGTCTGATTCAGTGTCTGCATCTGAGAACTCTTCGATGATCCAATGGGGTGAGCTCCTTCTTTGAGCTCAGCGGCAGATCTAAAGAGAGACCACTTTCACAACGGCAAAAAAAAATGTTCGGCTCGCAATGCATAGGCAATCTGCTCGCATATCGCTCAATGATGCTCAATGCAATTCAATGCATATCGCATCCGTATCGCATCCATATCGCATTTGCTGCCGCCAGATTGTGTTGAACTGTTGAACGTTTTTTTTGCCTAGCGGCTTAGCGGGCACTAAGACCTGGTGCCCGTGCAGATACAACTTTGTTTCAACCCGTTACGACGAAAAAAGCATGCCGGAGCCATGTGTGGGTGATGACCACGCTGTTTTCTTGCAGCTCTTGCAGGCTTGCTCTTGCAGGCAGTATTTACGCAAGTCAAGTGCTTGTTTTCTGACTTGTGGAGCTTGTGTCCATGACTCATCTCATACTGACTCATGATGAACACTAAGGCTCTTATTTCAAGGACTTCTTGTTCAACTCAAAGTTTCGAAGTTTCATGTCACGTCATTTGATGTCTTGTCAGCTTTGGGGAACCCCGAGGAGCCGCTGCCCTTGAACTTATTGGAGGCTCTGTCGGATCCTCAGCCGAGCCTCCTGTCGAACCGAAGGTCGGTGCTGAGCTGAGGCTGTACCGAGCCTTTGTTGAATTGGCCGAGGGCACCAAAAAGGCGTTTGCTGTTATCATTTGTTCTTATAGAAAAATTGAGGAATATATATATATATTTACATATATATATATACACATATATATGATATATATATATATATATGTATGAATCACGATTCATCATGATCATGAACATCTTCGAGATCTTAGGCCCCTTGGCCCCGGTTTGCTCATGACTTGATCGGGGACCGAAGAGGTGCCCCCTCTCCCTGGAGCCCTGGCGCTGCCACTGTCTCTTCCAAGAAGCGCCGTGAACAGCTTAGGATGTCAGGGCTGTGATCCTACTGGGTTGTGTGCTATAAAATGTCATTGTACCTACAATATCCTACAATGGAATACGATGGATATGAGATGATTAATGATGATTACAGCAGCAAGTCGGCTGAATTTGTTAGTTGCCAACAGTGTGAGATGTGTCAGGCTGTCGGTTTGTTAGATGCAGTGGGGGCCCCAGTCAAAACGCATTTTTGACATAACATGTTGAGGTTGACCGTTTTTCAGCGTTTTTCACTGGAGCACCAGGTTGCACCGCCACTCTTACCCTCTGGATCTTGCCAGGACCTTGGAAATGTCGAGAAGCTCCGATGCTTTCAGATGTCACTGGAGTGCACACACTGCATCATCTGAATAATATCTGAATAAGCTGATGTCCCCAGGCGGTACCACTGCACGTTGCGGTCTCATGATGCCATGATTCTGAAAATGCAGAGACATGGCAGACACGTTGCTCGACATGGATGTTGTTTTGCTGTTCGAGCTGAGGACAGCGATGGTGGGAGCTGCGTGCGCGGATATCTTGGCGTGACGATCTCTTAGCCTTGCCCTAAAGTCACAGTCGCATGGAAGTCACCAGGATGTGCCCAGCCTTTCACCATCTTTCACCATCTTTCACCATTTCACAGTGGAATTTTGCTCAGATCACGTGGACGGAACTGGCCAATGAGTTGGACATTCTGGGAGAGCTGGCGCCTAGAGCTAGAGATAGCTAGAGCTATGGCAGCTATGAATCTGGATCAATCCTCAGCAATCTGAAGCTGCTGAAGCTGGTGCCATGTGCTGTGCCAGTGCCGTGTGTTGTCCCTCTGGGCGGCCTGCCAATGCTCTGTACTGTGCTGCACGAAAAGAGGCGCTGGAGAGACAGTGTCATGGGGAGATGGTGTCAATGACCCCAAACTGGCCTCAAAAAGGATGGATTAATAGACATATATAAAATATTATGAACTTAATATGGTTTATTATCTTCATAATCTGCAAATGCCATCATCTTTGACCCATGCACAGTATACACATGTATCATTGCAAAGTCCAGGATTTGAGTTGGCAATCGGCAGTGTGCAGCAGTGGTGAGACTGCCTGCGTTGTGTACTTTCTGGCTATCACATGCTATCACTGTAGCAGACAGGACATGGAGAGATAACGGTCATGATGAAGTGGCTAAGCATGATGCAAGAAGACCGGTTTATCTTGCGATCTCGCGCATGAGAAACCCTTCTCATAATCACACTGACACCATCTATAATTCGAGAAGGGAGAGACGCTTGAAGTTGAAGGGTTTGCATGGTTTGTACAACAAGTCATGCTGCACAAGTGCTCCTTTTGGTTGATCCTTGATCTTTGTTCCAATTTCCAGGACGTTAGTACTGTCAAGTGACATTTTTGCATAGCCATCATAGCCGGGCCATTTGTTGATGCCGAACTACCAGACTGATTGGGATGGATTTGCCGAGTCTACACTTGGAATCACCAGGGCAAAGACCTTGGGTGCAGAAACTTGCTTTAGATTCCCTGCCATCGCCAAGCCCTTCCCAGCACAATCTTCAACTTCAAAACTTGGCAACTAAGCATTGGAGGAAGATCCGAAATAATATCTTTGCCAATTCCTTCTCCGAGCTCTCCGAGCTCCAAAAGGAGGATGAAGAATACAACATCTACACATCTGCCAGTGAGGCCAGCAGTCCTCAAAGTCCCAGGAAGCCGTGGATTGGAAGCCCTGACGTTTCCGCTTCGTTGGGTCCAGTGCGTCCTGTCCGTCCAGCCCCTGCAGTCCAACTCTTGCAGGCGCAACTTCAAGAAGCGACGGAAGAGATCGAGAGGTTGTACACTGAAAAGGAAGATGTTGAACAAGTTTTGAAGCAGGTCAGAAGAAATTCCATCCGGGAACAGCTTCCAGATCCTGACAGTCCAGAAGAAGTTTCCGTTGAGTCTCTTCCAGAAGAAGTGCCAGAAATGTCGATGTCGATGTCGATGATGTCGATGTCGCTGTCGCCATCGGTGTTTGACCGCAAGGCTCTGCACCGCAACCTGACACTGGCGGAGTACCCCGAGGAGCAGGAGAACTATGCAGAGCTCTTGGCAGAGGAACGGCGCCTGCGAAACGAGGAGAACGACGCTTGGGAGATTCTCCGGAGCAATTTGGAGGAGAAACAGGCGGAACTGCACCTGGAAGTCACTGCAGCCTTTGGAGAAGCAGAAGCTGCCATGGAGCGCCCGAAGCTAAGGCCATATCCAGGGCCATATCCAGGGCCATAGTTTTGCAGAATTTGTCATGAACTTTCAATTATAACATTTATTTAAACAAATATAACTTATAAATGTTACAACTTTTCATTTGTTCATGTTTTGTCACAGTCCGTGGCCGAGCCCAGGTTCACAGCTACAGGAGATGAAGGCGGAGATGTGGCGGCAGGAGTTGGAACAGGCACGACATGGCTCGGAATAGGAGCCTTCGTGTGGGGTGAGATACATTAAGGCGCTATAGTACAGCAAATCATTCAAGATATGTATTAATATTACATCATACATATGTATACTGTATACACACACGTATATGTATAATATATATATATATATCCTCAATGCCAAGATGTCAAATTGATTGTTAAACACATGGAAGATGATGCTGCAGGTTTTTGACATTTCGAAGATCAAGAAGACAAACGAAGAGATAAGAAAGGAACAGGGTTATTATACCAATCAGAAGACATGAAATAAGCAATGAAGAGAAAAGAACAGGAAAGTGAGGCACATGGCATTTGACAAGTGGTTCAAGTGTGAGAACGTGGATTGGCATCGAGTTACGAATCAATCATGACAACTAGAGCCGGTGTTTCAAAAGGAAAGCCTCTATATTAACATCCAGAACCCAAACTCAGTGTTTCAGGTATTGTGTTCGTTGGTGTAATTTTCATGGGCACCTTGTTGGAAAAGAACCAAGGCAAAGTGACCCCAAGCTTGATTAACTGGGCTCGAACGAGGGCAAAGCAACCCATGAAATCAGCCATGGCGATGACTATCAATGACTGCTGATAATGTATAAATACCGCAGGCAACTAATAGATTGATAAGTTGATAGATTGACAGGAAGGCAGAATAAGGCAGACCTACAAAAAGAAATTCATCACATCATTCATTGCTTTCACACAGCGAACACTGCTCTTTGACACGAACTCTTCAGCGAACACGTTCTGAACAGTGTATGGAAGGCAACAGATGACATGCTCAATGAAGATGTCACTGCGGTTTTCAACAATCACTTTTTATATATTTTTATCAAGAGTAGAAAGCATGCATCCTTGGGATTCAATCACATTTTATGCTGCATGCTGACTTGCAGTCTCTAGCCACCAGAACAGAGGAACAGTGAGTAGTGTTGAAAACTGACAAAGATAAACATCATAGACCTTGTGGTTTCTTAATACTGTAGATGTTACTGTACCAATACGCAACTGTAGAGACGCCGGCCACTCTTTGGATTGTGGATGTTTGGTGATGCTGAAGTTCTCCTGTGATGCAAGGCTCGAGAAGATGAGGGGACGCTCCAATACCGGAACTCCATGCATTTCTGTCTCATTCTCGGATGTGATACCTGGTATCCCAACATCTCAAGACAGTGTACATTATATCACACGTGGCAATTACCGGAAGTCGGGCTCATGTCCTCTAGCAGCACCATGCAACTGTCCACTTACGTTCTGAAAACCAAGGTCTTCAAGAGGACATGAGGTGTGATCCTCATTGCCAGATTGCCTAAATCACACGTGGGCAGACGTGGTGATCACGCTGGGGCCACGTTCCATTGTGGCCACTGATGCATTGATACTTTTGCCTCTTTCCTTTCACGTTCATTCCTCTCCCTGCTCCTTATCCACAGAAACAAGATGAACAAACGGCTTCTGCTAAAAAATGCCGCCAAACACCCAGTGCTAATAGTGGCATATACTTGACGGAGAACAAGGTGTTTTCCCTTTCACAGCCGCAGTTTGAACGAAGGCGGAGAGGAAAATGAGGAAACGTCGACGGAAAATGATGAAACCGTGGATCAAAGTGAGAAGACTATGAGCGGTGTGCTTCAGGTCAGGTCCCTGAAGACCGTCAGATCCTCAGCGCCTGCGGTGTGCTGGGGACTCTGGGGACTCTGGGGGTCAACTGAGGTTGCGCAGAAATCCTTGGAATCGATGTGCGTGTGGCAGAACTCTGCCGTTCTTCAGCAGTGCTTGACGCATTGGCGATCAAAGTGACTTGGATGACACTGGAGTTGTCACAGTACATGGTGATACGTTAAGCCTTTAAGCTTGGCAGTTCAAAAGCGGGCTGCATGCTTCTGCTTTGAACACCCTTTGTGGCAATATGATTTTGTTGACTTGGATTGGCCGATATTAGCCTGGCTCCTGTTGACTTTTGCCTAACCGAACATCCCTGAACCAAAGAGGCTTCGAGACAGAGCGCGGCGCAATGCAGCTGCAGCTCTGGTGTCGCGAAACGGGACAGAAGAGGAGAGACGCGTTTTACACATATGGTACGTAGCATGTGCTGAACTTCAGCTGCTGAACGCACCAGATGACAGCTACAGGAATTACAGGCAGTAAGTGGTTCGCCCCACTCCGAAGATCTCGGACACATAAGGAATGCGGGAAGAATCGCGTTGCAGGACTATCGCATTCAGCTACAGTGCTTGAATGCCTGGCGACTGGTGAGCCAGGCGCAGTCTGGAGATTCATGATGGACACTATGGGATTGTTCCCAAAACTCTTTTGGACTCCCCAAACCCCGCTGGTTCCATCTATGTTCAAAAAAGACAAACTGGTTTGAGGGGTTGGGTGTGTTTTGAGTGGCATGTCCTTTTCCCAGAATGGGCTTTTAGCTGGATGGTTTTTTTTGGGTCCCCGGCATTCCGTGTTTTTTGTTCCCTGATTTTTGTTCCTTCCGAAAGTGTTCCTGCGCATGGTGATGATTGTGATGGAGTGGTGATGCGCTGGCGGGGAGCCGAAAATCATCGAAAATCCGAAGCCCGGTTCAATTAAAGCACCATAAATCTTAGGACTTCCCCACATGATGATATGTGTTGACTTGTGTTGTACCACCTTTTTGCCACGGGAGTTTTTTTTTAAGTGAAGACTGCAGTACCTGAGCAGCGGTTGAGAAGCCCAAGCTCTTTGGAGGCTAGAGTGAATGGCCAGTGATGGAAGCCATGCATCAGTAACATCAGGTGGTTAATAAGTTTTCAGATTTCTATAGCTTTTAAATCTTGAGATGTGAATTTGAATGCCTGTCGCTATGTCGTTTGTTCTCATTTAGTTGTCACAACTCTTGCAGTTTTATCAAGTTTCGTCAGCTGTGAGTTCCCCACAAAATAGAACAACTATAGAACCTTTTTGGTCATTTCAGGTCTTCAAAAATCCCCTTCAAGAAAATTCAGCAAAATCTAACTCATCCCCCATCATCCCCCATCTTTCCGCAGCCACTGCTAAGCCTTGGGTGCCCTGGGCTGGCTGGGCAATGGCGCGGCTCATCGCGGCGTCGCCATGGCGCGGGTGACGCTGACCCTGGCGCAGCTGGTGACGGTCACAGCCACCACGTCCCTGCCGGCCTTGCTGTCCAGCACCGAGGAGGGTCACCCAAACGTGGCCATTTTTTTGAGGGGAAACCCATGGGAAACCCATGGGAAACTGGGAAACCAGTGGTTTTGAGTCTTGAGGGTACCTCAATTCAAAAAAAACATTCATATGTGGAAAGAGCTATTGATGCTGGTGTTTGGTTTAGCAGATTGTCGAAGGTGAAAGTGGTGAACTCATACACGACCCCTGAGCCAGGAGGGCCGAACAGAATACCTTGGTGTTGCCGGTGGTCTTGCGGCCGCGATCACAGTTGCGTGGCCGGTATGGCTACTTGGCAGTTGCCTTGTGATTCCAAGACTCTGTGCCGGGTTTGTTTGTCTCAACTATGTTGAAGGTTCGGTATGTATTCAGTATGGTCCATCCGGATTATCCGGATTATTACTGTAACCCCAGTTGATTAACATGGCTGGAATGGATTGAACCATGATTGAACCTGAGATTTGCCTCATGTGTCATGCGATTTCATGTGATTCACGCTGGACGCTTCCATTGGTTTTCGGCCGTTTCCAAGGCGAGTGATTCTGTGCATTCAGCGGCGCTTTCCTGCAAGAGCCAGGCAAAAAGGTCCCGACGTGGAGCCAGGACTATGTGACCAACCGGAGGATCAGGATGATGACAGTTGCACGGCTGCATATCTCTGAAGTTTGACTGTTTCCAAGGTTTTTTGTGATGCGACTGATTTGCTATAGATTATGACATATTATGACCACTGTTGCGTCTACTTGCGTGACTGATTTCAGATGTGCCAAGGATGGGCTGTTCTGGTGGATCAGAGTACTAGGCTCTGGCCACCAGCTGGTGATGAAGAGCAAATGCAAGCAGAACTGGTTGACCTTGAGGCCAAGGAAAACGTAGAGGTGAGGTATGCCGAAGGGTTTCAACCCTTAGACCCATGCGAATCCGCGGCAAGCCAGCTTCGACTTTTTTCACAAAAAAGGCAAGGCCAAACGTCTCCTGTGAAGGGAAACAGTCAGAGCAACCAAGACTTTGCCAATGAAGTTGGTGAGCTTGGAACTGTTCATGCAGAAGCTGGCAATGAAATTGAGGCGTCAGATGCACCAGATGTTTCAAAGCCTCAGCCTTTGCAGATAGATTTGAAGCAGGGGCAGTTTGTAGGGCGTCCTGCTTTGCAACTGCGCAACTTTCGCTCATTCGATGGAAA
>Ga0126342_10012321_pt1 | contig 15249 bp, 11 predicted proteins | sample Cyp1metagenome_FD_92528 | JGI IMG/M metagenome (GOLD analysis project Ga0126342, IMG submission 92528) | Coral microbial communities from Lord Howe Island, Old Settlement Bay, Australia - Cyphastrea 1 metagenome | ecosystem: Host-associated > Invertebrates > Cnidaria > Coral ...
GATAGAATGTCAGAAGATATGCCAGAAGATATGCCAGATAGAGTGCCAGAAGATATGCCAGAACATATTGCAGAAGATATGCCAGGTAGAATGCCAGAAGATATGCCAGATAGAATGCCAGAATATATGCCACAAGATATGTCAGATAGAATGCCAGAAGGTATGCCAGATAGAATGTCAGATAGAATGCCAGAAGGTATGCCAGATAAAGTGCCAGAATGTTTGCCAGATAGAATGCCAGAAGATTTGCCAGATAGAATACCAGATAGAATGTCAGAAGATATGCCAGAAGATATGCCAGATAGAGTGCCAGAAGATATGCCAGAACATATTGCAGAAGACATGCCAGGTAGAATGCCAGAAGATATGCCAGATAGAATGCCAGAAGATATGCCAGATAAAATGCCAGAAGATATGTCAGATAGAATTCCAGAAGATTTGCCAGTAACAAAACGTATAGATGTCATGGTGGGGATAACTCGAAGTAAAGTACTGTTTTGAACGGATGCAGAGGCTGCAGAGGGGCGTCCTAGATAGCCAAGTTGGTTTTTAATTTCAACAAATCCCCCTGACAAAAATGACCGAACACTTGATTTGTGGTTACAAAGTGCGAGCCCCCAGGTAGCCCATGGAATTCACAGGGGGATCTTGTAAATAATATAGTATAATATAGCTCATATATACTTTCTGGAATGGGATTTATAAGCCAACATGTTTACTGGGGGGGTCCACAAGTGTATGACATGGGAATTGTAGCTGGGTAGTTTCGTGGTTTAGTTACCAAAATACGGGTTTCAAGCAGCGATTATGGGGTCTCACCAAGAACATATATGGGAATGATACATATTAACAATATAGTATTACATGTGACAATCCCATCCCCCTGATATTTAAAAAATCTGACTTCAAGGCAAAATGACCCAATACCAAACGTTTGTTTCTAAGATTAGGGGTAAGGGAATGATGTCAATTATAAGTTGATAAGAATTGAGAAATCCAGAATGTGGTGACAATTTGACAAGTTTACACGCAACAAACTCAAACAAAACTATAATTTGATGAGGAACACACGTACTGGAACTAGGTTCAATTGGAATTGGTGCAACCAGACTGGCAAATCGAAAATCATCCTTTGATGTAATTATTGAGGATGCTAGTGACTTTGTGTAGGTTATAAAGTCATCAGCAGTAGGGCTTGGACATCACTTGGGACATGCCTTGAACACCAAAACAAGCAGAACTATACAACTTCAATAACTATCAGGACTTGGTTGTTTTCTAAACAAACATCAAAAGTCCAAGTATCCGTGTGTTGGTTTCTAAAGGAACAATTCCTGATACAATCAGGGAATTTTCACCAACACAATGAGGCACCAGAACGCTTTATAGATTTTAGTTGCCAAGTAGGATGCTCATCGATACGATCATCTGGCTAGATTACGTGTCGATCTCCATGTAGCCTGCGTCACAATATATGATGAGTCGGTATGAGGAGAAATGTTGATGCCACCCGATTTTACTCGGTATTCCTTGGGTGAGTACGTCAATACTTCAATATTTTGCTACAAATGGGAATGTCCGCTTACCCAAAACGATGAAAGATACCCTCCACAAAACTCACAGCTATGAAAGCCATGGCCCATTTCGTTCATGGTGTGTTTCTAAAGCTTATATTTTTCATAGTCTGTAGCTCTGTAACAAACTACCAGACGGTATCTAAATTAACCAATCAACAATAACGTTTGTCTGAGATTGGAATAGTTACTCTCTGGTAATTTTACATAGCTCTATGCTATTGAACATCACTAGTTTCTAAAAGTAAATCATCAAACTAAATTGGGCCATGGCTTCCATAGCTACGTCAAATTATCAGAGGGTACACTCCAATTGTCATTTTTTTTATCATTACATATATATATACATTTATGTTTCTTTGTTATATGTTTCCATGAGTATTCTTTTTGTTCATCAGAGTTAACTTTTCTCAACTATCGTAAGTCGTCGTCAAGCATAGAGAAACCATAGCCACGGCGCTTCCCCCGAGGCCCCCGGCTGGCGGGACGGCTGGCGGGACGGTTCAGGCGGGACAGTGTCAAGGGCCCCTGCTTTCGGACCCTGCAAAATGGATGGTTCGAAAAGTTGGTAATTTATATATAGCTTTTTCTTAATGGTATATGTGTATATATATATATAGTGAGTTTGTTCATGGGATACTCAGTTTAGTTTGATATATTCTGTAACCATAGGGACATCATAGGGATTTAAGATTTAAGCATCAAATAAGGGTTTTAGTGAGGATCTAACCGTAACTTTTGGAGGTTTTAATATTCTTTTGCCATCAAACATTTTGCCATAATTTATAAATTACGGTTGGTTGATGATCAGAAGGTGCTGTCCCAGTTTGTTAGCTGAGTCGGTTCAAAACTCCAGCAACTAGAGTTAATGGTCCGGATATGCGGTGATTTTCAATTCAGTGACCAAAATTCAGCTCTCGCTACAGTCTCGTGGGTACCAGCATACCTGCATTCAAAAGAGAGCAATGGGGGAGTGTAAGTTTCCCTTTGCTACGCATTTGAATTTTCTGTAACTAGTTATTTGCAATGAGTGTCATAGACTTATGTCTAAATGTATAGATATTTACATACATCCAGGCATGCATTTACATAGATATACAGATCCTTTTTTAAAAAGAAGAACGCATACATATGTATGTCATAGATGTGGTAAATGTTGGGGCAAATCCCATTGTTTATCAGCAGTTTTCCCATCAAACCTTTTGTAACCCCCCTCATGTTTGGGCAATAAGTATGATATATTTATGATGATGTTCCGATTATGTTCCCATTTGTTGCTTGGCACTGTCCAATACTTGTATGATCAGGCAACTATCTTTACAGCCGGCATCGCTACAATTTTGTTGCTGGTATGTTGATTCAATGTGTTCACCCTCAACAAAAAGGATGATCCTTGTGTTTTGTTTACAACACGATGTGGGATGTTAATCATAGATGCCCCTTTCCTACTGATTGGTTGATTGATGGTAGAGGGGTTAAACCCTCCACAACCAATAATTAAATGAGAATACATGGTATAGCAATCACCGACCTCTCTACTTTTCCCACAAAGACATCATTGTTGTATAGGAGTCCACAAAAAGGAAAGTGTTTTCCCTCCTATTCTGATGATGATGTCCTTATATATTTTCCTTGTTTTTTGTGCGGATCGCTGTAGCATCCCACACAAAGTTCGAGCCGTATGTTACTTCTTTTTGTTCGGGGATTGCTAAAAAAACTATACCATGCTATACCAGTATTGGTTGAAGGTAAATCTACAAGAAAGCCTTCGGGATGTGGAGGTAAACATCATCTTTTCTGTATTTTTTTCCGTTGAACCAATCGGAGGTTCATTGCTCCATTCCCAACTGGTGTTGCTGAGAGCCACATTGTCCTTGGTGCGATTCAGATGATATTAGCATTGTCGCTGGATATTGCTGGTAAAACGTCATTCTCAACATTCTCCACCAGTACTATAAAACGTCATTATCAACATTCTCAACCAGTACTATAAAACGTCATTATCAACATTCTCAACCAGTATATACTATGATCCCATTATATTCCCCATATTCCTGGTTTTGTTGCTTAGATTTCTTTGCTTCTGACTAGTTCAAACCTATATGTTTCCCTATGTTTCCACATTTTTCCAATTTTTTGGGATGGGGACCCCCCCCCCCGGTTCTGTCGCTTTAACGAACGAGTTCTCACCAAACACCCACCGTTTTTGGCGACTGTTCGCAGAACGTGGTGACGTACATCGCGGATACCGTGGCCGAGACGGTGGCCACAGTAGCATCTGTCATACCGAGTGCCCAGGCAGCCGGGGAGGGATTACGCATGTGACATATGTGTGTATACGTATTTGTGTGTGTACATAGATATGTTTGTATTATGTATATATATATATAATGATTTTATTATAAATGTATGTGTATGCATATTTGTGTATATATATATATATTTATTTATTGCATGTCATTTGTATATATAAATGTATAGATACAATATATATATATATATATATATATGTATCTAAGTGCGTGCATGCATGCATGCATGCATGCATACATACATACATACATACATACATACATCAATACATACATACATATATATATATAATGTGAAGTTCCTGCCTGTTGGCTGTGCTTGTGCCAACGTTTGACCCTTCGACAGACAATGTGGAGATCTGGCCGAGCAAGGTTGAACTACTCCTACACGCATGGCCTCATGGAAAGATTCTGTAATTGGCGACACGTTTAATTCTGGGATGCAAAGGTACGGCTTACCAGAAGTTGCAGCTTCACCAGAAGGAGCTGTTGGTGAACGATGTGTCTTCCATCAAGAGGTTGGTGGAACTGGTAGGTGGTACATGGGGAGCAATTCCTTTGGAAAAAAAGTTTGAACTTGTAGAAAAAGCGCTGTTCAGAGGCAGCCAGAAGGTGGATGAATCTAGCGATTCCTATCTGTCTCGAACCGATGTGATCTGGACTGAGCTTTTGACCAAGGGAGCGGACCTCAAGGAGATTCAGTCATACATCATCCTCAGGGGTAGCCGTCTCAATGCTGATGATAAAAAGAGAGTGATTTTGGAGTCAGGGGCAGAAAAGGGTGGTGTCCTTGAGCTGTCCAAAGTTCAAGCAGCAATTCGAATGGTGGGTTCTGGATTCTTTCAGGAGATGACTGGAGCCAAACGTGACAAAAGCCTGAAAACATATGATCACACAGCTTTCACAGTTGATGAGATGGGTGAAGATGATACTCAGGAAACGTTCTGGGTACAGGATGAACTAGATGACCAGGTCCTTGAGACCCTTGCCACCGAAGATGATGAAGATGCAGCTCTCATCCTTCAGTTCGAGGATGCCATCAGTGAAACCATTCAGAACGACAGCGAGATGTGTGCCTTTTACTCGTCCTATCAAGAGGCGCGCAAGCGCTTGTCAGAAAAGGTGCGATTCCGTGGATTCTGGGCGGTGAAACGTGGAGACAAAGGCTTTGGAAAGAAAGGTAAATCCAAAGGCAAAGGGAAAGGTAGTCTGGCCAGCCGAATTGCAAACTCATACTGCAGAATTTGCATGAGAAAGGGGCATTGGAAAAATGAATGCCCGAGCCGCAAAATGTCCGGCAATGCATCATCAGCGGCATCCTCTCACATCAAAGCAGGCCAAACCCAGGCCAAGCACGTACCCAAGGCACGACTGGTTGTCTTAGGCTATGAAGATCCACTTGTACATGAGATCCCGAGAGACAGTCCAACGATGTCCAAACTGAGTCGTATGTTGATCCTTCAAACTGCTGCATCCCAACAATGGGAAATTGAATCTTTTGATATCCGCACTGCCTTTTTGAGAGGAACTGAAACCACCAGTAGAACTCTGGGACGTGAACCACCAAATGAAATGAGGGAGAAAATGAAGTTGAAATTGAAGAAGTGCTCAAGCTCATGAAGGGTGCCTATGGAAGAGTGGACGCCCCATACTTGTGGTTCTTGGAGTTCAAGACCGGCTTAGTGAACAGGCAGGTTTCGTTCACCCTGAGACAAAGAGAACTGAAGGTATCCTGAGAATTCATGTGGACGATGGTCTAGGATGTGGGTCGAAATATTTCTCACAAAAGCTCAGCGAGATATAACGAAAATTTTCCTTCGGAAGCCACAAGAAACGCAATTTTACTTTCACAGGACTCCGAATTGAACAACAAGCTGATTTTTCCATCAACATCAATCAAACTCAATACATCAAAGACATTCACTCAATCATCATTTCACGTGAACGTCGAAGTCAACCAGATGCCGTAGTCACAAGAGAGACAAGCTCTCAGGGCAGTGATTGGATCACTTCAGTATGCTGCAGTGAATTCCCGGCCGGATATCTGCTCTAGACTCAGTTGGTTGCAGAGTGAGATTAACCGAGCCAAAGTCAGCACGCTGATTGATGCCAATCGAATCCTGCATGAAGCACGTTTGCATGCCGGGGTACAGATCACAGTCAAGGCCATTCCAATCCAAGATGTTCGGTTTGTAGCTTTCTCTGATGCCTCCTTTGCATCCAACAAAACCACCAGCTCCCATCAAGGTATGATGATCATGGCATGCCATCAAAATATAGGTCCCAACCACCGCAGTGATATAAGTCCTGTTATATGGCACCCTCGAAAGATTCAGAAGGTAGCAGTCAGCACGTTGTCAGCCGAAGCCATGTCATTAGCAGGTGCTGTTGATGTCCTATCATGGATCAGGTTGTACTGGGGCTGGATGCGTGATGTGACGCTTCCCTGGAAGGAAGCAGACCAAACTCTGCTGAAACTGCCTCCAGCGTTTGCCGCTCTGGTGCCTGAAGAAGCTGATGATGCATTTACACCATCTGGAAAGGCTCAAGGTTTGTTGAAAACATCGCCCAAGTCGACAGAAGCCATTATTACCACTGATTGCAAATCCTTTTTGATTTAATCAGTAGAACAGCTCCTCCTACATGCAGTGAGTTCAGAGCGCACTTGCAGGCAAAGCTCATCAAAGAGCATCTCCAGAACGGAATCCAGATCTGTTGGGTGCCATCAGGTGCTCAGGTAGCTGATTCATTAACCAAGATCATGCACAACACGATGCTCCGTGAATGCCTGCGCATTGGCCGGTATAGCCTCCATGATGAGTCAGAGATCCTCAAAGCACGAACTGATTCAAGAGCCCGGCTGCAATGGATTAGGAATAGTTCCGAGAATATGCAGGGTTAGATGTTTTTCTTGGTCTGGAAGCTACTTGAAGAGCAATTTTATTTGGTAAGCTGGTAGTGTCGTTGTGGAGGCAACAACTTCAAAGTGCAATTTGTGAAGAACACGAGGAACACTGGAAGATCGGCCATCGTTTCGTGTATTATTTTTTTGCAACTGGACCAGAGAGATCAACATCTGGGGAAGCATATAGATCCTCAGCCAGGACATGAGCGAACATTTTTACAATATTGGGAGTGTGAAATTCCTGCCTGTTGCTCATGTCCAACACTCTTGTATCCACATCATGTCCCAGAAGGTTCCTTCACCATTTTCATCCCGACAGCCGGGGAAGGCTCAGGGAGCAGTGGAGGGTGCGGATAGGCTTGCGCCATTGGAAGGCGTTGCCGTGCCGACGCTTGGTGAAACCTTGGAGGAAAACAGGATTCTGCCACGGTGTGGCTGTGCGCCTGCAGGGCAGGCTTGGTGGATCAGGTTTGGCCCGTTACCAGTTTGATAATATAAACATAAATGTATACATATATATATATATATAAACATAAATGTGTACATATATATATATACCTGTATCATGTATAGTATGTTTCTAAGTGTGCAATATGTTCAAAACATGTTTGACACATTGATTGTTTGACACCACCAGTGGAGAAAAACGCATGCAATATAAATATGTGTTGATTAAACCCTCAGATGGAAGGTGGATCTTGGCTTAGCCATGTCCACGTTTTGTACTTGAGATCCCCATGTTGGTTGGATTGATGGCTGGTTAACGAGATAGAACCTCCAAACATCACCAGTGCAGAGCTAAAGCCATGGCAGCTGATATCTCTACCGAAAGAGCCAACCCCGAGTAGACTCGATCTCTCCTTCAGAGTTCGGGGAGCAACTTGCAAGTGTTGCTGGTTTCCCAGATGGGGGTTTCCATACATATCATAAATAGGGTATTCCAATAGCTGGATGGTTTATGATGAAAAAACCCATTGAAATGGATTATTTGAGGGTCATGTTTTTTTCATCATAAACCATCCATAAAACCATCATAAACCATCCATAAAACCATCATGGGTCATGGTTCCCATTGATGGTTTTACCGTGTTTTACACATTGCAGGTTTCGCCCATCGCGGGGTGGAATCATGGGAAAATGTCACCTGAGCAAGATATGTTCGCAGATCCTGCAGTGGTTTGAGCTGTTTTTGTTTGATCCAAAAAAGGGGTCATGACGTATGTCATTATCATATACCCTCTGGTTACTTAACATAGCTATGGAAAATCTATTATACATGGAGGTTTTAATGGGAAAATCATCTATAAATGGGCCATTTTCCATGGCTATGTTAAATAACCAGAGGGTAATTGGGGAGGATTGCCATGAATTACATATTAAATTATGTGATTAAATTAGGATGCAATTTACTATCATTAATTGTTATATACTATGTGATTACTATCAGTTATTATATATTATAACTAAAAAGTATTGTTAAAATATCATGACATATTTTATATTAAAAATCTTAACTATATTTTAAGATATTGCCATATCAATCAATATAACACACATATTAGTTATTAATTATAACTAAAACTATTATTAAACCATAGAAGCGTTGCTATCGTGCCATATCTTCACCTGCTGATTCTGCGCCCCCACATCGCGCGTAGGTGGAAGAGTCTTCTGGCGGAAATCGGTCGACCTTGAAATCGAGAAGTGTCGATGGGGATTTAGCGAACTAACATGACACATCTAGATAATAGGAATTAATGGGTAAGATATAGGAATTTCATAGGATACCCACATGGGATTTAATTAATCGGGATTGAATGGGAACAAATATGGGGATTTAATATGGATTTAGCCAATTAATACGGGAATATGATGAGGATAGGATTGCTAAATGGATAGTAAATGGTGCCAATAAAGGGAAAACTACAGGAATTTGACCAATGAGGATTGTGATGAGGATATGGCTAGCATTCCTCAAGCTCCATGGATTTAAGAATTAAATGGTGACTTTAGCCATCAAAATTGTTTACTATTTCCATTTGGGTATGGGTCAAGATTGGGTTCTCCAATAAACCCTGCTAAATAGGGGAATGGAAGGCTACTTTCCTAAAGAACTGTTCGATTCTAAGGGTCAGCGTAACGAGGGGGAATGAGACCTAGAAATGGGAATGCACAAATCGAACGTAATGTTTGATTACCGGACACTTGGGCTAAGCAGATTTGGAGATTGGATTTACCAATAGTTAAGCAGTTTCGACAGAATTTTGAGGAATTAACACTAACGGCGACATTACACCATTACATTGGCAATATCAGACATCTCAGATGAGTTTTTTCCGGATAAAATTCAAGAATTCACCAACTCAAAGGAAAAACCGCCAGCTTTTTTTTTGCCGGGGAGATTGTGGAGCACTGCCATTAATCCCTGATGAAGCCTCCCAAAGAAATGGTCGCAACAGATCTGAGAAGGTCCTGGCAGTCCGTCAAATCTGAAGTACGTGGATCATAACATGTTATAAAACTTGAAAACCCTGGTGCTGGTATGTAATTCAACGTCATTCGTTTACTAAAATTACCAACCACTCACTAACTCCAGGAACCACCTTGGCAAATTCCAATATTTTGTGGTTGACCTTGGATACTTTGCAACACTGTTGCATCAAGCTGCCTGGAATTCAGTCAATGGACCTAGTCCACGAAGGTTTACCCAGATTGCATGTTGATTTGAATTCACCAATGTCGCCAACGAACATGCTATGCTTGGCCAGCAAAAGCGGGACATCTAGGATTTTTTTGTTTGGGAGGCGCCACAAAAACCACGGGAATAACCAGGGAAGGCTTTCCATGCACAAAAAGAGAAGTCAACCTTAAAATTTAAGGCTCAAGTTTCTCTAAAGAATTAAGGATAAATAACATATATATAATTCAATGCATCGATGAAATAGTTTGGAATATAGCAACCCTTTGTTTAAATATGATGGATAAAGCTGATCAACATCCAATATTTAGATTTGTTTCTGCTATATAAATATGTCTCTGGCAGGCATTCACATTTTGATGTTTGAGTCAAACATTTTTTTTTAATAGGGAGGTTAGTCCCCCATATTTCATGTGTGTCTATATTTCTATGTAGAAAACATATTCAACATGAAACAGAATTGCAGTGATATTATGTTTTTGAAAAAATGATAATGTTCATGAGTTGAGGACACTGATCATCATGATAATAATGATAATAATGATAAAGCAGGTAATACTGGTAATAATGATAATACTGATACTAATGTTAAAAATAAATATAATGATAATAATGATAATAAAGGTAAAGTTCATATTACTGATAATAATGATTACTGATAATGATGATAATAATCATGAACATGATAGAACTAATCATGGTTATTTTTTGATACTAATAGTCATGTTCATGATTCTGACCATTTTTAATAATGATCATGATGATCGAAGTAAGTTTAGAAGTCAAACTTCCGACAATATGGAAAGATGAAAAGAAGAGATGGGCAGAGTCAGAGAGAAGAGAACGCGAAGCACATTTCGAAGTCAAAATGTACAAAACACCACATGTTCGGACCACTTTTGGAAGTTGAGATGTCAAAAAAGTGCATGCCGTTGTGGCGCGAAGCACATTTCGAAGTCAAAATGTACAAAACACCACACGTTCGGACCACTTTTGGAAGTTGAGATGTCGAAAAAGTGCAGGCCGTTGTGGCGCGAAGCACATTTCGAAGTCAAAATGTACAAAGCACACCAGGTTCGGAGCACTTTTGGAAGTTGCGATGTCGAAAAAGTGCAGGCCTTTGGGAAGGAAGGAAGGAAGGAAGGAAGGGAGGGAGGGAGGGAGGAAGGAAGGAATGAACAGGAGGGAAGGAAGGAGTGAACAGAAGGGAAGGAAGGAATGAACGATATGCTGTCTCTTTTAATGTTGCGCGCGTCGTGCTCCTACCCACCTATCAGTTTGATATTCCCTCTCTATCTATCCAGTTATCTTTCTACCTATCTATCTATCTATCGTTCTTTCTTTCTATCTATCTACCTATCTATCTATCTACCTATCTATCTATCTATCTTTCTTCCTCTGACTATGTATCTATCCACCGATCTTTTTTTTATCCATCCATCTATCTATCTATCTATCTTTCTGCCTATCTATCTACTTGTCTCTCTATCTATCTATCTATCTTTCTTTCTATCTATCTATCTATCTATCTATCTCTCCGTCTATCTACCTGTCGATCTATCTATCTATCTATCTACCTGTCCATCCATCTATCTATCTCTCCGTCTATCTACCTGTCTATCTATTTATCTATCTAATCTATATTTTTATTTATCTAATCTATCTATCTATCTACCTATCTATCTATAGTATCTGTCTATCTACCTATCTGTCTATCTATCTATCTATCTAACTGACTATCTATCTATCTATCTATCTATCTATTTCTATCTCTCCATCTATCTATCTATCTATCTACCTATCTATCTACCCATCCATCCATCTATCTATCTATCTATCTATCTATCTATCTATCTATCATCTATCTATCTATCTATCCATCCATGTATCTATCTATCTATCCATCTATTTATCCATCCATCCATCCATCTATCTAACCATCTATCTATCTATCAATCAATCTATCTATCTATCTGCCTTTCTGTCTGTTTATCTGTCTATCTGTCTACCTGTCTATCTATCTATCTATCTATTTTTCTATTTATGATCTATCTATCTATTTATCTATCTACCTATCTTTCTATCAATCAATCAATCAATCACTCAATCAATCAATCAGTCAATCAATCAATCAATCAATCAATGAATATATCCATCCATCCATCCATCCGTCTATCTATCTATCTATCTATCTTTCTTTCTGCCTATCTATCTACTTGTCTCTCTATCTTTCTTTCTACCCACCTTTCCACAATTCAATCTATCTACCCATTCATCTACCCATCTTTCAACCAATCAATCCATCCATCCATCCATGTCCATGTATCTATCTATCTATCTATCTACCTACCTATCTATCTATCTATCCATCCATCGATCTATCTATCTATCTACCTATCTATCCATCTATCTTTCTATCCATCCATCCATCCATCTCTCTGTCTAACTATCCATCTATCTATCTACCTATCTATCTATCTATCTATCTATCTATGTATATATATATATCCGTGTTGCTCTGTATCTTTCTGCCTATCTATCTACCTGTCTCTCTATCTTTCCTTCTACCCATCTTCCAATCATTCAATCTATCTATCCATCCACTTACCCATCTTTCAACCGATCAATCCATCCATCCATCCATGTCCACGTATCTATCTACCTATCTATCTTTCTACCTATCTATCTTTCTATCTATCTATCTATCTATCTAACCTATCTATCTATCTACCTATCTATCGATCTTTCTATCTATCTATCTATCCACCTATCTATCTTTCTATCCATCCATCTACCCATCTTGTAATCAGTCAATATTTCCATCCATCCATCCATGTATCTATCTATCTCTCTATCCATCCATGTATCTATCTATCTATCTCTCTCTCTCTCTCCATCTATCTATCTATCTATCTATCCATCTATTTATCCATCCATCCATCCATCTATCTAACCATCTATCTATCTATCAATCAATCTATCTATCTATCTGCCTTTCTGTTTGTTTATCTGTCTATCTGTCTACCTGTCTATCTGTCTATCTGTCTATCTATCTATCTATCTATCTATCTATCTCATCTATCTAATCTATCGAATCTATCGATCTATCTATCTATCTTTCTATCTATCTATCTATCTCTATCTATATCTATATCTATCTATATCTATCTATATCTATCTATATCTATCTATATCTACCTATATCTATCTATATCTATCTATATTTGTCTGTCTACCTGTCTATCTATCTATCTATCTATCTCTCCATCTATCTACCTATCTATCTATCTATCTATCCATCTATTTATCCATCCATCCATCCATCTATCTAACCATCTATCTATCGATCTATCTATCTATCTATCTATCTATTTGCCTTTCTGTTTGTCTATCTGTCTATGTGTCTACCTGTCTATCTATCTATCTATCTTTCTATCTTGTCTGTTTGTTTAACACAATGGTTGCAGGATTAATACAACGGCAAGCAACACAGAACCGTCCATGCACTAGTGATCACATGTATGCAAGTCGCGGGAAACACGTCCAAAAACGGCAAGAACAAAGCAAAATCGCTCAAAGCCAAAGAAAACCGGTGAAAAGCAAAGAAAACACCCAAAAAACGTTTAAAACTCTGGAAAATGAATGGAAACCAAGGAATACACCGGTTGGCGCCATGGAACAAGCAAACAACACACCCCGCCACGCAAATCCAAAAAAAAAACAAAACTCAGAAAAGAAAATCCCAAAATAATTCCGCTTCCCTTATGGCACTGGGTGGCGCACTTGGGCCCGTTTTGGTCGCCGGTGACGCCGCGGCATTTTGCGTGGCAGGCGTGGCACTTGGTGACATCTACCTTCGTTTTGCGTGGCAGGCGTGGCACGTCACAGCCACCTTCGTTTTGCCTGGCAGGTGTGGCACTTATGGCACTGGGCGGCGCGCTTGGGCCCGCTTTGGTCGCCGGTGACGCAGCGGCACTTTGCGTGGCAGCCGTGGCACTTGTTGACATCTACCTTCGTTTTGCGTGGTAGGCGTGGCGCTTGGTCACATCCACCTCCGTTTTGCGTGGCAGGCCTGGCACTTATGGCACTGGGTTGGCCCTGGTGCCATGGCTGGCACCACTTTGTCACACACCACCTTTCACACACCATCTTTGACACACCCTCTTACCATCTTTCACACAACTTTGTCACACACCATCTTTGTCACCCACCATCTTTCACACACAACTTTGTCACCCACCATCTTTGACACATCACTTTGTCAGACACCATCTTTCACACACCATCTTTGACACACCCTCTTTCTCACACCATCTTTGTAACACACCATCTTTCACACACCATCTTGTACACCCAACTTTGTCATCTTTCACACACCCTCTTTCACACACCACTTTGTCACACACCATCTTTGTCACCCACCATCTTTCACACACCATCTTTGTCACCCACCATCTTTCACACACAACTTTGTCACACACCATTTTTGACACATCACTTTGTCACACACCAGCTTTCACACACCACCTTTGGCACACCACTTTGTCACACACCATCTTTCACACACCATCTTTCACACACCGTCTTTCACACACCACTTTGTCACCCACCATCTTTGACACACCCTCTTTCACACACCACTCTTTCACACACCCAAGTTTGTCACACACCATCTTTCACACACCTTCTTTCACACCCAAGTTTGTCACCACCATCTTTGACACACCACCTTTCACACACCACCTTTCACACACCATCTTGGACACACCATCTTTCACACACCACTTTGTCACACACCATTTTTGACACATCACTTTGTCACACACCAGCTTTCACACACCATCTTTGGCACACCACTTTGTCACACACCATCTTTCACACACCATCTTTCACACACCATCTTTCACACACCATCCACACCATCTTTCACACACCATTTTTTCACACACCATCTTGTACACCCAACTTTGTCACACACCACCTTTGACACACCATCTTTCACACACCACTTTGTCACACACCACTTTGTCCCACACCATCTTTCACCATGCCATCTTCCACACACCCTTTCACACACCATCTTGGACACACCATCTTTCACACACCACTTTGCCACACACCATCTTTCACACACCAATTTCATACACCCTCTTTCACACCCAAATTTGTCACCACCATCTTTGTCACCCACCATCTTTCACACACCATCTTTCACACACCATCTTTGTCACCCACCATCTTTCACACACCACTTTGTCACCCACCATCTTTGTCACCCACCATCTTTCACACACAACTTTGTCACATCATCTTTGACATCACTTTGTCACACACCATCTTTCACACCCTCTTTCACGCACCACGGGTTTGTCTCACACCGTCTTCAACACACCATCTTCCACACACCATCTTGTACACCCAACTTTGTCACACACCATCTTTGACACACCATCTTTGGCACACCCTCTTTCACACACCCAAGTTTGTCACACACCATCTTTCACACACCATCTTTCACACACACACACCATCTTTCACACACCACTTTGTCACCCACCATCTTTGACACACCCTCTTTCACACACCACTTTGTCACACACCATCTTTGACACACCATCTTTCACACACCACTTTGTCACATACCACTTTGTTTCACACCATCTTTCACCACACCATCTTCCACACACCATCTTTCACCACACCACCTTTCACACACCACTTTGTCAAACACCATCTTTCACACACAACTTTGTCACACGC
>Ga0126342_10012322_pt1 | contig 15249 bp, 12 predicted proteins | sample Cyp1metagenome_FD_92528 | JGI IMG/M metagenome (GOLD analysis project Ga0126342, IMG submission 92528) | Coral microbial communities from Lord Howe Island, Old Settlement Bay, Australia - Cyphastrea 1 metagenome | ecosystem: Host-associated > Invertebrates > Cnidaria > Coral ...
CCATACCCTTCCATAGCTCATATAAAATTCACCAACTATTCACCGACTATCTTTTACGACTACCATCCTCAGAGCTGCTTGAAAAACATCTTTTTCGCTCTCGGGCCAACCGTCGTCTAGTTTCAATGTCTGCTTAGATTCTCTTGAATTTTGGCTTGCAAAGATAGTTTTCTGGACGTTTCTGGAATGGTTTATTTGCTGGCAGTTTTTTATGTGTGGCCCCAAAATTACAGCTTCGTGGCGGCGGCAGCTCCGGCAAAACCAAATTCATTCATCCTTTTGGTGTTGTTTTCTTTCTTTGCAACTTTGGTTTTTCGACCTTTGTTCGGACACTTCGACCGGCATGATTGGTATCATACATGATATACACGTGCACATACACACCCACCCAGCAATCGCCCGAGGTGGCTGAAAGGAATCTATACCATTCTATACCCTCTTCCGTTATTTTAAACACACTTGATCGCGGCATTGTAGTAAGTTTGTGTGACACCAGCAGGACAATTGAAGAGCATGACAAGCAGACAAGCGGACATTTGGCGAACCGCCAACAGGGCAAAAAGAGCGAAGAGGAAAAGAAGACAAAAGAGGAAAACCGCCCGAATAATATTGCAACAAGAAACGGAACAAACAACAGGACAAGATAAACAACGCAACAAGGTAAAGCATATGTTCTAATTCCTGGATGCGGTAACAGGGAGCGCAAAGCAATATGACAACCAGACACAACGAGACAATCAAATAGCAGACGACCCAACAACGGGGTGTTGCAACCGCAGATTCCCAGGGTGACAGAAAGTTAAGAGTTTTGCATTGAAATCCGCCCGCGCCGAAGATGCCGAAGCGTTTTTTGTGTGGACGCGTTAACCGAAAGCTATTGCAATAGCTATTAAGCTTTAGCTTTGGGGGGCTGCCTTTATTGCTTTAGAACCTTATGTTTTTGCTCAACACAGGCCCAACATAGGCCAACATAATTCAACATGGACCTAACAGATCTTATATGGTCCTGCATTGCCTAACATGCTTTAACAGGCCCAATATAGGTCTAACATAGGTGCAACGTAGGCCCAACATGGCCCAGTGTTGGGCCCAACATAGAGCTAACATGGGCTAATTTACTCCTAATATAACCCTCTAAATATACAAATATATGTTATTTTTTGGTCTTATTACGAAACGACCAGAATACCAGGAGGAAAGAGGAACAACAGAACGAGATAAAATAAGTACGCAACTAAACATCGAGTATTAACAAATAATATATGGAATTGGGAAAAAAATATCGAGAAAAAAATTAATTAATTATATAATTAAATAAATAAATATATAACCAAAAAAATGAAATATAAAATATTGAAAATTAAAATATATATATATATAAATATTATTATTTATATTACGGTAAGGATGGTATTGTGCGTATATAAATTGGTTGATTCGGAAATTTTAAAAAAAAATGGCCGAATATATCTTTAATTGATACGAAAAATATAACGAATATTTTTTTGTTTGATTTTTTTAGGAAATAATCCGATTATTTTGAAATTTTTGAAATTTGGAAAAACGGGAAATTTTTAAAAAAATATTTGTTTTTGATATTTTTATTTTGCGATTTTAATTTTTATCCCGTATTATTTTATAATATATATAATGTATATAATATATATGATATATATAATATATAATATATATAATATATATAATAATTATATATAATAAATATATAATAATATATTAGAAATAAGATATTAGAAATAAATTTAGGTTTGAATAAATATAAAATAATATAAATTATTAAAAAAATTATATATTTGTTAAATTGTTATATTTATTGAAATTTGGTTTATAAGAATGTATTTCTTATATTTCTTAAATTTATTGAAAATTTTTAATAAGGAATAATTTTTTTATATTTATTAAAAATAGTTTTTAAAAAAATAATTATTTTATTTTTATTAAATTCTTATATTTATATAAAATTATTAATAAAAAATTAATATTCTTATTTCTATTAAATTATAATTATATTTATTGATGTTTTTTTTATAATAATTTAATTCTCCTAATCCAATTAAATTCTTGCATTTATTGAAGATTTTTAATAAGGATTTAGTTTTCCTATTCCCATTAAATTTCTATTTATATTTAGTAAAAATATTTAATAAATCTTAGATTTTTTTTTTTTATTATTTTTTTTTGTTTTATTTTTTTTTTAATTTTTATTAAATATTTATATTTATTGATTTTTTTTTATAAAAAAATAATTTTTCTATATCTATTAAATATTTATATTCATTGATTTTTTTTTCTAATAATATTTATTATTAAATTATTATATTTATTAAAAATATGTGATAAGAATTTATTTTATTTTTTTTTCCATTCTTATTAAATTATTATATTTATTAAAGATCTTTAATAAGGATTTATTTATTTATTTTTATTTTTTTTTAACCCCATTAAATTCTTTTATTTATTAAAAATATTTAATAATTATTAAATTTTTTTTCATCCCCGTTAAATTTCTATATTTATCGAAAATGTTTAATAAAATTTTAATTCTCCCACCCCTATTAAATTCCTTTATTTATTGAAAATTTTTAATAATAATTATTATCATTGTTATTATTATTATGTCCAGATATTCGTTGCGAGTACGGGTAAATTTCAGGTTTTATCGCAATATTATTTATATAAATAATATTATTTAATTAAAATATTTAAATATGTTTTTTTTATTTTTATAAATATAATTTTATATTATTTTATTTTATATATTTAAATTATTTTATTATTTTACCATAATATAATTATTATTATTAATAATTTAATATTTATTAAATTTAATTAATAAATATTAAATATATATTTATATTTATAAATATTTATATCTTATAATAATATTATTTAAATTGTATCGAATTAAAATATATATTAGAAATTTTATTTAATTTATATTATAATTAATTATAATATTGTTTATTTTAAATTTTAATATAATATTATTTTTATAATTAAATATTTAATTTTAAAGAATATCCGATATAAAAAAGAAATAAAATGGAGGTAAATTCCCGAAGCACCAAATTCCGGGCAAATCTCGCAGTTGAGTCAAAATCCCGTAGCACCAATATGGCAGAAAAGTTGTAAGTCTCGGAAATTCCAAAATGTTCAAATTTCCGTGAAAATTAGAGGTTTCGTCCGAAAATTCCGGCCAATTTACCTATTTGTAACATAATTAATTATATAATATATTACATCAATTCCGGCTATAAATACGTGATTTCCGACCGAAACGTCCACTTTTTCAACAAATATTCCATATTATATAAAATTTATTTGTTATTAATTAAAAATATGGTTTTTAAATAAAAATATAAATTTTAAATTAAATTCTAATATTATATATTATATAAATAAAAAATCAATATATATATAATTATTATAAATAAAAAAATATATTAATTTATAATATTATAAAAATATAACATTATTATTTTAAATAAATTTATATATTAGATTAAAAAATATAAAATAAATTTAAATATATATATATATCCGTATATAACTATAATTAAAAAATAAAGAATATATTATTTCAAACCGATCATTTCCCAAAAAAACGAAAATATTAGAATATGTTTTTCCAAAAAAATACAAAAAATATATAAATATATAAATTATTTAAAACAAAAAAAAAATCAAATATAATATATTCCAAAAAATAATATTATATTATAAAAAAATAAAATAATTAAAATATAAGAAAAATAAAAATATACATAATATATATTAACCGCAAAAAATATTTAAAATATATATATATATATCAATTATAAAATATTACATATAAAATATCAAAAATAAAAATATTATATTTAAAAATAAAATATTTTCATATATATATATAATATTAAAAAATACATAGATATAATATATTATATCTCAAATATCTATATATATATAATTTCAAAAATATATATAAATCCATCGGAGGTTTGTTTTCAATAATTGCAGTGTATATGTCGCCAATCTATGCACATGCTAAGATAATAACACGACAAGTACATAAATAAACAAATAAAGCACGGCAAGTATATAAAATACGGCAAATTAATAATTATCGACGATGAATTTTGGGTTTATCCGAAAATAGCCAGAAAGCCAAATTACTGGTAACCTAGAATTCGGGTACCCCCAAATCAGGCATTGCGATGCGAGTTGTTCTGCCAAAATTCGCGGTTAAGTCGACCTCCCAAAGCACCAATTTTCGGGAAAATTTCGCGGTTCAGTCAAAATCCCGAAACACCAATTTTCCGGAAAATTTGCCGCTTTAAGAAATTCCTAAAGCGCCAAATTTCTATGAAAATTCGGGGTTTCGTCCGAAATTTCCGGAAAATTTGGGATTTTTAGCATAATTATATAATATATTAGATCAATTCCGGGTATAAATGTCGGGTTTCCGACAAGGGCGCCCACTTTTTCGACAAATGTTTCCTTTTCAAATATTTTATTTTATTTTAATTTAATTATAATATTTTCGGAAAATCGGAAGATATTTCCAATATTTTGTTTTATTTAAATAAAAATTATTGTTCCTATATTTATAAAATCATATTTAATTTATTATTCCTGGAATTATTATTTATTTATATTAATTTAAAAAATATAATATATTCCTATTTATAATCCATAATATTTCAAATTGTGGTTTCTATTTAAAAAGATAGTGTTGTGTTATTTGTCATATATGTTCCATTTTCAAAAAGTTCAAATTATAAGGAAATTCCGAATTATATTCCTATATATATAAATATCTGTAGTAATTTTCTGATCGCTCTCTTCCCATAAATCCGACCTTTGTTAGTCTCGCGACGCCCGCATTCATTGCTCACATGTTTTGCCAGCAAAGTCAAGCAAGAGCGGCCCTTTTCACCACACATTCCAGCATGACAATGTCGGATCAAGTAGGCAATGTAGGACTTTGATCTGGAGGCGGAGGATCCTGCTGCAAAGTCATGAGATCTGTGCTCAATTTCGGGGAGGAATCAGGTGGTGGCATATTTGGCATGTCCAGGTTGAGCTGCGCTTGGCTTGGAGCGTCCAACGCCTCATTTTCTTGCAGCCCACTTCCATTTGAATGTGTGCCTGTCTTTGTTGCATCGGCAGGACTCTCTTCAACAGAGGCGGTTTTTGCTTTTTCTGGCGCTACCGCCACACTTGTCGACCGTGATGCTGTTTGGTGGGCATCTGAAGCCTGTGTTGCTGTACTCTGTGATGGTTGTGCGGAGGGGGGTGAGGTAGGCGGGACCCATGGAGCAGCTGCAGGGTCAAGCGCGCCTGGAGCTGGCGACGTGGGCGCACCAAAGTATGGCGGGATGAGCTGTGTTGGAGCTTCATAGCCCGGGCCATGGTAGTTTGGCGTGCGCTCATGATTCTCATAGTATGCTTGGGCCTGCTGCTGCGGTGGTGGGTTTGTGGCTAGGGCAGGCGGCTCTATTCCAGGCAATCTCCGGCTGCAACATGCAGCCACATAGTCTTCATATCCAGGGATGATTGGTGGTGGCGGCGTCTGCCCAGGCACTCCATCAGTCCACTGGTATGTCAAAGGGGCATCCATGTAGGGGGCGCCACCTGGTGGATGTGGCGCAGTAGGGGTCATCTGCGCAGGAGGAATCCGTGGGGGAATCTGAACGGGCTGCATCTGTCCAGGTTGCCACCCAAGATCAGTCCTTGGGCTCAATCATGTTATCAACCACACTGAAACAAACTCCAGTAGCCTGCTGGCACCATGTTTTGAGCCGATTGAGGGTCCAGCAAAGCACCTTCAGCGAAGAAGTCGTCCATTTGGTCCCCAGCCTGGTATCGTATCATGCATGCTTTGACTCATGTTTTGACAGAGTTTTCATCTATCTAATCTATCTGATCTATCTGTACATGTTCATTACCGGCTCTGCACGCCTCCGCTTTTTTCTTTTTGTTCTTTTTGTTTTTACGTTTGCGCTTCTCATGCTCGTAGTGACAGAACTCGCACTCATAGCCATTCAAGCACCTCCAGAAAGTCACCATGGATATCAACTGCCGGTATGTCCACTGCAATCAGCTGAGCAAGTACCCCCGTCCATCCAAAAAAAATACTGCAAAGCAAGTTATTGCAAAATTGACCACCGTCACTCAAGCAAATCAGTTGGGAGAAGCCAGCACAACAAGTCAAGCCAGTCAGTGCACACCAGGCGTCCAGTCGCCTGTTTCGGGGATAAAAGCAGCATCTCTTACAATTGCCACTCTCATGAAACTCTGAGCCCAATGACCTCAGAATCCACATGAATCAAGCAAATTGAATCCTGTTTCGTGGTTGGCAAAGAACTGCAGCTACTCCGAGTGTAAGACTTAAGAGTACCGTGGCTGTTTGGTGCTTTGACTCGGATTCTTTGATTCGAATCTATTTATCTGTGGCAGCGACGGGTGCAAAGCACCCGGAGGTGGTTTTGGAGCAGTTTCAATCGTTCTGCCACTTGCAGCTAGCGCAGCCTGAGCATGAAACTTCACAATCAGAAGGAAGAAGTAGCGACAACCCAAATTACTAGTTCGGCTGTAGGTCTGCGTGGGAAGCAATTTTTTGCGGGGACAACTACCCAGTGCAAACTTGCAACAACTTCAACCCACCTGTCAGATCATTCTTCCCGCAAGTGCTCATCAATGGTTCACAAGTCTCATGCCCAACGCCGCATGGCACCTGCTGCCGCTCTGCTTCTGAGTCTGCATCTTCGTCGTCACTGTCGGGCTTTCCCAGAGCAAGCCTTGCAAATTCGGTGCCCAAGGCTCCAGCAGGTTCACGGACTGGAGCAAAAAGTGAGCCACAGGATGGATTTGGCGGAGTCGGAAAACCATATCCATGCTGACTCTGGCTTTGGTAGAGCACAGAGGCCTCGCAATTTGAATGCCAACATCAAAACGTCATCAGGGCTGAGCACAGTAAAACCCTTGCCTGGCTGGGAGCGACAGACAAAGGGAACCCTGAGTGCGTTTCGCACTCTTGAGTTGCAGGTGCTGTTTGACCTCATTTGCAGAGCGCAGCTGAATGGCACCCCACACACCAGGACAAACAAATCGAGTAAAAAAGAACAGCACCAAAAATTGGAATATACAAAGCCAGCATGAGCCAAACATGTTGCCACACACCCACGTAAGAAAGGTCTATATACTCTGTGATTGGGAGTGTAATTCTTTTCACCACGGGTTTGGTCCTTCAAATGGCCCTCTCTGACTTGGAATCCTGGTGCGTTTGCATCAGCAGAAAGCTTTGCCAATGCAATCAATGAAGTCAGTCACGGCATCAAATTGTTTATTCAATGTAGAATGTCCAAAACACCAACACATTTTTTTTGCTAGGGCGTCCAGGGGGTTGGCCCGAAATGAAACCACATTTAAAAACACCAACACATGGTGAAAGCAATGCCCATGTATGGCCAAGGTCTGGGCTCGAACATGGTGCCACTGTTGGTGGCACCTGGCGGCCAGTGCAGCACCGTTCATGTCAGATCCCATTCAAGCAAAGGCACTAAAATGATCTAAAACACAGGCATCTAGAGACAATCGCAAGGATGGCTTAGAACAAAGGAGGGCGGGAGCGACAATTCTTAGGACTTGCTCGAGCCCACTAGTGAGTAGTGCGCTGATGGAGTTGCAATTTAGAAACAGTGCCGCGGCTGCTTTCGGAATAAAAGCATCCTTGACCTTGTGAGAGGGGCCTTTGACATGCAAATCGCATGCTGCGGTCTTTCGCACGCGTGGTGCCAGACGCAAGTCACAAGTGTTTTCTTTGCATCTATCTTCACTTCATCAACCTGAACTTATGCAAACCCTATCTGAATCAGAACTACGCAATATTTCAAGAAAATGCTGTTGCATCTCCGCAGAACGGGAATTGTGATCTGCAATGAGCTTGGCAAAGCTCCAGAACGAACTGAGCTGCAGCGCTGGCAGGTTCAACTCAATGGCAGTCTCTAAAACAGGAAAAGGATGGAACTGATTGAAAAGGGATTTCTTGGATACTGGGTGATAGAGTCACATCATGTCACATCAGGTGGAGGTGCTCAATTCTTTCACTTGTAACTTATAAAACTGAAAGCTAATGTACAAATGTGGGAGCAAAACGATAGTCTTACAGAATCATTTTGGCGTAAGGTATCTGCCAATCAGTTTGGAGAAGACTTGTTATTCTTGATCAGTCCAAGTAGAGCTCATCAAGGGCGCATGAGGTCTCTTCTCTACCTTCATTAGACACATTATTGCCAAACATGTATCTTAGACCGTGCCTAGGTAGTCCCTCCAGTTGAGAGGTAAAAGATCAAATCATTCTTGCCTTGCACGCTCACCCAAATTGAGCTTCATTGGTACAGGGCTCAGCTACTTTCTTTCAAGCACCTGACTTTATGACACGGTTCTTTCGTGATCCTGGCCCGTCTTTCAAACCGCGAGTGAGGATCCATCAAGAATGGTCGGCGAGATGAAATACAGAGGACAGAGGGTTGGACTGCGAGGAACCGTGGCCCGTGAGGTCTCCCAACTTAGCTCCCGAGGAAGTGGACTGAGTACCTACAAGACCTGCAGAAACAAAGCACCGACAAAAAGCCAGCTGTTTGAATTGCGACAGCTGCGGAAAGAGACATGATTGGGACAAATCCCAGCGACTTGATTAGGACTTGACATGGGGTGGACCTGGAGAAGGTTCCATACAACAAATGTTGGCGCTGTTAAGCCGTTTCTGCTTGTCTGAAGCAAATGTTACGAAACGAAAATGCCACAGGACAGCCGTGCTTCTTGCATGTTGGCTCCGGGCTCATCTTTATTTCCTGCACTCGCCCTAGCAGGCCCTCACTAAGGCGTAACACACATCAGTGCATGTGAGCCACTATCAATTTCACAGATTGAACAGGTCGGCTGGTCAGCTGGTCAGTTTGCGCCGTGAACTCTATAAGTTAAATAAACCCTTCTACCTTTGGTGAATTACGCAAGTAATTACAGTATGTATATTATTGATATTGTTGATCATATTTAGCCACTCCAGGAAGTATCAAGAAGCCACCTCCTTCAGTGGCAAAGGGCCCCCAAAGAGCTCGTACCTTCCACGCTGAAAAAACCGTTGAATGCACAGCAAGGCGAGGTATGACAAACCAACACGGGAGTACAAGTCTCACTGCATTCTGGAATGTCTCAGGCCGCCTTGTGTCTGAAAATAAGGAGGTTCCGGTGGGTGAAGGAGTCATAAGTGGCGGAGTTGCTGGTAGAATATTGGCGGCCTCCCACTGGCTTCATGGCAGCGCATGCAACTCGCAGAAGAATTTCTTAAGTTGGCAATAACATCTGACAGCCCTGATTTATACTGAATCCGTTGATAAGGTCATCAAGAAAAGAACAACACTGCGTTTACTGCAGGTCTGAGAAGCCAACCAATCCAGACCTGTTCACTTTGTAAACTCTTTCCACACTTGAATACTGCAACCACGATAACCACCGAAAGCCGTTTCATTGATACAACATTCGCGAGGCAACAGGTCAGGACGAAATGTTTAAGCACCCCGCCGAACCGGTGGGACTCTTGTTCCTGCTATGGTGAGGAAATAGCATGCAGCAGCCACCCAACAAAGAAACCAATAAAACACGCATGCACATGGCAACTGTTTTGACACACTTCATGCATATCAACAGGGCCATCTATATATATATATATATAACAAACCATCACAGAAGTTGTCCGGTTTCCCAGGCAAGACCTTGTGAACATAGCCCATCAGGAGCTGCCTAGGCATGCCAAAACTCAGGAGTGGTTGTGAATTTTGGAGTTCTATGTGATTGCTGTGCAAGAGTTTGTGGAGTCTTGTTGCGGCCTCAAATGCTTGCCCATGCTTACCCCATCTGCCACCAACATGCCCAGGTGCTGAGATTTCTTCTACGGAGTCCAGCACAGCCCTCGAGTGAATGCAAACGACTCCCTCAACTGCTTAAGCCATCTTAAGTCGTCATCATGCATCAACACGTTTGCAATTGCAGAAACGGCTAGAAGGTGTGGCTGTCCGCCAGCCTTTTCACAAAGCCCTGGTAGTGCACCTGGAGCAATTGGAAACACAGAGCGTTGAACCAACACCCCAATGTCCTTAATTGTTCTTGTATTTTGGTGCGCCTGTGCCGGGGCAGTGCTTACTGGCTGGCTATTGTCCGTCGGAGTGTGTGAAGGTGAAAATCCAGATGGCACATCGATGAATGTATTCCTGAGCGCGACACAAACATCAGCTGGCAGGGAACGCATCATTCCTTCATCAAAAACTTGGCCACAGGCTTCACAGGCAAAGGCAGGCCGTCCTGGCAAAAACACAAAGCAAAATCCCAATAACAGAAATGATTCGTATGCATTCATCATAATTGTGTATACCTCATCATGTTAAATGTTACAATTATAGTTACTATTTCTATCTATCTATCTGTCTACCTATCTATCTATATATATGTTCTTTTTCTCTTGATTGTTTTCTTTCGTTCTATCTTTCTATCTCTCTATGTCTCTATCTTTCTATCTTTCTACCTTTCTATCTTTCCATCTGTCTATATTTCTATCTATCTAATCCATCTGTCTGTCTATCTGTCTATCTGTATATCTCTCTATCTGTCTATCTATCTATCTATCTAGCTAGCTAGCTATCTATCTATCTATCTATTTATCGATCGATCGATCGATCGATCGATCGATCTATCTATCTATCTATCTATCTATCTCTCTCTCTCTCTCTCCCTCTCTCTCTCCCTCTCTCATTTTCCTTCTTTCTTGCTTGCTTGCTTTTCGTTCTATCTTTCTATCTTTCTATGTTTCTGTTTTTCTTTCTTTCTACCTTTCTATCTTTCTATAATTTCTATCTATCTAATCTAATCTAATCTAATCTAATCTAATCTGAATCTAATCTAATCGAATATAAATCTAATCTATCTGTCTGTCTGTCTGTCTGTCTGCCTGTCTGTCTGTCTCTCTCTCTCTCTATCGATCTATCTACCTACCTTCCTTTCTTTCTTTCGTTCTATCTTTCTATCTTTCGATCTTTCTACCTTTCTATCTTTCTACCTTTCTATCTTTCTATCATTCTAATCTATCTACCTATCTTTCTATCTAGTCTACCTAATCGTTCTAATCTACCTAATCTTTCCGATCTTTCTGATCTATCTAATCTGTCTGATCTATCTAATCTTTCTAATCTATCTTTTCTGTCTAATCGATTAAGTCGATTTGATCTCTCTTATCTATCTATCTATCTCTCTAATCTATCTATCTATCTATCTATCTATCTATCTATCTATCTATCAAATCTAATCTAATCTAATCTAATCCAATCCAATCTAATCTAATCTAATCTATCTATCTATCTATCCTTCCTTCCTTCCTTCCCTCCCTCCCTCCCTCCTTCCTTCCTTCATTCCATCTATCTCTACCTATCTATCTATCTATCCATCCAGCCATCCAGCCATCCATCTATCTATCCTATCTATCCTATCTATCTATCTATCTATCTATCCATCTATCTATCCATCTATCTATCTCTCTCTATCTATCTATCTATCTATCTTTCTATCTATCTATCTATCTATCTTTCTATCTATCTATCTATCTATCTATCGATCGATCTATCTCTACCTATCTATCTATCCATCCTTCCATCCATCTATCTATCTCTTTCTATCTATCTATCTATCCATCCATCCATCCATCCATCTCTATCTATCTATCTATCTATCTATCTATCTATCTATCTATCTATCTATCTATCTATCTAATCTATCTAATCGATCTAATCTATCTAATCTATCTATCTAATCTATCTATCTAATCGATCTATCTAATCTATCTAATCTATCTATCTAATCTATCTATCTATCTAATCTATCTATCGATCTATCTATCTATCTATCTATCTATCTAATCTAATCTAATCTAATCTAATCTAATCTAATCTATCTATCCATCTATCTATCTATATCTATCTATCTATCTATCTATCTATCTATCTAATCTATCTATCCATCCATCCATCCATCCATCCATCCATCTATCTATCTCTATCTACCTATCTATCTAGCTATCTATCTATCTATCTATCTATCTATCTATATATATATATATATCAATATCTCTCTCTCTCTCTCTCTCCCTTTCTCTTTTTCTTTCTTTCTTGCTTGCTTGCTTTCGTTCAATCTTTCTATCTTTCTATCTTTCTATGTTTCTGTGTTTCTATCTATCTATCTATCTATCTGTCTGTCTGTCTGTCTGTCTGTCTGTCTGTCTGTCTCTATCTGTCTCTATCTTTCTCTATCTGTCTCTATCTGTCTCTATCTGTCTCTAACTATCTATCTATCTATCTATCTAGCTAGCTAGCTAGCTATCTATCTATCTATCTATTTATCGATCGATCGATCGATCGATCTATCTATCTATCTATCTATCTCTCTCTCTCTCTCTCTCCCTCTCTCATTTTCCTTCTTTCTTGCTTGCTTGCTTTTCGTTCTATCTTTGTATCGTTCTATCTTTCTATGTTTCTATGTTTCTATGTTTCTATCTATCTATCTATCTATCTTTCTATCTATCTATCTATCTATCGATCGATCTATCTCTATCTATCTATCTATCCATCCTTCCATCCATCTATCTATCTCTTTCTATCTATCTATCTATCCATCCATTCATCCATCCCTCTCTATCTATCTATCTATCTATCTATCTATCTTTCCTTCCTTCCTTCCTTCCTTCCCTCCCTCCCTCCCTCCCTCCTTCCTTCCTTCCATCTATCTCTACCTATCTATCTATCTATCCATCCAGCCATCCATCTATCTATCCTATCTATCCTATCTATCTATCTATCTATCTATCTATCCATCCATCCATCTATCTATCTCTCTCTCTCTCTGTCCGTCCGTCCGTCCGTCCATCCATCCATCCATCCATCCATCTCTCTCTCTCTCTCTCTCTCTATCTTCTCACTGCATTGTGGATCACGGTTCAATTTGGTTGCTGTCCACTGGGCCATCCACATTGGTCTCGCCAATTGCCGACTGATTCGTCAGATCGCCTGTGCCGCCTTCACCTGCACCAACTGGTTGATTTTACTTTTCAAAAAACGGACCTCAAAATACAACTCAAAACATGTCGCTGATATTGGTCCAGATTAATTCTAGATCAATGCAGTTATATAATTGGAATCATCGTTATGGATGGGCTGACGGTGCGCGGTCACTATTCTAGGTTTGGACTACAGGTCTGTAGCATACTTCCAATGCAATTCATTCAGCACTACCATACAAAAGGCATCAACACGCCTTTGTGACCCAGAGCTGCGTCTGACAAGGGCAATGGCCGCTTGGCTGGCATCAATACACCTTGATGACTGTTCATGTTTTAACTGCGGCGCAAACTCTTGATTGAAAGTAAACCGATTCAAACCTTAACCCCGCCTCACGCTTTGACGAGGCAGGCCTGCATTTCAATCGCTGTATATACTCAGCTGATAGCCAGCTGAAATCGCAAACAATACACGGGATGAATGGCGAGCCTGGCAAGTCACAGGCCATTGGCCAACGGCCAAAAACTATCTCCATGCTGAAAAAACAGAAATGGCGCAGCAGAAACAAACTATCCGAAATTTTCCACGGAATAACACCTCAGTGCAACTTGTGGTTGCACTATGTTGCACTTGGTCCGCCAAAACAAAAAAACAAACAATAAAATCTGGAACAAAAACATGCAAAGAAGCAACGATCCACCTGCCCGGTAGTCTCACTGCAAGCATGTTTCCGCTGCTTTTAATCTCGCACAACAGTTTGGAAATGCGCCTGTGCAACACCATCAAAATCAACACTCCTTGGTGCCATTCCAAATTTTCTTTACTTTTAATACAGGTTTGTTGAAACATGTTCAAATCTTTAGCGCGGCGTTTCATGGTAACCCTGCACTACCACCTGCTCTCACACAATTTCAACAAAAGTCTTGCAAAAAACGTGTTCAAACTAGTTTTGCGAACACTGCTGCGTGGCATGTATTGTAACCCCCCTTGTGGCAAAATAATTTGATATTTGTTGCTCTGCGTTTTGCACGGTTTTTGGGCAGCACCGTGACAATGGTGGTCGCCACGTTTTTGCCTGAAAGGGCAGCACACCGCACAAATGTTGCAGAACAAACCCTGGGGCATGGGGCTGTCAAGGTTTTTCGTGACAGGGGTAGCGGGGCCTGTTCCAAAAACCCGGCCATGTTTTTTTAAGCGAGGCGAGTCTGCTTTCAAAGTGAGGTGAGTTTAGATCACATGGCATGGAAAACATGATAGTTTATGTCTGAAGAAGGGGTGGGAAAGAAATTGTCGGTCCTTCTGCATTGAAATGGAAGAATGGGATGGAATGAGGCCTGAACACAAACACCACCACCGTCACCACAACGACAACAACCTCAACAACCACAACAACCACAACAACCACAACAACCACCACAACCACAACCACAACCACAACGACAACCACAACCACAACCAACAACACCAACACCAACACGAACACCAACACCAACAGCAGCAACAACAACAACAACCACAACCACAACCACAACAACAACAACAACAACCACCACAACCACAACCACAACCACCAGAACCACAACCACCAGAACCACAACCACCACAACCACAACCACAACAACGACAACCACAACCACAACCACAACCACAACCACCACAACCAACAATCCACAACCCACAACCCACAACCGCCAACCACCAACCACCAACCACCAACCACCAACAGACAACAGACAACAGACAACAGACGACAGACGACAGACAACAGACAACAGACGACAACAAACAACAACAAACAACAACAAACCACAACAAACAACAACAAACAACAACAAACAACAACAAACAACAACAAAAAAAACAACAAACAAGAACAAACAACAACAAACTACAACTACAACAAACAAACAACAAATAAACAACAAACAAACAAACAACAAACAAACAACTACCAAACAACAAACAAACAACTACCAAACAACAACAAACCACAACAAACAACAACAAACAACAACAAACCACAACAAACAACAACAAACAACAACAAACAACAACAAACAACAACAAACAACAACAAACAACAACATACAACAACAAACAACAACAAACAACAACAAACAACAACAAACAACAACAAACAACAACAAAA
>Ga0126342_10012323_pt1 | contig 15248 bp, 20 predicted proteins | sample Cyp1metagenome_FD_92528 | JGI IMG/M metagenome (GOLD analysis project Ga0126342, IMG submission 92528) | Coral microbial communities from Lord Howe Island, Old Settlement Bay, Australia - Cyphastrea 1 metagenome | ecosystem: Host-associated > Invertebrates > Cnidaria > Coral ...
AATGCACGGATCTATATAGAGATGATGAAGATATAGAAAGAGAGGGAGAGCGGATTAACATCTTCTAATGATACCGGCCGATGGAAATTTCCGATCAATGAACTGAATGACCTTGTCGCCCTGTCAAAACGCCCCGCCGCAGGCCAACGAAGGACGAAGGGCAGCGGCAAGCACAGAAGTCGCCGTACAGGCCCCCCTCCCACCGGACGAGCGCAAAGCCGTCCGGTGGGAGGGGGGTGAGAGGCGCAAACGGCAGAAGACGGCGGAAAAAAGACGATGTTCTGGCGAGCATGAGATTTACCCCACGAAGAGAAAATCGATGTTGTTCATCCCTTGCAATTCTTGCCGCGGCTGCGTACGTAATACTATTGTTTTTTGCCGCTGGATATTGTAAATCGTATTGGGGTGGCTGCAAGAAGGCTGCGACAGTGATTTGTCAGCAGATTTTCTCCATTTTGGCGCTAGCAATTTTCCTTTTAAACATCCTTATAAAAAGTGTTTCAAAATCGTTTTTTTTGCCCTTTGGCGTCGAGATCCGGTTTTGGAGCTGCAATTTCCGACGCCGTTGCGCGTAGTTCTATTGTGTTTCTAGTTGCGCGTAGTTGGAGCTGCAATTTCCGACGCCGTTGGCGTAGATCGCATTGTAGTGGCTGCGTCAAGGTTGCTTCTTGCCGCGGCTGCGTCAAAGTAGTACTGGGAAGTAGTTTGTGCAAACTTTGTAGTACACAGTAGTGCTGGGAAGTGCTTTGTGCAAGCTTTGTAGTACAAAGTAGCACTGGAACGTGTTTTGTGAAATGCCAGTTTCGCAGTTTCAACTTGTTTCAACCGCCTTTTGGTGTTTTGGTTAGATGCTTCCATCTCCATTTGTTGCTAGGGGTGCTCTGTTACAGGACACTTGGCGCACTGGAAGAAGCTCGCAGACTTGAACCAAGCAGGGTTCAACTCCTTGAGTCATTCCGTACGTCATTCCCAAACGGCCATGGTGCATTTCACCAAATCGATTTATATGAGGTGTAACGATACTCAACATATATGTCACCATTGATAGTCAACACATTTTTTGCCATATTTGACACCTTTTGAGGGCAAAAAAACATAAAAAAAAACAGATATTTCCAGCTCCAAATCAACCACGGCTGAGGTTTTTCTGGGAGGAGCAATGGATCCCCCAGAGGGTGCCCTGATCGTGTTGCGGGGGTTTGGGAGCCCAGTGGTTTGTGGCAACTGGAAACTCCCAAAAGGCAATCTCGTGGGGAAACCCAAACATGTTCCTTCTCCGATATCCAGGTCGCAAAAATTGTTTTGGACCCAATGTTCGATGTTGGTCCATGTTGGTCCCACGTTCAACACTGGAAGGGCACATCTTTGATGATGAGATGTTCCAATTCTTGGCTCGCGCCAAGGATCGAACGGGAGAAGCTTGATGCCTACGTCAAAGAAGATCCCTACGTGGTGAACGGATTGGTGCGGGTCCCAGAGCACATTTTTTTGATGGAGAAACCAAAGTTATTTCTTTGGGAGTGGATATGGGGCATGTTTCTTGGACCAGGTCCCTTAATTTCCACCCGTTTTCCCCCGAGATTTCCTTGTAATTAACTTGGGACCGGTTGTAAGATGCTGTGAGTGGCGATTTCAGGCGGATTTCATCAACAGTTTTCTGCTTGTTGATGCACCACCATCTGCTATCTCCTTGGCTATCTCGCAGCAAAAATTGGCAAAAAATTGAGGTGCCATCCTATGACATCAAAGACTGGAACGTTGTAGTGGGATCAGCCATGCCAGCTGAGTGAAAAAAAAAGTGAGCCGCCTTCGAAAAGCTGTGGGAGCTGAATAGCATCCAGCTGTGTGTGTTGTTGGTGTTGTTGTTGTTGTTGTTGTTGTTGGCCTTTTTCCCACAACAGTGTGTCCACTTTTGTGCTGAGCACAATGTGTTTTCGTTTTGGGCTCAAGCAAGAAGGCTCCATTTCAGCTCCTGCCCACGGGTTGCTTGCAGGTGGGTTGGAGGCATAATTTTTTTATATGTCCGATTTGAATGGGTACGTATTAGAGATGTTGCTTGACTTGGGACCCTTTGAGATCCTCGTAAAACCCTTCAACTTGGGAGGTTGTCGTGTGACCAAATTGTGGCTGAGCCTGTGGGTTGGATGGAGTTTTCAGCTGGTTGGTTGTTATGCCAAAAAAAACGTCACCAGATGCTAAAGGGATCGTCTCAGTTGCAAGACATCCTTTTCGATTTTGCCAAACAACTTCTGGGATGTTCACCCAACACCTTGGAGCGTCACCGATCATTTGTGACCGACAGCGCAGGTGTTTGGTTTCATCCATGGCCCTGTCTGATCTGAAAATTGGACATCCAGCCCCCAGGCTTTCGAGGCGCGCAGCTCTTGGGATGTGGTCAATTTGGTAAGGCCGTTGTTTGTGACCACACGCAAGGCCCCGCACTGCCGAGCTTTTTGAGAGGAACAACTGGTGTGTCCCCCAGAGGCCAATATGACAGGTACATATAGCATAGCAGGGGTGTTTTGAGATCCATGAAAAAAAATTGAAACACGCAAAAAACGGTGAGTTTCAGGCGAGAAAAGTCCACAACAATAGGTACATATAGGTACCATGTACGGATTCCGTTGGGTGAAACCATCGTTTTTCCCATGGTTTTTCCAAGTGTCACTTTTGGAAACCCAAAAACTGCCAGTTGGTGACATCAGTGACATCAAGGAATCCCCAAAAATTGGGAGGTTTGACCCTCCAGAATCCCCGGGAGCTGTTGTTTTTGCAGATCTTTTTCCCACGATTGAGGTTGACTCGATCCAACTCAGACCACACCAAAGCTGTGACCACGATGCGCTTGGATGGGGCACACCCAGCCGGAAAGCCCAGTAAATGTGGCCACAGATCCGGCAGAAACTGATGTTTTTTTTGGTGTTGTTTCCCATGGTCAGGTGCAATTTCTCCGACTTTTTCTGGTGGTTTGGCATATTTTACCCTCTGGTAAACATACAAATAGCTATTGAACATGGCCATTGAAATAGTGGATTTACCCATCAAAAATGGTGAATCTTTCCATAGTTTTTTGTAAACGTTTACCAGAGGGTATCCATAGATTTCCATAGATTTCCATAGATTTCCATAGATTTCCATAGATTTCCATAGGTTTCCATAGATTTCCATAGGTTTCCATAGATTTCCATAGGTTTCCATGATAAAACATTGATTTTCCATAGTTTTTTGTATGTTTACCAGGAGGGTACCATCCAAAACCGATGGGCTTTCATGGGATGGTCAAGCAGCTGCCATATGCCCAGTTGCGTATGGCTCGGATGGCCTCAACTCACTTCGTGGAGGCGCCGGTTTTTTGGTGACAGAAATTGGAGGTCTCCCGGTTTTTTCCAGGAAAAATCGCCGTTTTCTCATGGTAAATATCCGTAAATCAATGTAAATCATATGACATAACTGGTCCATAAATTGGCTTTCGAAAAAAAAACAACACAATAATTCTGTCTCCCAGTAATCCACCGATTCTCATGGAGCATTTGTGATACATGTGATGCTTGCACTGTTTTGGGAACGGTTGCGAAATGATTTGAGATGCCAGGGAAGGAGGACCGAAACAACACCTGACCAGCGCAGCCACCCTAGAATCGGAAACATCTCCAAATCAAACTATTTCCACAGATGTATCTGAAAACAAACGCAGAAACTTTGTGGAAGTCTTCAAGGACAGTGTCTGTATAAGCTATATCAGTTTCAGTTTTATTGGATGTTCACATGGGTCAACACACCAAACAAATCCACTGAACATCACTACGCTTTGCAGAGATCGATTCCTGTGCGGAGCAGCCACCGGCTTGCCGCTTTCTGCGATGGCTGCGATGTCTGATGTGCCGTGCCACTTCAGGTTGGTTCAAGACGCACGCCACCAGCTTTGCCAAGTATGGTGTCTACCCGGGACAGGGCTTGAAGGTTTGGAGCTGAGACTTGCCCAGTGCCTGTGCCTAGAAAAGGGTGGGATCAGTAGATTGGTTGAAGGGATGTTTTTTGCTGGAACCCTATTTGATGGGAAAAGGCCATATTTTTTCAGCAGATTTTCCTTAAACCAACCCATTGTTTGAAAGAAGTGAGTGAGGCAGCTAGATTTTCCGAGACTGACTGAACATCGGCAGCTATTGACGCCTCACGAAGTTGTGGACGATATGTTTGAACTGTTAGAGACACGGAGAAGTTCCTGTCGCCAGGGGATGTACATGCGTGATCCTCACACTGGTATGTGGGTGAAGGTGTGCCGGGCTGCAGTTGCCCAAGCTTGGGGTCGAGATGTTTCCAGCACTCCAACCCCCCATAATTTGGAAGGTATTTTTTGCTGGACTGCCTGATTGCATCAAATTTTTACTTCGAGGTTTTGAGTCAAGCATCCAGACCCTGACATTTTGGTGGTATCCATCTTCTCGGCAAAAAATGGGAGCCACTTGCAGCAACGCATTGAGTTTCCTAATCACATAATTAATGTAATTTAACATAGCTATTGAAAATATACCATTTATAGTGGATTTACCCTTCGAAAATGGTGATTTTCCATAGCTTTTTGTATGTTTACCAGAGGGTAATTGACCAGCCGATCAATTGATAAACATCTCCACCCTTGGCTGTCAGATGCTGTCAGGATACTCCGGATCGCCTGTGGAATGTCGAGAAGCAAATCCCCAAACCCAGCTCAGCGACTTGGCAAACCCCGTTGTCGCGAGGAAAGGAGCGGCCCACAGTTTTTCTGTTGGGCAATTAGTTGGGCAGTTTTCGGCCATCAAACCTGGTTACCCTCTGGTAAACTAACATAGCAATTGAAAATGGCCATAGAAATAGTGGATTTTCCCATCAAAAATGGTGATTTTCCATAGTTTTTTGTAGGTTTACCAGAGGGTAATGGACCATTTCTAGCATTTTTACTTCGACGATTTTCCCAGCTATAAAGCTCCATATAGAATCATCCAATTTCCCGGTGATCCATGGAAAAACGGTGTGATTTGAGGAGCCGCTGATTTTGAAGATGGTCCGGTCTAAAAGTTGAAGCCCAGAAATCCAGAGCCTGGGTCTGGGAAAAACATCCATCACCTCTCAGACTCAGAGGGAAAGTAACTGGAGATACGACTTGGAGTCAAACCCGATCTTTTCATAGGCGAAATTGCATGGCAATGGTCATATGGGTTTGTCTAAAAATAGGATCTCCCAATATGATGCTTCATCACAAGTTTCCCCTGAACAAATCGCCAAGTTGAGGGTTCAGTGGCCCATTTTCAGGTACCAAATCCATAGTTCCCTGGAAAGGAGCACTCTACGAATCTTTGGTAACCATACTACCAGTGGGTTCACCATTTTTTTATGGCATGAACCATGGATAAGTCACAAGTTTTGCGGGTCCCAGGTGGCCAAGACCAACAAGGACTTCGTTCCCTTGTACGCCCTGGACGTTCACCTCCATGGTAAGCCCTGAGCTGGATCCTGAGATGGCCCTTGGCGCAGGATAGTCTGGTGTCAGCTGGGAAAATCCATGGCACTGGGTTTTAATGGAGGTTTGGATGGAAAAATGATCGAACATGGAAGGGTTTCATAGATTTTCCGGGTGGGGTGATGGAAGATATGTAAGATCCACCAGTCCTGAGGTCTTCGAAGACGTGAGCCATTTCTTTTGCTCATCCCGGATTTCGGGAGAGCCGGGGACCCAATCATCTCCAAAGCTTGGGTCCCTTGGGCAGATTTGGCACAACTGCGAATGCAAAAAATGTGCCTGGCCCAGCGAAAGTTTGGAATCTTCAGACCCCTCCAGCGGAGCTGTGAGTGGTTCAGCCAGCAGGGCTGGGGATCTCCAGAATTTTATGTGTCGCCCCTTTCCCTTTGGGCAGCACCCGAAAAATCACCGGCAGAACACTGGCAACCGCCACTGCCAAGTGCTTTAAGATAACTCCACTGATGTCGACATGTCTCTTCCCAGACACGGGACCCTGGACCTTCTGGTGGTTCATTTCAAATTCGACCACCAGAGGGTTGTATCCTGACTTATTGATCGCCAAAGGCGCTTCCTTCCCGTCGTGCAGTGGAAAAACTGGGAGCTACTGGAGGATTGGAATTGAAGAGCCATTGGATTCACACTCAGATTCTGGTGAGTTTACGATTGACATTCAGATTCTATGGCGATTTGGCGTTGAACATCTTGAACCGAAATGAACCGAAGCCATCCATTGGTTTGTGGTGCTCACATTGACTCGTACTCAGGTAAAAAACTGGCAGCCATGCTTCTGCTATCTTCTGCTTATGTCAGCCACATCAGCCGTTTGGCACAAGCCAACGACCTTCCCGAAGTTCTATCCGAGACTGCAATTCACGCCGCTTCTGAAGTGACTACTACCTTTGAGGCGCTGAATGTTGATATTTCACATTGTAAATTGTATCCCCAAAATATGCCACTTGTATCCCAATTTCTGGTCAGCTACACCATGTTTAGACCCATTCAACCCCATCAAGCATCAAGAGTGTACCTTGTCCACGAGCAAAAGATGAATTGAAATGCGATGCAAGGGCGATGCGAAGCCTTCTTCTCTTGGCCAGTTTGTGGCTAGTGCAGGACTCAGGCTTGTTTGCCATTGTGGGGAGGGATCAAAACCCATGAAATACATTGAAATACCAGTTTTTTCTTTGGGAAGAACATCCATAAACCCCAGCTATGTTGGGGGTTCACCAGGGCACCAGGGGTACAGATTTTTGACTCATGCACACGTCAATTTTTGGTAGCTGCACTGCTTTCATTGGAAGAATCAAGAACCATCAGAGGGTTCATCGAGACATCAGAAGGTTCATCATGATCTGCATATCATCGCTTTCTCCGCGTGCTCCGCTTTCTCCTAGTTCCTTTGCAGACCACTGCACATGAGCAAAATCCTTCCATACGAACCAGGGTCCTTCACATGTCAGCCGCTGTCAGCCCTTCACCTTGAGGTTCGCAGCGCGCGAGACAGTCGTCAACTTAGACCCACCAAAAAAACGATGCGTTGTGTAACTAGTAGTGACATCTCATGCGGTGATTGTTTTTCAGAATCTCCATTCTCTGAGTGAAAAACCAGCAATCCTGGTCCAGCTCGGAGATGATCCCTGCAGATTGTCAACTTAGGTTCAAGCGATGACATTCTGCAGGACTGCTTGGTTTATGGCCAGTTGATGCCTCTGTTGGCTACTCAGTGCCACACATTTTCTCCATGGCCATCCTCTGTTGCTATGAGGAATATGCAAACAGCAAGCCGTTTTCAAGGGCTATATGACAACTTATGATATGCAACGGCTGTATATGATTATGCTATCAAAACAGCTAAATGATAACTATATATCTGTATGGTTTTGTGAGTGGTTCCAGTTTCTGAAGCTTCCCCGATGGCGCGGCTCAGCACTTCGGAAGTTGAGATGAACTTCATCAGCTGCCCACTGCCAACAACATGACGACCCTGCCAAATACTCACTTCGAAGAATGGGTGATTCTCAGGCTAAACCAGTTATACGGTATTTACATATAATTATATTATTTATATTTATATAAATTATATATACACATGATATTTTAGTCATTCTAAATTCCCCGAATTGTTAAAAATGCTCTCCCCAAACGAAACGCTGATTTCATACTGGATCTATTCTGAACCAGGAGATGCAGCAGGCGCAGATGCTCGGGGCAGAGTACCTGGAGCAGAAGTCCCAAGTCCCAGTGGCCTCTACGGTCTCCGTGGATCAGTGGCTACAGCTGGGAGATGTTTTCGTTTTCCCTAAAAAAATGGGTATGGATCAATACCTATTAATACCATTTTTAGGGGGATGAACATCCATAAATCCCAGCTATTTTGATGTGAACTACAGGGGTACAAGGTTTTGACACACTGCCAAATGGAGGAATGATCATGGTTAAGTAACGTGCCTAACTAGTAACTAAGAGTTTGACAACGGGGATCAGCAATGTTGATGTTAGAAAGACCTGTCTTCCAAATCACCTAGGACCTATTTGGCTGGGTCGATTAGTTGGGGGGATGGTGAAGTCAAAAAAATTGGATCCAAGAAGTGAAGCTTGTGACTTTCCAGTAACAAACAGTATCCGAAGAACACCACTTTTGCATCAAAATGTCATTTCTTGGAAGCAGATTCTCAGGCAGCCAGAACTGGGTTCCAATACGGTTCCAACTGTTGAAACAAAGTGGGGCGCCGCGTGGCGAGTGCCGAGAGTGCGGAGGCAGAGGGAAGCCTTTGTGGTTACAAAAGCCACTAGCCTCCTTCAGGCACGGTGCCGCACGGAAGTTGAGTTCGTTGAGTTCTGAATCGCAGAGAATTTTTGCCAAGTTCCAAAGAAAAACATGTCAGAGAAAAACACATGGGAGTTTTTTTGAGAGTATTCGTCACTTAGTGACTTAGTGATCCATGATGATCCATGTGTACTGGGTCAGAGTTTGTTGTTCCCAAGTTTGGAAGTGATGCTACTCCGTTTCCTCCTGGTCTGCTGGTCTTGTTGCAGGTGAACCGAGAGACCTCCAGAACCGACGAGCTGCGTTTGGGTGAGGCACTCGATGGCTTAGAGACCTAAGAGGTGTGGGGAGGATGGCAACATGAGGGTAGCATTTGCGACCCTCGGGTTTGTGGAAGTTCATTTTTGCTGTTTTTGCTTCGTGAAAGTCTCGTTCCGACTGGCGAAGAGAGTCTTCGGAACACCACACGACTGCATCAGAAACTCAGAGGGTGTATTTGTGAGTTAAAGGAACTGAATGAATCCAGGGATCTACTGCTTCAAGAGAGAGCATGACCAACTCTGCCATGCAGGCCAAGTTCAACCCCTTCAAACCAGCAACTCGGCATGAATCGGCTTGTTGGGGTCTGAGTAGCTATCCATACCCAGGGTTTTTGCATTGCGGTTTGAGGTTTGCTCACCACGACCGTCCCCAAACGCGACAGGATATTGCGCTAATGCGCCAGAACTTGAATCCCTTCCTTGTTGAAGATGATGATTGAGATGTTGGTTGACAAGTTGAAGATATCTGGGTGACTCTGGCCAACAGCAGCTTTGTTGGAGGCACCCAAATGTACAAATCAAGCAGCTTTTTAGTGGTCCAATTGCTTGCAAGAAGGTCAACATGTGGGCGGTTCTTGGAGAGGTTGAATTGAGATTGATCCCAACTGAATCAGTGTTTTTCATGCTCGTTTTCGAGCATTTCTGGCAACTGGATTCCTGAATATTCCTGACATGTTGTCCTTTTTGAGCGGATTCACCTGAAGTTTACAGGGCCTACAGTGGAAACCGCAATCTTCTCAGCCCTTTGACGGTCTGCGCCGAATGTGCGCCAAACCTTGCGAAGCGCTTGAAAGGTTGCCACATAAAAATGCTGAGACTGGCTGAAATGACAGTGGGAATTCATTGCCATACGGAAGTGGCTCAAAAAATCTAATGCCCAGATACCATGTAGAATCTATTTTTTGGGAAATCTCAGAAGGTAAATTCCTTTGGCCCAAAGGTACAAACAATGGAAGCGGATCCCTGGAGGTTTAAAGTGGAACGTCCCATAGATCGGAACATGTCTGCAATTCTTCCCAGATTTGTTGGGAACTTCAGGAGATTTTTGGACTCCACATGCTGAATGGGTGAAATGGTGCAAGAATGGCTGGACTTACCAAATTTGGCACCCTCTTCAACATCAACCATCTTATTTTAATGTTGGGCATTCCAAATTTTTGAAGCGGAGTTTGAGACAGAGCAGTCTATGTGTCAAACTTGCCCAGTTTGAACTACTGCAACTGTCATCAGGTCACGATTCCCATTGGTCCCTTGATTTTCGGCTTCAACAGCTCCAGAGGATGCAGCTGTTCCCCCGGTGCTCCTTGGATCCGTGCCCGGCTCGCTGGTCTCTCTGTGGTTGCAAAGTACAGCCGCGCCAGAGGTGGTCCATGTATAGTGCTGGCAAGGGCTATGGCTCCAAGGGTAGCTCCAAGGGTGGATCCGGAAAATCCAAAGGTGGATCCAAGGGACCCAAGGGATCCAAGGGATCCAAGGGGTCAGATGGTGCAGATGAGTCGGATATCTTGGTGATCGGTGCTGGCTGTACTGGTGCCCTTGTTGCGGCCCTGTTGCCACTGGAGGCACAGCGACGTGGCGTGCCGAAGCCGCGGGTGTCGGTGTGGGAGTGGGGTCGGGGACCGGCTGGGCGCATGACCAGTTTCTGGAGCGAAAGGGATGGTGCTCGTGTGGTGGCAGATGTTGGTGCTCAGGCGTGGTCCAAAAAACACGAAGGGGTTGATTTTGTGTGGCAACTTTTCTGAGTGCCTGCTTTCATTTTTCAACTTTCGTACTTGAGTTTTTGCAGAGATGATACAGCAAAGAGCTACAAACACTATGGACCACTGGATAGATGTGGAGATCTTTGTGTTTTTTTTCGAGTTCCGCCCGTTTGCAGGTGATTTCGTTGCAGGACCCCAGCAGATTGCCACCATGGATGCAGGATGAAGTAATGGTTGCCGAGAATTTGTCTGACACCAGCGAGCGACGGAAAGATTGGTATCACTTCTATGCCGTTGGAGGCTTGCCCAGCCTGCAGAGGGCATCATTGACACAGGCGGATGTGATGGAACTGCACTTCAACCGTCGGGCCGCTTGCTACCGTCAAATGAAGATAATGAAGATTTCTAGGATGTTGTTCTTTTTGGTAAACTATTTCATTATCATATAGAATCATATAAACATGATCAAAAGTGGTCGATACCTTACGAACCTGACACTTCCTTCAAACAGGGAACCTCTTGTTAGGCTCTTTTTTTGGTGCTTTTGGCATGTTTTCTGACCTGAAATCCACCTACTTTCGGTTGCAAGACTTGCGATGTTCGGAAGGATTCCCCTGTTGATCTGTTGCAAGGTAATGAACCTGCGCTATGAAGGCCGTTGGTGGGCCAGCTATTCAGAGAGGGGCACGCCCAGGTCCGCCCAGTGGCAGGACTTTGGGCTCCTGATCTTCGCAGGCACGGCCCAAGATGCTCTGAATCTCTCCGGCCTTCGCGACAACTTGGCGCCGCAACAGTTGCAGGCCATGCGAGGGGTTCGAGACCTGGCTGAGAGGGGTTGAGGTTTCATCCATTTTCATCCCATTTCATCTTCCATGCTCGAATTCTTAGATTCTCATGAAGACTTCCAGGAAATTTATGAAATTTGTGGACTTCCTCCGTTAGACATTTTTGAAAATTGGTCGACTTGCTGGGATCTGAGCGGTTCTTGTGGATCCTCATCCGTCATCCCAGCCCAGGATACGACCACCGGCTCGCTTTGGCCTTGATCTTCAGGGCACACCTGGCATCGCGCTTGGAGAAGCTATGCCAAGGACGGGCTGAGTTGGTGGTAGAGGATTCGCCCATCCATTTGATTGCGCGGCAAGATGTGAAGGGCAGAAGCCACGACAATGCCGTGGCGCTGGTCTTGCATAGCACTCCAGCTTTCGCGGCATCAAACCTGCAAGTTGTGACTTTGTAGCATTGGTTTCTGATGTTTCTGCAAGAAGTGCTGTGGATGGGAAAAAAAATCCTGCACCACCTTGGATGCTTGAAACATGTTGATACCCTATAAATAATGGGATAAACCATGATAAACCATCTATCCACTGGTGCAGGATTTCGCAACCATCCACAGTATGTCCAAAGATGTCCAAAGTATGTTCTTCACTGCCTCACCCTCTGAGGCCAAACAATACAATCGTCCGCCGAAAGAGCCTGGAAAGGCCGCACTGATTTCGAGCCTGGCCGAGTTGCTGCAGATGAAGGTGCCGATTTTCCCAGGATCTGACTTTGTTGGGGTTGGGACTCATGCAACTCATGCACTTTTGATCGTTTTTTGCAGGTGTTTCATAGTTTTTCATGGTGCAACTGAATGTTGGACGCTCAAAATTACCCAGAATCCATTGTTGCACATATTCTTGGTGAGATTTTGATGAATTTGGTAGTTGGAAAGGTCATTTTTGAATATCTATCAACATCTTAACTTCACTGAGGGCTTGAAATGGCTCACCCTGACATCGCTCCCTTCACCGAAACTTAGCCAGGTACCTGAGCTGGAAAAGGAGGTTCTGGACAGCAAAGTGGTGCATTGGCGACAGTGCCAAGTCCAAAAACCCTTGCAACTTGGTGGTGAGAGAATAGTTGGACGAACCTGCAACTCCCCCCCCCCCCGAAAAAAAAAACACTGTGACCTCTGGAATCCCCAACTCATTAGGACCACTAACCGAACCCTCGATGTTCAGCCCCTAGGAACGATTTCTGGCTTTCCCCAAAATTTGTTTCCCTATGTTTTTTCGGGAAAAATTGGTCAATACCTACCCCCCCCAGCACCAGGCAAGACCTCGGCTCCGCCATGTTGGTGGATCCCATGTTGATCTTGGCCGGGGACTATTTGGCCCAGGACGGTGGGTACCTCGTGGGTACCTCGTGGCGGGTGGATTCCAGTTCAATGTTTTCGGATACCGCTGGTTTCAGGGGGGTTTGAAGGTACAAAAACTGAGGTCTTTGGGACCACAGAAAAAAAGCCATTTCGATGGATTCAAAAAACAAGGCGAGCACAGACAATACAAGGCTTGAAGAGCGAAACTGGCTTTGAAGCGGCATGGGCTACATTGTGATATGGTCGGTTGGACACGGTCGGTTTTATATATCCCCACTATATCCCCAAAAAAGTCCATGAACTCCATTAGATTAAGTCATAGAAAACCTAATGCTAGTTGGTGAAATTCTATAACATGAGTTGGTGAAATCCCAAGATATCCCACGGAATCACAGAGCCGGTGTTGTCCCACAAGAAGCGTGGCGTGGCGCTTGCCCCAGGATGCAGCAGGCTCCTTCCAGGGATGCTTGGACTCGGCGGAGGCGGCTGCTACGATGGCATGTGCTACTTGGAGCAAACAGATTATGAGAGGTACCCTCTGGTAAACCAACAGTTTGCTATTGAAAATTGCCATTTATAGTGGGTTTACCGGTTTACCCATGAAACATGGTGATTTTCCATAGTTATGTTAGTTTACCAGAGGGTATGAGAGGTATGACAGTTAGCCGCGTAGAATAGGATTGAATGAGAACACACAAGTTGATAGCTATTATATATCTGTCTAGAAAACCTCCATAGTTACAACATGTTACAAATATATCTTCAGTACTAAATTAAATTCCCATGTGTTTTTTGAGGCTTGAGAAGCCGGGAAAGGTTCACCCACTTGAAGTTGGAATGAATGATTTATCTCAAGCCCCTGGCTACTGTGAGCTTCCTTCCTATGTAACCCATCATGAAGAGGCTGACTTGGGCCCAAAGAATCTTGGCCACCTGCATGAGACTCTGAAAGTAACCCCAAAAAGATAAAACAACAACTCTTTTAAAGAGTAACTCTTTTAGGAGTGGATCCTGCTTTTCTATCGTTTTTTGGGGCTACTAATGTAGATCAATTTGCAGGAACCATCCTTCTCGCACCGCATTGTTGTGCGCTCCAACTGCCCCACTGAGGATTTGCTGTATGGCCCCAGCGAGAAACCAGCTGTGCGCCGCTGGGGCAAGCAACAAGCCACCAAGGAAGAGGCTGATGGGCCAGCAGTATCTGGTAAGCGCTGGAGGGCCAAGGGATGACCATTACTTCACAGATCCTGGATCTTTGGCCTCGAGGGCTGATGATCGCAGATCGAGGACGGCACCGGAGCCTATGTTGACTTCACGGGAAGATGCTTTCTGGCAAAGGACACCATGTAGATTCGCGTTTTCGGAGCGCTCGAGTGTTGAGATCGGAAGCGGAAGCTTCGGAGATTTCCGAAGGGCGCCTTGCCTGCGAAGTGGTTTGACAAGATCTCACTCTGCTATAGTGCCCCAAAGTCAGCTGGTGATGCTCCCAAGTTTTCCAATTCAACGACTTGTTTGCTGCAAGCAGCTGCAAAAATTCTTGGCCACGATTCGTAGATGCTATACTTTCCTTACATGGACGTGCCATGCGCAATTTCGTTTAGGCAGTGATACAATCCCAGGGACTTGACGTCCAGCGGCGGTTAAAAAAGGAGGATTTTCGAGTGCAGGTGATCAGAAACGACCAAAGTTTCAGCACGATCATGTCATTTGCACAACTCAAAGGAGTGAGGCTGTGATGCATTTTTTCCCCTGCTTAGTCTTTGACGGAAGGCAAATGCCGGGAATTTTCCCTAATTTTACCTGTGATGCCTGAGCAAGGCTCAAGTCTTGTGGCGCGTGGGTGTGCATGACTCATGTGGGAACGACTGCATAACATGCTCAGATTGTTCGACCTCAGAGGTTTAAACATTTATTTTGTTATTCCTGTGTCGATTGATTGCCGGGGTCCAGAAACGTCTTTGGCACAAAATTTCTTCTCCTGTGCGACATACTGTGCACGCTTTCAATGGTGGAGTCAAACCAGTTGCGCTTGCCTCAAAAACATCGGTTCAACTGGAAGATACCACAGGGATCTGCAGAATCCTGATCTGTTGAGGTGTCTCGAGCTGCCTCCAAAGATGGGCGCCTGAGGTCCGAGATCATGCCACAAGTGGTGCGATTATTTGCTGAAAGTCTTCATCGTGACATCCCTATATGCCTACATTTGCCCTGGAACCCACAAGAGGGCCCCAAACCTGTGCAATGATACCTTCACCACCATCCAGACCATGATGATCCCATGATGCACAGCAAATGCACATTGCATTAAAGACTTGTGATTTGTAAGTTCGCAACGGCAAGGGTCTGTGATTCTTTCTTCTCCTATACTCCATAGATCTCCATAGTCTGTGATTCTTTTCGTACTTTTGGTGTATTTCGGGGTCAGCATTTTGGGCCGTTGCTTTGTTGGTCCCATTGATGTGGCTGCCAACATTGCCGATGTTGAGCAGAATCAAGCAGATCTCTTGCAGGACGAGCCCCCCCGGCGAGGCAGTCAAAACATGAAACGTGGAAAGGATTCGTCTCGTAGGATTTGTCTTTGGGGGTTTAGTCAGTTTAGTCAACGATATTTGGGTTGCTGCCGTGTACTACCCTGTTTGCCTTACATGTTCAACAGATGTTTCTACCAGTTCGCCCTTGTAATCCAAAGGTTGACGGGCTGGTTCTTGTTCATTGAAAGGTCCATGGTGTGTTCAAATCAAGTCATGCTATTGTTTTTTCAGGACAAGGGACTGTGGGAGTGCAGCTTGTCTGCATATGACTTGCTTGCGTGGGGGGGGGGGGG
>Ga0126342_10012324_pt1 | contig 15248 bp, 11 predicted proteins | sample Cyp1metagenome_FD_92528 | JGI IMG/M metagenome (GOLD analysis project Ga0126342, IMG submission 92528) | Coral microbial communities from Lord Howe Island, Old Settlement Bay, Australia - Cyphastrea 1 metagenome | ecosystem: Host-associated > Invertebrates > Cnidaria > Coral ...
ATAATCCTATATAATCCTATATAATCCTATATAATCCCATTAATCATCCTACAATCCTACATCATCCTCTATAACAGGGTGCTTTTTCCCGCCCAAGCGCCCAGATTTCCTCCTCTTCTCTCTCCTACGTGGTCAGATTTCTGATCCCGTACCCTGCAGAGGTTGTCCATCTGAACGTGGTTGGACCAAAGTTGGACCATCGGAAAATGCCATGGAAAATGCCATGAAAACCATGGAAAAATGCTATGAAAACCATGGAAAATGCCATGAAAACCATGGAAAATGCTATGAAAACCATGGAAAATGCCATGAAAACGCTGACTGAAAATGGTGATTTACCCTCTGGTAATTTAACAGAGCTATGGAAAATTGCCCATGTATAGACGATTTACCTACCAAAAATTGTCATGTTCCATAGCTATGTCAAATTGCCAGAGAATAGTGGTGATTTCATGGGTATGTACATTGGATTATATTGGGATGCACAGGAGATGATAATGGGATACTCATAACCAACTTGATATGTGCCGTGGTCAAGTTGCATGAGATGAACGGGGTCGAGGGCCATCCAACCATCATGAATGGGGTTCCCGAAGTAATGGGTACATTAACCCTATGAAGATAGTGGCATGACAATCCCTTTTTATGGAAAAATAAACCATATCTTGACCATAGCACTGGTTCTTCTCTTTTCTTCCCTTGAACCATGGCCAATCCTTCGCTACTCAGCTACTGCGTTTTCTGTTGGTTGGTTGCTATATTTTCCCATTTATGGCATTCAGTTCTATTGAACTACCCGTCACGACGGTTGCAGTAATTAACTATATACCATATGTTCACTATTTTTGGCCCTGTTTTGGGGCTCTATGTTTGGGTTTGTCTGAAAATGGGATACCCAACTATCATACTGTGGATGGTTGCGAAATCCTGCACCACCAAAAGATCAAAAGGATGGCTGAAACCCAAACTAAATTTCATGGGATGTTTTAAAACCACCGTTTTCTGGATTTCGCTGCCGCATCCACAGTATATCAAAGTAATGAGATCATATTTCCATATGTATAATATACTATCAGTGTATATTACCATATATATCCATTGAACTCTCCTTAAAGCCTGGTGAAGGGTGAACTTCTTCACCCAGCCTTCAATCCCCTGATTTTTTTGATAAGGGATTCCACTAACCAATATATCAACTCAGTGGGTCAGTTCTAAGGGACTATACTACCAACCATGTACAAAAATCATATACTAATCTAAGGGATATCAAAATATATCACAATGTCACAGTGTCACAATACCAAAATATAGTAATATCTGCTTGGTGGTTTTTCGCCACCCCTCTGAAAAATGATGGAGTTCGTCAGTTGGGATTATGAAATTCCCAACTGAATGGAAAGTCATAAAAAAAATCCATGGTTCCAAACCACCAACCAGTTATGATCTGATGAGATTTTCCTATTTTTTCCCATTTGTTGTCCATAGAAACCTCCACAATATACAATCAGAATACTTAAAAAATTAACAATTTGTCTAACCATTAAAAAACAAATTCTATAAATTATATTCATTAACCACCAACCAGATGATTCATTAACCAAAAAACCTCCATATTTTTCGGATGGTTACGAACCATATCCCGATCAATCCTCTGGGTGAAGCTCCACCACCTTGGCTTTCTGGTCCTTGGGATGCGTGACTTGTTCCGCCCGAAGTTTTTATGGCCATGAAAATGCCATGGAAATGCAATGAAAACCATGGAAAATGCCATGAAAACGCTGACTAATGCCATGAAAACGCTGACTGGAAATGCTGATTTACCCTCTGGTAAACTAACAGTTTAACAGAGCTATGGAAAATGGCCATAGAAATGGTTGATTTACCTATTGAACATAGTGATTTTCCATAGTTATGTTAGTTTACCAGAGGGTATACTGAGATGAAATAGAACGGGATATTACTGATCAACGGATGTAGTATTTGGGTGTCTTGTAGTATTTGAGTATCCCTCCACATCAACCACACTTGAGGCCCCATTTATATATGCGTGTGGTTATAGGACCCCAAACTGGGGTAATAATTCTACTTGCACAATTGGTGGTATGACTGGACTTATAATTACCCTAGGGTACTAAGATAGATGTGGAAAACCCATGGTTTCGGGAAATGATCTAAATTCATGGTGGGTTTCCACATCTATTTTATGTTTACAGGAGGATTTTTGTGGTAAAGTATTCCGGGCCATCCACATCAAAGGCACGCGAACTTCAAGCACTCTCACCCGGCGCTTTTCCTGCCGCTGCCCCGTCGGCATGCGCATGATCAGTTCCTCCATCCCACCCATCATGGCGACGTGCGATTGAGTTTGGTTGCGGCTCCAACATGCTCAAAGAATTAGGAAAAGTGATGGTTGAAAATCAGGTTGAAAACCAACCCATTTATGGGAATATAGCGGAATATCATGCAATATATATATATATATGTACAGTATAGCCATACTCAAACCATATGTGTATATATATACATATTCCATGATATTGTTGGCCATATTCAATATATATATATATATAGTATAGCCAACAACATGTATATAGTGTTGGCTATGGACTGCCCAAATCCTCTTCAGTTGATCATCTCTCACAGCTATCTCGGCATATAGGCCATCTATGCATCGATATTGAAGACACAAGGAACAATTACCAGATGGTCAATTAACATAGACCCTGAAAATCACCAATTTTTAATGATGGAAACTAGTCTTCCAACCCCAGGGTCTATGTCAATATACCAGAGGGTATAGATTGATAGCCCATGCTAATAACCATACTAGAATCAGTGTTGCTTGATCACTCTTAGCAGCTTAAACATACATCAAACATCATGAAACTGCTCCGCTGCTCCGTTTGAGCCAGGAAAAAAATGGCCGCGATGTGGGACATCCCAGGATTTACAGTCCTAATTTCCTTAGTCAACAATTATCCAAATGAATGATCATTTGGATCATTGTACTAACCCACTGGATAACATTTAAAAGGATAATTGAAAATTGGTCATACTAATCAATCATTTAAAAACTTGAAAACCAGTCAGTATGACACATTTTCGGAAAAAAAAAAAAAAAAACAATTTTGTTCATGGGTTTTTGTGGATTCACCATATTGGATACTGTAATGGATCAATAAATCAACAATGATTACCCTCGGGTAAACATACAAAAAACTATACAAAGCATAGCTAAATCAACAAACTATACATGGGGTATATTTTCAATAGCAAAGTATGTAACAAATTACCAGAGGATAATGGGATTATATAGGATTTATATAGGGTTTATATAGGGATTATGGGATGATTATATAATGGGATGATTTTTTTGCGGTTTTCATGGCTGTTCTCTCATTGGATGGGCCACATTGGACCATTCACATCCATTCACCATTAATTATGTTGATGATCCAATGAATGACCAATTTGACCACTTTGTCAATGAAATGATGATAATATGATCCATTGATAATATATTGATCATCCATTCACCATATTTTCATATTGTCTATTATGATCCACTTGTCCAGCCTTATGGCTGTAATTGCCTATCATGGCTTGGAACAACCCGATTACCACATTGATCAAAACGAGGCAAATGATAGCCGCGTACTCCTCCAACAGTCATAATCTGATACTCAAATGGTACCCTCCCAATTAAACAGCCTAGAGGTTTATTGAGGTTTATCAATCCAGGGTTGACATTACTCCCATGCCCCAACATCGAATACTCTCAATTCCCATCCGTTTCATTGATTCAGGCCAAGGCCTTCCATTGATATGTACTATCATTGGACAAGCGGGTTGCATGAAGGACCTACGGATTGAATTTCCTGACTTCCGAAAGCTCCTGTTCTTGATGACTTTTTGGTAATACCACCAACTGCTGCTGGTTGTACTTTCACTCTCTCTCTCTCTCTACTAGTATATGTATATATACACATTACATATAATTACGTGTGTATATATATAATATATATATATAATTACGTGTATATATATATATATATTATACATGGTAATCACAGAGGTTTGGGACTGGGTGGCAAATGGATATCAGTCTACTGGTAGGCCGGCAGGATGTATGATAATAAGAGGTCAGTTGGGTGAAATCGCAATTACTCTCCGCAACAACAATAGATTTAGTAATCTCGTTCTTTAACTGGGCAAGGGCACAATTGGCCCAGATTCTAGATCAACCAATTCCCGGTCGACCGGCTTACCCATGAATTGCCCTCGGCCGGCTTACTCATGTTGGCTAAATCCCCTAGTTATGTAGATCAGTTGTTCTGGTTAAAATCACTACTGAGATGCAGTTTCGACCAGGTGTCCGGCCCGACCGTTCTCTTCGGGTGATAGGCTACGGCTGGATATGCTGAGGAGGCATCCCAAAAATAGAATCAACATGTTCCGGGAACGGTGCCAATGCTGGATTCAGCAACTGGAAAGAAAACAATAATCTTCAGCAAATCTACCTTCTGGTACTCTCAACATGGCAATGGAAAATCACCACATTTATAGGCATCTAAATGGGAATATCATCGAACTAAAGTGGGAATTTCCAGAAGCCATGTTTGATGACACCGAAGGGTAAGCTTACCCCGTGGTACTTTAAGATAGCTATTTTTCAAATGGCCCATGTATAATTGATTTACCTATATAAAGATGGTGATTTATAGTTATGTTAATTAACCAGAGGGTAATAACCATGTGTATGCGACGACTATGTTTCTATGATATCGCCAGTTATGGCCCTTTACCAGTTAGAAGTACTTATACTGGTTGGTGGTTTCAACCATCTTGAAAAATATTAGTCGGTTGGGACTATTATTATAAAATGGTTGAAACCACCAACCAGCAATAAGTACTTATGGGTAACCATGTATGCCAGATAATGCTGGGATAATGTATACCAGTTACCTGATAAATGGGATTATAACATATTATCACCAGTTAATTACCAGTGTTACTTAGTACTAATGGGATTATACCAGCATTTATATTATAATTATATTCATGCCATATTATAATGGATACTCATGCCACACTATATTCATACCAGGATAATAACATATAATAACCATGTGTATACAGACTATAATTTCTATACTATAGAGTATAATATCGCCAGTTATGGCCCTTTACCAGTTAAGAGTACTTATGCTACCTGGTGGTTTCGAACCCCTCTGAAAAATATTAAAGTCAGTTGGGATGCTGAAATTCCCAATATATGGAAAGTCCTAAAAATTCATGTTCCAAACCACCAACCAGATTTTATAGATGTTACTTGGTACTTTCATGGCATGTATAATCCCATAGAAATAGCCAGTTGTATTCAGCACCCAGCCTGACCCACAATGATGCAATCTCTGGCGCTTGGATACCTGGAAATGGAAATTCAGATAGATCCATAAGGGTTTAATTGTGATTTAATATGATTTAATATGCTTTAATTGTGATTTAATGGCTATTTAATATGATTTAATGGCTATTTGATCGGGATCCAATGGTGATTTCATAGTGATTAGATGGTGATTTCATGGTGATTAAAGGGGCAGGGATCACTATGAAATCCCTCAGATCTTTCTGCCAAGTGACTAACTAGATGAAGTGGGGAATCGCTCATTTTTACCGAAGAGTTCTCTAAAAATCTGCACGACTTTCTTAATCCATTCCTGATTGAAGGACATATCGAGACTTTCACCAAAAAAAGTCAATAAAAACAAGATTTCTTGACACACCCAGCATCATCTGAGAGGTTTTTCATAAGCCATCAGTTTAAACCAGTTGCTTTTGGGGTTTTCTAACATTGGGGAATGATTCTTACACCAACAAAAATTTCATCAATGGGATGTCAATTTACATGCCCAGTGTTACCCAGTGTGTATCCCCCCAGATTTTTTGTTGATGGATCGCTCATTGGGGATGCAACCCAGTTGTGGGAATGGGGGGAACGGAACTGCGAAAAACTGACTGTAGCGACTTCATAGATCTATATATATATATATACGTATAACTGCTTGGTGGTTTTGCGCCACCCCTCTGAAAAATCTGAGTTCGTCAGTTGGGATGATGAAGATATCCCAACTGTTTCTGGAAAGTCATTCAAAATTCCATGGTTCCAGTCACCACCAACCAGCTATTAAAAAAAACCAATGGAAATCCCCATTTTCTGGGTGAAATCCTCAGATGCGCACGACAGGCCCACGGGGGGCGTGTCTTTCACCGAAAAGACCAGCTCGGTCTGGACCTGGCCACGGTCCGAGGACTTGAATATGAAGGTTATTTTCATCAGGAAAATGGGGTGTACCCTCGAACAGTTAATTGATGAACTAACAGTTGGTTATGGTTGTGGTTATGGTTCATGATCTAAAGTTGGTTAATTATTCCATTATCTTTTTCATATGGTTAATTGATCTAATGGGTTAATTATTCATTAATGTAGCCTCTGGCAATTACAATTCGCGAACTGGAACACCACCATCTCTTTCTGTTCGGTAGATCAACGAACTCAATGAACAATTTTCAATAGTAACTAACTGGGGAAAAGATACGTAGTATTACGTAGTTATTTTAACTGGTTGGTGGTGCAAGAACCATCTTGAAAATATGAAAGTCAATGGGAACGATTATCCCATATATTGTGGAAAATAAAAAATGTTTGAAACCACCAACCAGTTAATAAGTGTGAACTGAGAACTTATGGAAAATGTAGATTTTTTATACGGAAAATGTGGACTTCATTGGAGAAAATGTGTAACTGCTGGGCTATCACCCACATAAGACCAGGTTGTAAATATGGTTCTTGCCCACTTAAGCGGGATGCACCCAACTATCCATTCAGATTGAAATAGCACAAAATGGTTGATTAGGAAGTGACTCAGTGGATAGTTTTTCACGAATATCCATTCATTCATTCATTCACCGTTCCAGACATGGGAATTCAGTTACAAGTTACAGTGCTAGTTGAAGAATATATTTGGCCTTACCCTCTGGTAAACTAACATAGCTATTGAAAATGGCCATAGAAAAAGTGGATTTACCCATTAAAAATGGTGATTTTCCATAGTTGTGTGTAGGTTTACCAGAGGGTAAATGATGAATGAATTCAAACAACTGAGAGTTTCTATGGCCCAACTCAACCGACCTGGGGTCTACAATCTGAAAACCTGCCTCAAAGGCTCCAGGGCTCACAAAGAAGCCACGGAACCCGTTCACTTCGAGGATTTACCGATGAAAAATGGTGTTTTTCTGTATGTGAAATTACCAGGATCTGTTGGTATAGGTGATACCATAGGATACAGGGATATAGTATGATATAGTCACAGTTTTCTGTAAATGGTTGTTTGCATCTGATGGGGTACCTTTCTACCAAAACTTTTGAACGGAATAACCCCCAAAAAAAGTCGCAGAAAAGCGGACAATCCCAATTCCAACACTTACCCTCCAGTAAACTAACTTAACTATCGAAAATCACCATGGTAATGGGTAAATCATCTATAAATGACCCATTTTCCGTAGCTATGTCAGGGGCTGTGAAAGTTCATGCAGTAACCCATCAACCCAGGTTAGGTTTGTTTGAAAATGGGGTACCCCAATTCCATGATTTCTCATCATTTCCCTATTCAATTTGCTATGAATACATGTGCATATGCATGTGTATGTATTTATATATATATTTATATATATATATATATTATAATCATTTATACTTCAAATTTTCTCCTATGGTAACAGAAAATCGTACCTGGGTGCCCCTAAAACTTGTAGCCATGGGCCCCACAAAAAAAGGGGACTCACCAGGGCCTCTCCAGCTTCGTTCTTTGCTGTGATGGTATACGTGGCCTGGGGATACCGGTGCAAATGTAGCGGAAACATAGGAAAAATCCCAAATAAATGAAGGTTTAGAGAAGGGAAAATCATTTATAAATCGGCCATCTTCCATTGCCAGGTTTGATGACCGGAAGTTATCAAGGATACAAGGGATGGTTGAAAGATGGTGCCCCTCCAGTAATTGGTTCAGGAAACTACCGTAGATGGACGAATTATTCAAACCCTTGTAATCCAATAACCCCCCGCACCCCCAATTACAATGTTGTTTTTTTGGTTTGGTTCGCTCCTTCGACTGGACGAAATAAAACAAACCCTAAGATCAGGAACAAAGATACGGAACCATAACGTTGAAATTTGGGGGACACGGGGGTAGCCTACAACTCATGGATGCGGGGTTTGAATAATTTGTCCATCTACTGTAGTTCGATATATCTATTATATCTAACATTGTCACATAAACCATCAAATTCAGCTTCTCATAAAAGCAACTTGGTTATCACAAATCACCTTTCAATCTCCATGTTTGGTGGCCCAACTCCCATGAAATCACCATTTAAGTTGGCTAAATCCCATTCAATCTATGAATGTCAGTCTGCGTGTCTTTTGTTGTTTTAATGTTCGCAGAGACAAAGTTCTTATAATGATATAAATAAGCTTCGGTGGTATCCCCAACAGCCACAACGTTTTATTTTGACAAATATTTCTGACGCGTGCTGCGAAGCCAAGCGCTGGAAACACCTCAGCCTGCTCCAAAGCCTCCCAGACCTTCTCCGGAACCTTCTCCGGAACCCTGTTGAACCTGACCTGCCTCTGCACAAAGCCTCCCGGAACCTTCTCCCAAACCTCCTTCTCCGGACCGCTGTTGAACCTGACCTGCCTCTGCACCAAAGCCTCCCAAACCTTCTCCGAACCTGACCTCCTGCACCAACGCCTCCCCCGGAACCTTCTCCGGAACCTTCCCTGGAACCCTGTTGAACATGATGTGGCTCTGCACCACAGTCTGGGAGACCTTCTCCGGAACCTTTTGTGGAACCTTCTCCAGAACCCTGTTCAACCTGACCTGGCTCTGCACCAAAGCCTCCCAAACCTTCTCCGGAACCTTCTCTGGAACCCTGTTGAACCTGACGTGGCTCTGCACCAAAGTCTCCCAGACCTTCTCCGGAACCTTCTCCAGAACCTTCTCCGGAACCCTGTTGAACCTGAGGTGGCTCTGCACCAAAGCCTCCCCGGCCTTTTGCGGAACCTTCTCCGGAACCTTCTCCCGAACTTTCTCTGTTGAACTTGACGCTGCTCTGCACCAAACTCTCCGACACCTTCTCCGGAACCTTCTCTGCTCCGGAACCTTCTCTCCGAAACCCTGTTCAACCTGACCTGGCTCTGCACCAAACTCTCCCAGACCTTCTCCGGAACCTTCTCTGGAACCTTGTTGAACCTGACCTGGCTCTGCACCAAAGCCTCCCAGACCTTCTCCAGAACCTTCTCCGGAACCCTGTTGAACCTGACCTCGCTCTGCACCAAAGCCTCAGAGCTTCTCCGGAACCTTCTCCGGAACCTTGTTGAACCTGACCCGATGTCTGCACCAAAGCCTCCCGGAACCTTCCGTTGAACCTGACCCGGCGCCTGCACCAGTGCACACCGGAGCTGTTCTGGGCTGAAGACCCCATTAGCTTACGCTGTTGGGGAAAAACTGTAGAAGGTCGGTTCGATATAACAGTTAACATCATTTAATTTCATTTACCTACTGATTTTGAATGGGCGGGCCCTCTATCAATCAACTAACCAGTGGAAAAGGACATCGATCGAGTAGATTCCCAGTAGATCAAAAGTATTCCAAGATATTCCAAGTAGATTCCCCAAATGCTGGATTTACAAATGGGGAAAGGTAAAAAAAAAAATTGACCATCATGAAAACCCATCATCTACATTGCCGTTACATTCCCAGTCTATTCCCATGATATATCCATGGCCAATCTGAGATACCCTGCCAAAAGAAAAATCTTAGCTGGTGAACGTAGATAATCCTATTGATACCCAGCAAGACTAGTTAGGATTGGTTTCTACCCATCTAAGATTGATCTAGCTCATATTTTCCTATGGTGTTCCTATGGTTTTCCTAGAAAATGGATTAAACTACCCATCTAAGGTTGGCCTAGGAACTACCCATCTAAGATTGGCCTAGGATATTCCCATGATATATCATAATCATTATGGTTACAATAACCCATTATATAATCATTATATATTCATAATATCTATTCATTGTCATTATATTCCCATGATATTCCCATGAAAAAGCTGATTTGCCCATATTTTCCGATAGTTTTCCTATGGTTTTCCCATATTTTCCGATGGTTTCATAGAACCCCCAGGAGTTCCCAACGACCCCAGCCCGTCCGCACCTCATCGACCAGCTTATGAGGCTGCAGGGTGCCGTGGATCAGCCTGGATCTACGGGAACTTTACCAAGAAAAATAAGGGAACTTCACGTGCGCATGTGTATGTAACTAATGCAATTACTGGTTGGTGGTATACCTACCCCTCTGGCTTGATAATGGTTAATAGTGGTTAATAGTGGTTAATAGTGGTTAATAGTTGCTTAATATATAATGGTTAATAGTGGTTAATAGTTGCTTAATATATAATGGTTAATAGTGGTTAATAATGGGATGATCATCTGGTTGGTGGTTGAAACCTACCCCTCTGAAAAAATATGAGTTCGTCATTTGGGATGATGAAATTCCCAATATATGGAGAAGTAAAAAACGTTTGAAGCCACCAACCAGACTATATGTATAATATATATATATATATATATATACATACGTAAACATGTGCATTTGTATTTGTATATGTATATGTATATGTCTATACATATAAATATATATTACATATGATATTGATGAGATACAGTAGCCAACAAGAATTGGGATTGACCAAATGAAACCGCTGGGAACAAACCAACAAAAAATGGGTTGAAGATGGTTGAAGTAACAAATGTTATTGTCGAACCAATCAAAAGAAGCTGGTTGGTGGTTTCAACCCCTCTGAAAAATATGAAAGTCAGTTGGGAGTATTATTCCAAATATATGGAAAGTCATAAAATTCCATGGTTCCAAACCACCAACCAGGAAGGGTATCACACTATATATCCTTTGGGTATTTAACATAGCCATGGAAGCCATGGCCCATAGAAATAGATGGTTTACCTATTAATAGCATGGTGGATCTATCCATGGCTATGTTAGTCATAACCAGATGGTATAACCGGATATTTATAGTGGATTTACCCATTAAACATGGTGATTTTACCTATTAAAAATGGTGCTTTTCCATGTCAAACATATTAGCGCTGTATTGGGGTGTACCAGTCTCCGACAAAAATCACAACAGATCAAAATCATGGAGAAACTCTTAAAATTCACGAGCGTCGCGTTTTCGCGTCGTTTGGACGGGCTATCATGGGCATAACACGGGCCGTATCATAAATTAATTAATTAGTTATGGATAATTACACTATTAGTTTATGGATAATTACACTATTACACTATGGGCATATAATTACCATCCATAAATTAATAGTGTAATTATCCATAAACTAAATTATAAAAAACCCTCTGGCAATTTATAGTGATTATATGAATATATGGATGAACTAAGGCCATATCATCCATAAATTGTCTTACCCTCTGGTAATTCAACATAGCTATTGAACATGGCCCAGTCGAAATAGTGAATTGTCCCATTAAACGTGGTGATTTTCCATAGCAAACTGTTAGTTTACCAGAGGGTAACGATTGTTTCTTTTTTGGTATGGGTCATCTTACAGAGGGAAAAACGCATCCCTAAAATTTGCGCCTGGCACAAAAAAGTCACAGCAGATGTGGCCATGCCCAAATTCGTATCACCTTTGGCAACACAATTCGTATGTCATTCGCTATTCTTTACAAGAATTGGGGAAACCTCCAATTTGAAAATATGAAAATAGTCTATATTAACTCATGCACATTATAGGCGTACCCTTGTCTTCCACCAACAAGTCTGTCGTGGGCTCATGTATACATATTTTGCCTTACATTGCAATGTCATATATTTAGATGATATCTTCCACTGCCAGTCATTCCATATTTGTGCCATGGTCAAACATAGTATACAGGGCATGATCATCCATCCCATACTGGGAATCCTCATAATGAATATATAAATTCCTGTTGATGGATTGATGACCATGCCCAAATATGGATTATCAGCATGTTTCCTATTTACGTCACCATTTCATCGGATATTCCCCATTGTCAACCACGCCCAAATGGAAAAATCATAGGGCTTCATCCATCATCACTGTTTGGTTTTTAGATGCTTTTCCATCCTCATTGCCACGTTGATGTCTTTATAATATAAATCGCTGTATCACCAGTATCATTTTGTTGGCCATGTGTCCCATGAAGTCCCGATATCCCATAATTAAATCAATCATAACTATCGAATTATAGGATTACCCTCTGGTAATTTGTTACATAGCTATTGAAAATGGTGATTTATAGTTGATTTACCCATTAATAGCATGGTGATGTTCTATAGTCTTTTGTAGGTTTACCAGAGGCTAGATCACTTTCCTCATGTTTTATGTTGATATAAACCTCAATTGCACAAGCGGTTCAATCCCAATCATTGATGCTTCACTCTAAATGTTGTTTTCGCCGAAATTTCCAACGTCAAAATAATCAAATCCAGATTTTCATGGGATAAATCCACATATTTTGCAGGGTATCTAAGATTGGCCATGGATATATCATGGGAATAGAATGGGAATATAATGGCAATGTAGATAATGGTTTTTCTTGATGGTTATTGTCTGGTAAACTTACAAAAAACTATAGAAAATCACCATGCTATTAATGGATAAATCAACGAACTAAATCACCATTTTCAATAGAATGTAACAAATTAGCAGAGGGTAATTCCACTTTTTTTTTTGATCCGCGAAGTCTTCGAAGTCCTCAGTCGCTGACCCGGAAGCGGCATCCAACTCGAGACCCTGGCATTTAGGCAGCAAACAATGGTAGGGCTACTAGGTTTAATCATGGTTTTGAAGTGCTGACTAACAATTTTGATATTTATATTTAAATGTACAACTATTTTTGCAACAAAAGCTTATGTTCAAAACACATTTGGGGATTTTCTTAAACCCACTTTGAAGTTTGTTGGCGACGTGCTAATCTAATATGGTGTTTGTTGTTAAGTCACAATAATTTACTCAAAAACATTGCACTTGGCCAACAAACACTGGTTAGCCAAGAAACAATGGTTTGACACACAGAAATGGATATGCCCTCTGGTAAACTAACAGTTTGCTATAGAAAATGGCCATAGAAATAGTGGATTGTCCTATGAAAAATGGTGATGTTCCATCGTTTTTGTATGTTTTACCAGAGGGTAATAGAATTGTGATGGCTCACCATGGGAACAAGCTATGGCTATGGTGGATGTGTCATTGCAATGTTTGATTGCCATGGCGTAACCAATTTAACATTGCTCAGACATGAGGCACCAATGTAACGACAATTTTTTCGTCATGTCCAATTTCACAGCATCCGTTTCAATCTAACTAGATTGTTGGCTGTCTGATTGTCATTCCCATAAGCATACCCAATCCTTAAATGGAACTACACCCCAATCACCAATAAGAAAATTGTTGATTTCGATTGTATCCCAACCAACCCTTATGGTGGATAGATGCCACCGAGCAGTTCCTCTGAATTGAGTTGACGTTAAGTTTTTGATTCTTGTTGAGCAAGATAGGTAATAAATGTTCATACATAATCAATTTTATTAGGACAGTAATATTAAAATGATATTATCAATAATTAGGACATGTTATTTATATTAAGCCCCCATATTATATTGATTATTAATACATAATATTGAGACCCCCATTCAGTCACTAATCATCATCCTGATAACCACCCCATCAAGGTCGCGGGCTTCATCCCTGTGAATTATGATAGTAATCCCTTCCTCCGTTCATATTAAACACCCCCTAAACGAAACCATGGTTTAGTAGGGAATTTCCACATTCCATTGGGACCATTTATGTATATATTAGGGTTATTCTTGTTGAATTGTTTTAATATAAATATGTGAAACACTTATGTTAATTATTACAAGTTACCCAGTATGGTGTTTAATATTAGGCTGATGCGATGTTTGACAATTTGTTTGCGATGGTTGGGATGTTTGATTAAGGTAACCCAACATTCTTGGAATAGTACCCATGAAAATAGAATAAGAAGAAAATGCAATAAATTACTGGTTGGTGGTTTCAACCCCTCCGAAAAATATTAGTCAGTTGGGGGTTACTATTCCCAATATATGGAAAAATAGAAAATGTTCCAAACCACCAAACAAATTATGTGTATATATATATATATACCCTCCGGTAAATTAACATAGACCCTGCCAGGTAGGGGTTGTAAGATTAGTTTCCATTAAAATTTTGTTATTTTCAAGGTCTATGTTTATTTACCAGAGGTATATCATGTATGTATATATGTATATGATTGCAATCGCAAAATAAAAACAATGAAACATGCAATAACAACAAACAAAAGATTACACAGTTGTACACATAATATATATATATAAACAAGATAGTAGCAGGATGTAAACATTTATATATATATATTAACAATAAATACATAAATAAACGTATAAATAATCAAAAATAATCATACTAACGACAATAATATCGAAAAAAAAATAATAATATCAAAACAATAATAAGTAACAATGATACATAGATACACATGAATTAGCACTACAATAGTAACTCATAGAAATGATTAGAAGAATAGTAGTGTAAACTAACATAGCTGTGGAAAATCACCATCTTTAAAACTTTAATAGGCAAATCAACTATAAATGGACCATTTTCAGTAGCTATGTTAAATTACAAGAGAATATAATATCCATCAAATTATTTCCTCTCAATGGAGAATCAACATGTAATATTATAATTATCTATCTTGTTGTAAATATGGACATTCCTATAATCTATCATATTTTTATATATATATATATACATATATGTATATATTGATATCCATCAATTACTTATCCATCAATATCCTGACATTTCTTCCCTTTCAGAGCCTCCGGCAGGCTAGGTGACACTTCAAAGGACTGTACCTGGCGAAAACTGTATTTTTCTTCGCCAGAAATGACAAGGTCACAGGAAAATGGCGATATTATACCAGGGGTGGAGAAATTCGGGCAAAAATGGGGGTATCATTGTTCTAGATTAGCAGATAAATAACAGGCTGATGGCATGTCTGATTGACGCATGGAGACACATTCACCTTCCCTCCCTCCAT
>Ga0126342_10012325_pt1 | contig 15248 bp, 17 predicted proteins | sample Cyp1metagenome_FD_92528 | JGI IMG/M metagenome (GOLD analysis project Ga0126342, IMG submission 92528) | Coral microbial communities from Lord Howe Island, Old Settlement Bay, Australia - Cyphastrea 1 metagenome | ecosystem: Host-associated > Invertebrates > Cnidaria > Coral ...
ACCGCTCTATGTGCGCGGATGACCCGGTTTCTCTGTGCGCGGATGACTCGTTTGCAATGTGCGCAGATGACCCGCTTTCAATGTGCGCAGATGACCCGTTTACCTGCAGGAGTTGTAGTTGTAGTGTGGTGTAGTGGAGTTGTAGTTGTAATGTGTAATAAGTGTAGTGTAGTTGCAGTTGCAGTTGTAGTTGTAGCTGTGGTGTGGTGTAATTAGTGTAGTGTATTGTAGTGTACTGTAGTGTTGTGTGCTGTAGTGCGGTATAGTGTAGTGTAGTCTAGTGTAGTGTAGTGGAAGGTAGTGTAGTTGTAGTTGTAGTGTGGTGTAGTGTAATTATATAGTGTAGTGTCGTGTAGTGCAGTGTAGTGGTAGTTACAATTGTAGTTGCAGATGCGGTTGTAGTTGTAGTTGTAGTTGTAGCGTAATATAATGTAATGTAATTAGTGTAGTGTTGTGTAATGTAGTGTAGTTGTAGTTGCATGTGTGTTTGTAGTTGTAGTGTACTGCAGTGTAATTAGTGCCCTGTAGTGCAATGTGTTGTAGTTGGTATTGTTGTTGTAGTGGTGGTGGTGGTAGTGGTAGTGGTAGTGGTAGTGGTAGTGGTGGTAGTAGTAGTAGTAGTAGCAGTAGCAGTAGCAGTAGCAGTACTAGTACTAGTACTAGTACTAGACTAGTAGTACTAGTAGTAGTAGTAGTAGTTGTTGTTGTTGTTGTCGTTGTAGTTGTAGTTGTAGTGTAATTAGTGTAATTAGTGTAATTAGTGTAGTGTAGCGTAATTAGATGCAATTAGTGTAGTGTAGTTAGTGCAGTGTAATGTAGCGTAGTCTATTTGTAGTTGTAGTTGTAGTAGTAGTGTAGTGTAGTGGTAGCGGTAGTTGTAGTTGTAGCTGTCTATCTATCTATCTATCTGTCTGTCTGTCTGTCTGTCAGTCTGTCTGTCTGTCTGTCTACCTGCAATCTGCAAACTTGAAAACGAAGCTATTCTGCGAGACTTCCTCAGCTTTTGAACTTGATAACGTCAAAAGGGAAGCAATTCTGCGCGATTTCCTCAAGTCTTGAAGTTGGCAACATCAAAAACGAAGCAATTCTCCGAGACTTCCTCAATTTCTGAAGTTGGCAATATCAAAAATGAAGCAATCCTGCGAGACTTCCTTCAATAATGGAAAGTTGACTGCAGAGCTGACGGCCTCGTACCAATGCATTTTGCAATTTTTCCACTCCACCTGTCTAAAGTACTGAGCCTGCCACGAAAAAGTGATGCCAGGTCATACGAAGTGCTGCACCTGTCACGCAAAATCATCTTCCTAAAACTGAAGATCTGATGCTCCAAAATGCAACCCATCTCAGGAAATCAGCGCCCGGACCTCCTAACATCTCTGATGAACATGTCTCTTGTACTGTGCCTGCCACGGAAAATGCATCTTTGCAGATCCTCTTCAAATGTCCCACGCCTGCCATCGTTTTTGGAAATGCTACAAAGCCCTCAGGTTTTGCTCACTTTTGACAAGGTGCCCAATCCCTTGCGCCTGACACGCAAAACGACATCTGAACGTCAAAAAGTGGTCCGAAAATGTAGTTTTTTTAGCATTTTGAGCTCGAAATGTGCTTCGCGCCTCAACGGCGTGCATTTTTTCGACATCGCAACTTCCAAGAGTGGTCCGAACATGGTGTGCTTTGTGCATTTTGACTTCGACATGTGCTTCGCGCCTCAACGGCGCGCACTTTTTCGACATCACAACTTCCGAAAGTGGTCCCACGTTGGTGTGTCTTGTACATTTTGACTCAGAAATGTGCTTCGCGCCGCAATGGCGTGCCATTTTTCATCTCTGATCTGGCCAGCTGGCTCCGCACCCGCCGCTTTAGCGAGCCTACTTTTCCACCTTCCGGAGCCACAAATAGTGGAAAAACACAGTGTTTCGCGACTTTCCTACTTTTTCGCGCGCCTGGATCTTCTTGTTCTGAGACTTTCTCTTTTTTGATCTTCTTTCTTCTTCTCTTCTCTTCTCTTCTCTGACTCTTCCCATCTCTGCTTTTCATTTGTCCATATTGTCGGAAGTTTGACTTCTAAACTTCCTTCGACAAGACATCACACAACAATACGTCTGACAAAGGGTGGTGAAGCGGTGACATTACATCACATAGCATCACATCACATAACAACACATCACACGACAATACGTCACGTAACAATACATCACATGACAATACATCACACAACAATACATCTGAAGAAGGGCGGTGAAGTAGAGACAATACATCACATAACAATACATCGCATAACAATACATCACCCGACAACACATCACATAACAATACATCACATAACAATACATGACACAACAATACATCTGACGAAGGGCGGTGAAGTAGTGACAATACATCACATAACCATACATCACATGACAATACATCACACAACAATACATCACATAACAATACATCACATAACAATACATCACACAACAATACGTCTGACGAAGGGCGGTGAAGTGGTGACAATACATTGCATAACAAGACATCACAAAACAATACATCGCATAACAATATATCACACAACAATACATCACCCAACAATACATCACATAACAATACATCACACAATAATACATCTGACGAAGGGTGCTGCATGAATGGTGCATGGGGCTTGTATTCGGGAGGAAACCGGAGCACGAAACCTTGTGTTTTTCCGTGTGAAGTGGCTGCAGGCGGCGATGAAGGGTACCTTGTGTGCGGCGGGTGCGGCTGCGATCGTTTTGATGTTTTTTGGTTCTCCCTTGGTGTTCTGCAACGTGTGGTTGATCATGTGTGCGTAATTTTATGCGCTTGTTAAATCGCTGGCTGTAGCTTGCTGCCATGGTCTGTTGCCATGTGCGTAGATACATGCGGGTTAGCCACGTGATCCTGCAAAACGCATTGTAATGGTTGCATGGATGTTGCATGGGGTTGTGTTGGGGAGGAAGCCGGAGCACGAAACCTGGTTTTTTTCGTGTAAAGTGGCCGCAGCCGGCGATGAAAGGCAGCTTGTGTGTGCGGCGGTTGCGGTCCGTTCGTTTCGGTGTTTTTTGGTTCCCGGACCGTAACGGTGGGTTGAAGCTCCTTTGGATGTGTTTGTGCATGCGTAGTTATACATGTTATACGGTGTTTTGGAATCTGTGGTTGCAGATCGCAGTGGAATGGCTGCATGGTTGTTGTCATGTTCTGTTGCCATGTGCGTAGCTACATGCGAGTTAGCCACGTGATGTTGCCAGACGCATTGTAATGGTTGCATCACGGTTGCTTGGCGCCGCGGCTGCATGCGTAATACTATTGTCTTTTGCAGCTGGGCATCGTAAATCGTATTGGAATGGCGGCACGAAGGCTGCGACAATGATTTGTCAGAAATTTTCTTAATTTTGGAGCTGTTGATTTGTCTTTTCAAATTCATTTTAGAAAGTGCTTCAAAACCGTGTTTTTTTTTGCTTTGGCGCATTTTGGCTGGCGCCGAGATCTGGTTTTGGAGCTGCAATTTCTGACGCCGTTGCGCGTAGTTCTACTATCTGGAGATAGCACTGCAATGGATGGGTCAAGGTTGCTTGTTGCCGCGGCTGCATGCGTAATACTATTGTCTTTTGCAGCTGGACATCGTAAATCGTATTGGAATGGCGGCACGAAGGCTGCGATAATGATTTGTCAGAAATTTTCTTAATTTTGGAGCTGTTGATTTGTCTTTTCAAATTCATTTTAGAAAGTGCTTCAAAACCGTGTTTTTTTTGCTTTGGCGCATTTTGGCTGGCGCCGAGATCGGGTTTTGGAGCTGCAATTTCTGACGCGGTTGCGCGTAGTTCTACTGTGTTTTGCAATTCAATATCTGGAGATAGCATTGCAATGGCTGGGTCAAGGTTGCTTGTTGCCGCGGCTGCATGCGTAATACTATTCTCTTTTGCAGCTAGGTCTAGGTGTACAATATACCACAAGCTTCACCTAACCTAGGTATACAATATAGAAAGTTTGTGCACAAGAGATTCTGTCTGTTACCAAGATTTTTTTTTGCATACAGAAGAACTGAGGTGAGTTATAAAGAGGTGAGATGAGGTGAAAGGTGTTCTCTTCAAGTTTTATAGTACAAAGTACTACTGGGGAGTACTTTGTGCAAGCTTTGTAGTACAAAGTCGTACTGGGAAGTGCTTTGTGCAAGCTTTGTAGTGCAAAGTATTTTGTAAAGACTCTTTCGTGTAAATGCATCTGTGTCTCAAGCTTTCTGACGTGCAGAAGAGCCGGGATGAGTTGAAACTAGCTTCGGTGAGATGAGAAAGGTTGAGCTGTGCTCAGATGAAATGAAAATAGTTAAGAATAAATTAACTGACATTTGAGAAGACATGAAATGAGATGAGAAGAGCTCAGATGAGATGAGATGAAATGAAGTGTGGAGTGTGAAGTGCAAGTGTGAAGTGTGGAGTGCGGGGTGTGAAGAGTGCAGTGCGAAGTGTGAAGAAAATGTCCACTTGGCGTTGCGTTGCGCCGGGGACGCCCGCAGATCATGTTCTTGGACAACAGCACGGCAACAGCTTCGAAAAAAAACGCGCACGCGCTAACCTGGCTGGTGCACGGCACACGCAAGTTCTATAGATGAAAAGGGCCTTATAGTGTAACCCTAAGGCAACTTTCGCCCCGCCTCGTGCGGGCACTACTGGTATACAAATAGTGCCCGGGCAAGCTGGGGGCGGAAATAACAAAAATATAAAACCTAGACTTTTGAAACAAAAGCTGCCTAGAGGATGCCGTGCGGCATCAGGCGCGTTGCAGAAACAATTTCTTGATGTTTCAGTTATCTGAGGTCTCTTGCTCTTGGCATCTCGTTTCTTGTGACATCTCTTGCTTTTGGCTGCTTTGGTCTTGAGATTTCTTTCTCATTTGATCTCTTCTTATCTCATCTCATCCCATCTCACCTCACCGCATCTCATTCCATGTCTTCCCTCGTCATCTGATCTCATCTCGTCTCATCTAATCTCAGTTCTTCAGAACGCATCCCTCCTCATCTCAGCGCTTCTCAGCTCATCTCAGCTTTTCTCAGTTTCAGTTTTTCTCAGCATTTCTCAGCTCAGCTCCTTTCTGGTCCAAAACCTGCTTGAAAACCGAATCTCGGTGCCAAAGGCAAAAAAAAAGATTTTGAATTTTTTAAAACAATTTTGAAAGGAAAAGGAACATGCCAAAAACGAGGTGAGAAAAACCAAGAAAAACTCAACGTCGCAACTTTGGCGCAGCCACGCCACAGCGATTTGCAAGCACCGAGTTGCAAAAGACAATAGAACTATATACGCCCGAACACTGTTGACGCAACCACTCCAGTGCGAAATGGAAACGGTGACCTACCAAAGACCATAGAACTGCACGCGCAGCAGCAAAGCAGAGCAACATTGACGCAGCCACTCCAGAAGGAAGCAGCGAGTTGCAAGAGACAAAAAGAACTGAACCGTAAGTTCCGCTGCGTTGCGGATCCGCACCTGATCCAAGCCCAGCCCAGCCGAGACCGTCAGGCAACCGTCGTACGGCAGACCTTCCCCATCCATCTTCCGAGGCACGTTTTGTCCAGCAAAACATAGGATCCCGAGCATCCGTTTTTTCTCAAAAACGCATTTTGTGCGAGGTTTCTTTCAAAAACTACAAGTTGAAGTTGTGAAAACGAAGCTTTGGTGCGAGACTTCGTCGAAAACTGCAAGTTGCAGTTGTGGAAACGAGGCTTTCGTGCAAGGCTTGATACGCCACTATATAGTCCCAAAAACTTCACAACATTAGCCTTGACCAAAGTCATGTTTGCATTCCGACAAACCCAGATGTTGAGAAAGGCTCTTCATCTCGTTCAAACCTGTCACACGCCTGTTGTCACGCTGTTTTTGCAAGACTAATCGTCCCCAAAAGCATGTGAACAATTGACCACGAACACATATTTTCAATTACATTGAAACATTGGTTCACCCACATCAACCTATTGCTCTATAGGATGGGGTTAGCATAGGACAGAATGCATGATGCCAGCAAATCAATTTTCCTTTTGTGCTTTGACTGCAAATGTGCATTGATACAGTGTGAAACTGCTAGTGAAGAAATGTGGCCTGCACGCAAAGCAAATACTGAAGAACCTTTCAGTTTTTTTTTGTAAAAACCACTACATTTGACTGTCAAGAGAAGATTTCAATTCCATTTCTAGGGCTGGTGTTCTGGAGAAGGCAAACCAGTGTGAAGCACCCTGTGTCTGAGGTTTACCTGGCAGATAAGATCGTGTGTCTGGTCAAAAAGTATTTGTACCATGTTTATATATACATTTTTGCTATACATGTATGAGAGCATGAGAGCAATGTTAAAAAAAACAAAACCTGGCAACGCTGAGGCCATCAAAGGTAAGTGACATGTTTTTCGTGTTCTTTTTCAGATTGTTTCAAGTTGTTTTTTCAAATTGGTTTCTGAATTGTCCTTAAGTCTCCCTGCATCTAAGCCTTCTGAATCCAGTTCAATGAGCTCTTACTTGATTTATCAACACATCGACTCTCTGGTCTGTGCTGGTCCAAGGGAGGAGATTTGTCCTGAATTGCGGCCTGATGCCGAACTCACAAAGTATGAGACGCATGTCTTGGAGCGCTTGAAAGGACACAAGGTGGCCTGATTTAGACTGGAGATTGCTGTCTGTTGTTGTCTCAGCCGTCTTGGAAGTTCTTGGAGGAAATTGCCCGATTTTTTCTCATTGAGTTTTGATTTCTCTTTGCTGTGCTTTCGTTTCAATGACAAGAAACCATTCTTGCTGACATCTTGCCTAGCAGGCCAAATGGAAAACCCTGGAGGAAATTCGCGAGGTTGGACTGCATCACGAATCTCAGAGGGCATTTGTTGCGTCGCCTATTGAAAGTTTTTGATTTGCAAATTTGCCAGCACTTCTTTTCCACATTCTTTTTTGTATATTCTTTTTCTTCATCAAATCTGAAACTGTCCGCTTCCCTCTGTTTTGCTGATATTTGGAGAGCATTTCCCTAGGAAAGCGAGGCGCGCGCCTTCTATGGAGGGCCAAAGAGCTACTCCTACCCATTACATCGGGATCTTCCTGATGGCCACTTGGATTCAAAAAGAGTGGAAGCAAGCAATACACAGGCAACTATGAGTCTACTATGAGTCTAATATGGGTCTACTATGAGTCTAATATGAGTCTAACATGAGTCTAATATGAGTCTAATGAGTCCAATATGATTAGACATGAATGCACGGAATTGCAGGGACATCTCTGGATAGAAGCTTCGGATGTGTTAAAGTGGCTCAAGTCCTTGCGCTTTTCCTTAATTCTCCCAAAGGATCTAAAATTGGAAAGGCCGGGGAAATTAGAGGCAGAAGGGCAAGGCCGTTTTAGGTCTAGGTTTTTGTTTGAACTTATGACATTTATTCGGATGTGAAATGTCAAGTTGTTCCAGGTGATGTGCTGTGTGTGCTGCACAGTGGTTGCCCGAGACTCGGAAAGAGCTTTCCTCTTCACTAGATTGGAATATAGAAGGGTGACCTTGAAGGGCGTGCAAAATTTGAAGAGGATTTGGCTGTAGCTTTGAACCGTTTGAACCGCTTAGCGTGATGCAGACATTTGCAGATCTTCCGTCTTCAGACTCTTCAGAGTCTTCACTGCCTTCGCCGCCGTCCCAGGCAAAGACGTCGTTATGCTGCAGCCACACGCACGACGACAGATGGCCAGGCTAAAGGTGCCAGGCTGGGAGACCTGAAGACAAGGTTGCGAGGTTATGCGAGTTTGACATAAGGTGATATGTTGACATATGGCTAGCCATATGTTGACATATTGTAGACAGATGTGAAGACATGAGTTGGCATATTTTCACATGGCAAAGCTCACCGCACCCTTGTGCTGATGAGCTACCCTTTTTTGTCGAGCAGGCTTCGATTCGCCACTTGGCTAAAGACTTGTCAGCCTGGCGGAAGAGACCACTATCCAGCAACAAAAAATCAAAAACAAGGCGGGGGTAAGACATCAACTTGGACTGCCATGGGATATGAACAGATCTGCAGCCAATGGTGCAGTCCAAGCCTTGACGGGTTTTTGTGGCGATGCATAGCCTCAGACCTTCCGTGCGGAAACCAAGGATAAGTCAGCAACTTCGCAGCAAATTTAAGTTTTGAGTTTGGAGTCCAAATGGCAGGTTTAGAAAGGGGCAACGCATGAGCTGGTATTTTGGGATATGCTGCACCTTACTCAAGATGTACGGCCAAATCAGAGCAGAAGGATGCACAAGGTATTTGCAAACTCCACTGGAATTTCACACAGTCTGTGTCCATGTCAAGCGGATTCGTTGCCGTTGGGGCCAAAAGCATAGTCCACTCAGCACAGTCCACTCAGTATTGTCTTGATAATCTTGATCTTGCAAAATTTTTGTTTTCCATTCCGTTTCTCTGTTTCTCATGGTCTGAGTGCAGGTTCACCTGGGCCTATGACTTCTTTAGCCAGCCTCCAATCCCTGTGGATGGTTGGGCTGGCACGCTGCGCGCTGGTGAGCTTCTCTACATGCCCGGGGACTGCAGTCTACATGTGTTTGCCCAACGGTTTGTCACTCATCGGTATCTGCAGACTACATACTCCGGCTGTACTTAAAAATCTGTGAGATATCCTCCTGGAGTAGGTTTGTTGAGGCTTCAAAGGTGGAAGACTGATAAGACACAGAAGGCAACTTCATAAAATAAAGCGGTTTCATTGCCCACATGAGAATCTTCAAATGAATGTGGTCATCATCCTTTCTTCAAATGTCTTTGGGCTAAAATTGTGAAAAGTTTCCTTCGAAAAGTTTCATTCATAGGCATCACATCGTTTTCTGTACTCCTTGGACATTCAGCCGAGCTTCAGCTACCCGCTCTAAGCTTTGGAAGAGCATGTGATGTGCACTAGAAACGTGCACTAGAAACTACTTATAGTAATTGAATGTGTAATTTATATCAGATTTATGGCAGATTCATGTTGATTTCGCGAGGAGATGCTGCATCACCTGCGGAATTCTTGCAGGCAAACAGAGATAAGCGGAGGTTTTGGATGGACTTGTTCAGTGTTGGTATCTACCTGAAGAATCTGCTGAGGTTATGCAAAGTTCAGAGGTCATTGGGGTACATTTTCAGATCTGAAAGTGGATTATATCCATGCCGCAGACAAGAAGAGTTTGTTTGCTTGGTTGATTCTCTATGTGTACATGCCAGGCATTCCTTCACCATTTGCCGGCGACCCTGGAGAGCCAGCATGGCTAGGGATGTAGCTTTGGAGAGCCTTGCGCTGTCTGTACACCTTTTATTTAAACAATGTAATGCACAATTATATTATATGCAACATTTTGACAGGAATATTTGCTTGATTCGGAGATGAAGTTCTGGTGCTTCCCTACACATTCCTCTTTGCAGATTGCACTTTATTGGCTTTGAAACATTGGGTACTGTTCGGTATTGTTACATGGACAGGACGCTTTTGATGGATATCCCTTTTGCTCTCAATAGAAGCATATTCACAGAAAAGATCAAACTCTGCATGTGGCAGCATGTGCATCCTGCTGAAGTGTTTGCCTTATTCTTACATCCAAGATTTTTTGGCCCCCTCTTGGATGGCACATCTCTACTTCAGCTTCCTTGGAAGATGTCCTGATCCTACCGGATCCTAAAGACGACTGTGGGTTCTGTTACTGCTGTTACTGCTGTTACTGGTTCAGTGAGCTTTGACACGTCCCGTCCCGAGCTAAGGACGCTGAAGACTTTGCGCCTTGCCAGGGAAGACGACGAAGACGTCACAGAGGCCATTGCCGCACTACGGCAGCGCCGCAAGGCCAGGCGCTAGTGAAAAGCGACCCGTGGAGCTCCATGGAGCGCAGAAAAAGGCAAAAAGGCGCGAAGGCGCGAAAAACGATTGAAACTCGAAAAACTTATGTGATTTGAAAACGATTGACATTATTTGACATTCACAAACCTTTTAAATTAGGATGAAAGGGGCGAAGTGAGCAGATTTGAGAAGAATTGGGAAGCAAAAGGACAACATTGGGCCCTGCCTTGCTCGTGCCATACCATGCCATACCATGCCATACCATGCCATACCATGCCATGGTGGTAGAAGAAGATGCTTCTGTTTACTCCTTTTGAACAGACATCGCAGCCTTGGTTGTGGATGCCAAGGAAAAGGCTTCCATACAGAGGAACTTCCCCTGTCTCTTGCTCAGCCAGCTGTTCGTTGGAGAGTGGAAAACTGACTTGAGGATGTCAAGGATGGCTTTCAGAATAGCAAACGGGCCGACCATATTCAGTTGAACAGCTTCAGACAAGCTGTACTGAGATGTGCTGAAGAATTCCATGTTTCCGTGCAGCTCATCACATCAGTGTGATTCAATCGGGTCTCTATTTCCTGAAAAGTTTGCTCACACAAGAAGAATCCGTCGAAGCCCTTCCCTTTCCTGGATACAGTATTTCTACAAGATGTTTTGTGATGATCTTATTCAGTGCACCAATGGCAACTGAGGGCCAAACAAATCTCCAGAAGGATTGTCAGCGAAGAAGTGCAAAGGGCTCAACTTTGTATTTGTGCAGTGAAAAGCGATCAAGTCCTGCAAAATTTTGGAGGTAAAAGCAGAAGAAGTGCTCAAAACTCGTAGCTCAGCCGGGTCTTTACTGATATGATTTGCCAAAACTTGGATCTTGGTTTGACACCAAGTGGCGGCCGTGCAGGCCGGTGCTGGAATCTGACGGCAGTTTCTTCAGGCATGTGAAAGCCAAAGAAATGCTCAAATCCTGTCTTTCAGCAATTTTGGACAGATTTACAACTGTTATGGAACAAGTTGTACAGGTTGCATCCACCAAAGTTGCACCTTTACACTCCAATGTCCAGCGAATCTCTGGAGGCCAGCAGAGGATATCTATGAAGGCCTCTTGGGAAGCGAAGGCAGCCAGCGGTCAGGGATCTCAGCTCAAGTTGCATCGAGCGTTGCCTTCAGTTTTCCAGTCGCCTCATATCGTCATGCAGAAAGTTACATAATGACATAATGCCTCCGCTGAACACATTTCCAGCAATTTCAATCATTTTCCTCTTTGTTTTGGTTTGTCTCCCTTTGCCCCTTGTAAAGAAAGTCCTAACAACTTGCAATATCTGTAGGTGCGCCCTGCTGGAGACTTTCATGGAGCTTGGGGAGGAATTGCAGTTGAAGCTGGAAATCGACGATGATGATGTGATGATGATGGTTTGAGATGGTTTGAGATGTTTGAGTTTCGATGAAGGTCCGTGCAATGAGTTTGAGGGTCACCTGGGTCACCTGAACCTTCCTGAAACTAGACTTGTCATGTTGCAGCATTGCTGCGATGATGTAGGCAGTTGGCAAAACGTCGTTGACCAAATGATGTTTTTGATGACTGTTGAAACATGGCAATGGAGTTGACAAGCATCCTGTGACCCCCAAATCATCCCAAATCTATGGTATGATACGCAAAGACATGATTTTCCTTCACCTTTCTCTGTCGACCTTTGGAAGAGATTTGCCTTTCGACTTGACATGCCGCAGATACACGTTCTGAATTCCACAAGCTTAGAAGAGATACATGCTTGTCGAAGGAAGAGGGCAAGTCCAAGGAATATGACCATGAGATAGTCAAAGGTGGTCCGCTACAATCAGGATCCATGTGTGACTGGCACGTTTTACCGACAATCCCTGGGCATCTTATGTATTTTTGGTATCTCCTGTGTTGCAAGCGAAGTAGAAGACAAAATCTCTCTCGATATGCAAGACCTTGTGCGGTGACCGTCCGCCCGCTTGAATCTATCCGTTGAATCTTTAGTGGTGAAATAGGTGCGAACGTTTTTGTCAGTCAGTTTGCCTTGCATTAAACTGGGGCTTCCGAACCGCGCTACTTGAACATTCTGATCGCAGCAATGCCCACAGTAGATCCAGCACTCCAGCACCAGCTTCACGGCATATTGAAGGCATTTTGCACAAAGTCTGCAAAGGAAGGTAACAAAATGATCACTTTGGCCATTCCTTGTTTTAAAGGTTTCATCCTTTTTTGAAGTAAACATGAGGTGTTTACTAAATTCTATAGAATTTCGGAATAATGGTATGTCGGAATGCCAGGCCTGGGCTTGTGCAACTCACTGCTGAGATATCAGAGAGGGCCTCTCAAGTGGCCACTTGGGTCCTTTTCTCAGAGAATTCATACCTATTTTGGAATGGGAAAGTTTTTGGTGATGTCACTCAACTTCTGAACCAATTTGAACACAATATGCATTCTCTCTGCCTTGTAGAATCATACCATGCTCAATGTGGTCAATTCACTTGTCCCAAAGATTTGTCAACCACAAATCTGTCATGCTTTTCCGGCTTCAGTACTCTAGATACGAATGTCCATGACATGCCGAGGCACCAAACATCTTGGACTTTCAGGTGCGAAACATGTGAAACCATGAAAACCCGATGGTCCGAGCTGTCCTGACCTGGGGGCGAATACCTTAGGCCTTAGGACGCAACCATGAAGACACATAAGACACATAAGACACGTGAAAAAAATGCAATCCTGTTGCGTTGGCGGCGTTGGCACGATTTCCCATTGACATCAACCAAGTTATCGTGGTTACGTGACAGGTGACGTCCCGAAGCCCTTTCATGTTACTTGAGGCAGTGCACATGCGCATGGGGCCGAAGGGGCTTGTGCAAGACAGCCATAAGATCCATTACAGCTTGTGTGGCTACTGTATGTGCAAAAAATGCACCAGACATTTTGAGATTTGTTCATCCTTGATTCTATGCTTGCATGTACAGCTGCTTTTCTTTTTTGCATTTATTTGGCTCTTCGCATTTCGAAACTATATTTTTTTGATGAAGCGACTGAAGCGGCAAGGCTGGTCAAACTCGTGGTGACAAGCCTAAGCCACCGAAGCTTAGCAGTGACGCCATCCTGAAGTCCCGGCCTCAGTGGTGTTTGGTCCAGTTTGGTCTTTTGGTGTCTTGGTGTTGGATTTCTCGGTCATGGGAAAACTTGAAGTCATTGATTCACCCTTGACATCAAGGTGGATCCACATTTTCCAAAGGCATCGCTTCATGATGCTGGTGTGTGCAGAGCTCAAGGAAAGCTCAGCAACAAGTCTACTACTGTCTACTATAGTTACTATGGCAGACCGGAATGCAATGCATGCAATCACTATCCGGGATTCTGCAAGCTCACCTGTGAGGGAGCGGCCTTCAGACATTTTGGAAGATGTTGAAGCACTTTCAAAGCGGAGCAATCAACCATGGCCTCATTGGTTGAAGGGTGATAGTCTGAAGAATAGTCTAAGACTTCTAGGAAATCTGACGGGATCTACACCGAAGAAAGTCATTCCAACAAATGGAATTTAATGGAAATTATATATGAGCAAGCGACAAAACCATTGTAATACTAATTCAGTGTTGCTACGCCTCGGCCTTGCCGAGGGGTGTGCAAAACCTTCATTACTGATAGGGGACGAACCTATACCGATACCCCTGTTTTGCATGAGCCGCCTCAAAGTCTGTGAAGGCAGAAATCCTCACTACCGAGGGCGGACGACCCTTTAATTTGCGCATGGCAGGAAAATAAACAAGTAATTTCGTCCTCCATTCATGTGTATATATATATATATGTATGTATATGATATGTATATAATATAATACAGATATACATGTTTTTGCGACGTGTTTTGTCATTTTTTGTATTTCCTTGAATGTTCTATTTTTGGTCGACCTGTGCATGTTGGCTACTCAGGCTTGGGACCAGAGCCAGGCAGCCGCTTCACTCAGAGTGGACATCGCTGCACATTCGAGTGGTTTGTTTTCTCAAAGTTTCCAGGCAAAAATCGACAGAGCCACTTAGAGTACTCGATTTTCTTTACTACTCTTTACTTTTGGGCAAGATTCTGTCCTGATTGTTGAACGTATTCTTTGAAGGGATTTCGATGCTTTTGCACAAAACTCACCACTTCATGGTTTGCTTGCGTTCTGGTAGATGGACTTGGACACACTTCTTTGGGCCTTTCTAGCCAGGACATTCTTACTCAACTCCTGTTTGTTTGGCCACCAGTACCTTCCACTTGTTTTACACACAGTGGCCTCTATCAAGATGGAAGATAGAGGAATGATATGGAATGATATCCTTGCAAAACGTGTGTCAGCAGTGTGTCTGTGTGTTTGCCACTTTGAGGCCTGGAGTTGCGCCCTTTGACTGAAGATGCTGGGACACATCGACTGCAGCTGAGGCAGACTATTGGCTGGGCTTTTAAAACCAAGATGAAATCCAAAGAGACGACACCTTAACCGAAGCCTTAACCATCCTTGACCAATAGTCACAGTTTAGGCGAGCATAAACTGGTTGGTTGCAATTGTTTTGCATCTCCATGATGTCTCTGTGCATCTAGGAGTGCAACAAGCAAAGGAATACGGATACCCAATTGGTGAGTCCAGTAGCCCAAGCGTATGATTTTCGTTGTTTCCTTTTCCGTTTTTGTTCAAAACAGCAACTGAACCATATCTTATGTGTCTTCGGGATTCTCTTTGGTTTTTACATGTTGCAACTTGCTGCAACTCTTACAGACTTGTTGAGACTTGTCAAGACTTGTTGCACGTCTAAAAAGCACGTCTTACTCGTCTTGCTCCGGCGATCCTGCAGACCTGGTGCATTTGTCCTGCTTCGTGCCGACTGTCTCACACATCGATTCAGCTCCAGGGGTGGGATGCCAAGGATTAAGGCACAGAATATGACATGATGAAATGATATAAAATGAATATGGAAGAAGCTCCATGGCCAGGATGTCAAGAAATGTCAAGAATTTCCTTTCCAGAATAGGAAGTGAGATAGCATCAAATGAAACAGCATATGAACAGAAACCGTTCTCACATCATTTTCTCCTCACCCGTGAGTCTTGGCCACCTGCGAAGCTCTAATGGTGTTTTGCGGAAAAATCCAGCAAGGATTTCTCTGCATAGCAAGATATGTTCTCAGTTTCTTTTTTCAAAACTAGGCACATGCAAGTTGAGAAGAATGTCTACAAGAACGGATATATTGCGATTCAGAAACTTTCCCCGATTCAGAAACTCCGATTCAGAAACTCCGATTCAGAAACTCCAAGGATTCAAGAAACTCCTGGTTGTCACGATTCAGAAACTCCAGGTTGCCCCGATTCAGAAACTCCAGGTTGCCCCGATTCAGAAACTCCAGTTGCCCCGATTCAGAAACTCCAGGTTGCCCCGATTCAGAAACTCCAGGTTGCC
>Ga0126342_10012326_pt1 | contig 15247 bp, 14 predicted proteins | sample Cyp1metagenome_FD_92528 | JGI IMG/M metagenome (GOLD analysis project Ga0126342, IMG submission 92528) | Coral microbial communities from Lord Howe Island, Old Settlement Bay, Australia - Cyphastrea 1 metagenome | ecosystem: Host-associated > Invertebrates > Cnidaria > Coral ...
GAGCAGGCTGAGCAGGCTGAGCAGGCTGAGCAGGCTGAGCAGGCTGAGCAGGCTGAGCAGGCTTGATGTTTGGTGGAGGAGCAAATCAAAGAAATGATTGAGTTTGCATGTTCCAGAAAGGATGGCCTGACGAATCCTTGCTGCACGAAGGCTTAGCGCCGCAGAGTACGGCGTCACATGGCGTCAGGCAAGCGGATGTGAAGAGACGGAAAAAAAGCTTGCAGAATCCGTCCAGAGTCTCTGGAAAGGTTTGAAAGCTTACCCAACTTCCATTTTTACTCTCAAACATTCAACGAGCTCCACACAAACAGAGCTTCTCGAGCTCTCGGCAAGTGACTTCCGAATTCTGAAGAGAACTCTTCTGATGCAGGATGTTTGGGACTGTTTTTGTTGCCCTACTTGCTTTGTTTGAGCTTCACCAAGCGGCACAACTGCCAGCATGTTGTCACTTGATGGGACCCTGTGCAGCACCCCAGGAGCAGGCTAGCATGGCGTTCACATTGCATATATCAAGGGACATCAAAGCATGGCTCCTATTGGCTACAATAAACCAGGTCAGTTCAGCTGTGATTTTCCTCAACTCGGAATTGTTTGATGAAATGCAACAACTAAACAATGAAACAAGCCTAGCTCTACTACTCTTGACAATCACTACATTTCGAAGAAACTGCCGAAGACATGCAGACATGCAGTCTTTACCTTTGGTTCCACAGGATAGCAGAAAACTGAAAATTCTTACTGCATCAGCATGCACCCCAACAAAAGAGAATTCCAGTGCGCGAAAAGTGCCAGGAGCCCACAGCAGTGGCACTCTGTCTGGCTCCAAATGGCGGATACCCGTGGGATACACCAGGGTGTCAAACTTCGAGAAGGCCCCATGTCGTTGTGATAACATGTTGAAACCCGTTGGCAACAAGACATTGAAGCCATTGATTGCCTTTTTCATGGCAAGAGCATTGGGTCAAGAACATTCTGGAGATGTTTCTCGAGCTGTCTTGAGACTAATCGAAGAGTAAACCAAATTGAGTCCATCTCAATTTGATCTCCTCTAGGCCAGCTCCCCATATCTCTGAAGCCACAGAAAATTGTCTAAATGAAAACCAATTTGTCGCATACCGTTTCAGCAGGAACGGTGTGAGCTGATGGACGTCCATTCTGCATTTTACAGCTCTTTCAGAACTGCCCATGATGGCCATGCGCACATCAACATGCATAGCTCTTGTCAGTCCTGGAGCAAATATGATTTAATCAGACTTTATTTGCTCCGTGAAGGCCGTGAAGTGCGGGGGCATGTCACAAATGGCATCTGTTTCGAGCTCTGTGCCATAAGAGTCACAGTAACCTCCGATTCAAAACCTCAAAACCTTCTCGCAGGCCCAAATCAGTTGTTCCTTGGCACTCCTTGGAGCCGCAGTATGGACTGGTGGCAGCAACTCAAGCACGATCCAAACGCTCGACTGCTCGGCTGCCCGAGCTGCCCCCAGCAGCGAAACAGCTGCAACGGCAACTGCCAATCTCCCGGATCCAGTTCCAGGACCGCCAAACATGCGTGGCTGCTGATCTCGTCCAAAGGACTCCGGACAACCTATCAACAGCACGGGAAGCAACAGAAAACGAAGCCATCATGTAGACAGTGTTTACAATCACAAATACTCACATTTAATCAGAGTTATATATAGATATGTGTAATCCCATATAATCACATATAGTCACATATAATAGTAACAAAGGATCACATATAGTCATATATAGTTTCAAATAACCACATATAGCCACATATAGTTGTAGTTACATATAATCACATGCAATCACATATAATCACGCATGATTATACAACCAGATATGTGTGTATATATATATATAGTGACGTATAATCGCATAAAACCACATATATTCACATATATATATAGAGATATATATAGAGAGCGAGAAAGATGATTAATAATACATATATATATATACATAATTAGTAATATAGTATAATATAATATAATACAATACAAGACAAGATATTATAATATTATATAATATTATGATATTATATTATATTATACTAGATTCTATTAAATAAATGTTCCATAGTATCAGTAAATATATATATATATAACATTATTATGTGTATATATATGCATATATATATATATACTGTATATGCATCTATGAATTTATATTGTTAAAATATATATATATAATATGATATGATGTAATATGATATAATATGGTAAACTAGGACAAATTTTAATACAATACAATGTAATATATTTTTATGTAGTACAATTTAATGTAATACAATACAATATAATATAATTCAATAAAAGAATAATATAACATCATATGATATAATATAATATAATATGTGAATATATATATATATATATATTACAGCAAAAGATATTATATATATACATATATTACATAAAAACAAATATTATGATAAATAATGATATGTATATATATATATATATATACATATTGTAATATTACATATATCTTATTACATATGTATATTATACTATATATATGTATGTATATATTACTCTATATATATGTATAGTTTTATGTAGTCACAACCAATTATATATAAGCAATATTAAGCAATTAAATGTAATCACCACAATCGCAACCATGACCATGACGACAACCATGCCAAAAACCGACTAGTTCTATTCCTAGCTCTTCTTGCCTTTGCTACAGACACTAGTCCTGTGCACCCCGTGGAACAGGGCGACTTCCACCTTTGTTGGCTCTACAATGCACAAGCAGAGCTTTGCTTAGTAAATCTCTCGGTCACTACAATTCCCAACTCATGATGGTATGACCGTCCTCAACACGGGTATAAGATGGCACAGTATGGTCCAACTTTTCTCCATGCTATCCATGGCACATGCATCTGGGAGAAGTGCAGGGAGATCTGCCATGGGGATCTGATCCCAAAGATCTCTGCTCGTCCTGGCACCGGACCGAGGCTCAAAGCTGTTCTCCACACATCCACTGTGGCTGCCACAGCAGCACTGCGGCTGGCGTCAGTGGCTTGCAAACATCTCTGAGGCATACCTTGGTCGCATCAAATCTATGACAAAGCGGACACGTGGAAAATTGTCTGAAACTTGATCCAACATCCAAACGAATAGGTTCTGCGGCCAGATGCTGTTCAAAAGCTGCAGGGCTGTGATCCAAAGTCGAGCATTGCGCAATGAGGAAATGGCACTGCCAAAGCTGACCTTGGCCGTTGAAAGTTTGGGAAGCCGCATCTGTGGCAGAAGTTCAAAGTGTGCAAACTTCCAGCGGTATGTGGAAATGGGTCAAAACCCTGGTACCGTGGTGAACATCAAGACAAGTGGCAAATAGATTGTGATCCGCAAAATATTACGTCATACCATCTCTACACCATGCAACCTCCAAAAGGCGATTGGAGTAGTAGAGAGAATGATGAACAAGCACCCACCAAAACATGATTGAATCAATCTTGGGGCCAATTTTCAGACAAACCCCTTATGTATTCGGACAAGAACATGCCAATACAAACCACTTGCCAAGCAACATCATTAATGCCGAGTTCTTTTGAGATCATCAGGGACAATGTGAGAAAGGCCACTTGCCAGTCCTGGGATGCTGCCCGGAAAAAGGCCGTGAATTTTGGAGGATGGCATAGATAGGATCGCTAGGATAGATAGGATAGATATGATACATCGATGGATGGACAGACGGATAGACAGATGGATAGATAGGATAGATCGATAGATGGATGGACAGATGGATAGATAGGATGGATAGATGCAAATATATACCGCTTAGGATATCCACACGAAATAAGGTGGTTCCGGCCATCCTCCAAGCACTTAAGTTGAAAAGAGCTGTGGCTCAGAACTTTGTCGACAGCTGAAAATGCTCAGGCAGACTTTTGCAACATTTCGCTGTGCTCTTAAATTACGCAGTTTCCGGAAGAACAGAAACAGGTGAATAGCTGAACAGAAACACGTTTATCAAATCACAATTTCACCACCAGTCGGATCTCCGCCAACAAAAACAAACTTGTCTCAGTCCTACCACCCACCAACAGATCATCCCAAAAACATCCCCACAGAGGTCGGGGTCCGCTTGGATCAACCTGGATCAACTTGGCCATCGCCGGGTTTCAGCATCTTTAGCTGTAACGCTTACTGCCGTGGCTGCCGCACCAAGTGATCCAGGACCAACTGCCAAGCGCTGGTCTTTGGTGAGCTGAAGTAGAGAAAGGGCAGAATCCCAAGAGTCACCTGGGCATCCGAGGGGTCAAAATTGGGGGACCAATGGATCTACAGAAATATGCGTTAATTATATCGGGGATTTCGGATTGATATATATATATATACACAATATAAATAAATGAATGAATAAATTGAATAATATTATATATATATAATATAACTGGACATCATGGGATTTATGTAGAGGGATTTACTGTGGTTACCATTAGTTTTCATTGGCATTAAACTTGTCTAAACCATCCATTTTGGAGAATTCATGTTTTGAGCCATGCCGCCTTCTTTTCGTCTTGAGCTCATCAAGAGGGTTTGCGTGAATGAGAACAAACCCTAAAAGATCTTAAAAGCTTGAAGGAAAGAATGGCGCAAAAGCCACGGAATGAAGCCGCTTTAACACAAAGGTCTGAGGAGGTGAAATGGGTAGGTTCAGGAAACCAACAATCAAGAAGAGGAAATAAAACTTGTGACGGGTCTTGATATTCTCAAGAACTGGCTGGTCACCCACCCCGACTAGTTCACACAGGAGTTTGAGTGTGTCTTGAGTTGTCCATCGCACAGCCTGCCATGTAAACATATTTTTTGCATCGAAATTGCCCTCCTCAGCCTCTTCAGCCATGTCACAAGTCATCATGGTTGCTATGGTGCTCGCCCAGCCGAGCTGTTTCTGAATGGCCGCCCGCCACACATCACCGCCACAGACAGCAGCAAGGCTCAAGTCATCCAAGTCATCCACAGCTGGGCCAAACTGCAAGCTTTGGATCCAGCACTGAGCCTGGCCACAGGCCATTCATTGGCCACAAAAGATCACCAAGTTGGATCAAAGTTGGAGATTGGTTCAATATGAGGATCAACGCATCAACAGAAAAACATGCGAAGCAATACATTTTTCAGTCACTGTTGACGCGCCTTTTCACGCACATTCTCTTGGTCTATCAACAAATACTTCCACTCTTCACAACATCTGCCAATAGTGTAGGCACAGCCACATTTTTTTGCGTTTCGTGACTTTAGTGTATTCTTCCAGTAGCTGGCCTTGGTACTGCCATTCATCGCTGCACAGATGGCCATCTCATCTGGCCGGATCTTGATTAGCTGCTGCTGCCGCAAAAAATCGTAGCTTCTTGCCCACATCAGGGCACGGCTGCATGAGCTCAAGATAGGCATGCGAGATCTCCAGTCCAGAACTACTCTCTTCTGAGTCATGCTGCTGAAGCACCGAACGACCATACCCCATGCCACAGCTGCCGCCATAGCTTTGAGGCTCGCATTGAAAGCAAGGCTATCTGCTTCACGACCCAGTGTTCCCATGAGATGATGGGCCTCGCGAATGGGAAAGAAACACATTTCAGGCAACTTAATTTCATTGAATTTCGAGGTACCTACTCCCCATGGTTTTCTCCTGCAAAAATATCATCAGAATCCCACCAACTTTGAAACACTCTGAAAGCAACCTTCCAGTGCCACCAGCTGCCAAGGTGCCTGTTTCCAGCTGGGAGTTTCCTGCCCCACGGTCTCAGCTTTGCTGGACAGCTGCAGCGCTCGACTCCAGGCGTGGGCGGATGCCAAGCAAGTCGCCACTGTATCGAAGCCTCGGTGGAGATATGAGATATGCCAAGCAAGCTGTGAAATTTTCAATGGATGATGAATCATGATGAATCATGATGAATGATAATCATCATGACATGGATCATGGATGATCAGGGATGATCGAATAAACAACCCCAATAAACAACTCTCATTTGGAGGGTTTGGCCATGGCACATTCGCTGGCCACTGTGCAACACCTATCTCTCTCAAGATCGCTTTCTCCAAAAGTTCATAGTTGTCTAAAAATTGTCTACATGCTAAAATCTGAATTATGACCCATTACCAAACCACTGACCACCTGAGAAGGGCGGGACGAAAGCCAGCCCCCGCGGCTTGCAGCGGCAAGGACAGCACGAGTTTACGTATGTATGTATATAATGTATACATGTAGATGTGTATGTATGAGTGTAAACTATGAGGAGGATATACTATGGTACTCAACAAAGCTAATACACCACAACAAAAGGCACAAAACAAGAAAACAAAGAACGCTGTCTCCCTTTGAACGTGAGTCCTCGTATTTAAAAAAAAACACAGGGGGAATCAGGTTTAACATGTGACACAGTCAGTGTCTGTGACTATTTTGTTTACGCCATTGTCACATCCAAAAGAGCATCCAAACTCTTGGAGTGACACTCTTCACACTCTTGGTACGACATGTCACCGTTATCGCCAAGCATTATTAAGGTAAAAAACTACCAGTTAGACCATTAACGATTAACCACTAACCATTGTTCTACCCCTATGGTAAGACACTCTCAGTGAGACATTCTTACAAGGACACTCTTGGAGCGACATTCTTAGTAAGACACTCTTAGTGAGACACTCTTGGAATAACACCCTTGGTAAGCCACTCCTGTAATCATGATACACCTGACCCCCCGCTCTTTTGCCCGTTCCCCCACCCAATTCCGGCCTCCCCCTTCCAAAAGGGAGCACTTCTGGAGCCCCCACCCCCACACCCCTAGATTAGCTTCGCCATAGCTTCGCCTTATACAGACCCTGCAGCCTAAGCATTCGGCTGGCTTTCGTAATATACTAATCACGACGAATCATTTTCATACTGACCACACTAATCCACACTAAGGACCATAAACAGAGCTCCCCACATCCAACCCAACCCATCCCAACCCATCCAAGGCATCCCAGGCACTGATCTCATCCGGTCGTCCCCACCTCCGCATGCCCCGCAGCAATCCCAGGACGCCACGCCAGGGCGCGATCTGTGCGGAGCCCAGGGCGTTGAAGCTGATCTCGTTGGGCGACGTCGCTGACCTCAGCGAAACCTTTGGTTCTAGCTGCTGGGATCATAATCAGGAAAATAATCGAACTAAATGGGGGAACTGTCCATCGAGAAAAAAATGGTGATGGAAAATGTTGCAGATGGCTTCTATCAAAATGACCTTCAAATGACCTTCAAATGACCTTCTGGCCAAGAAGGTCACGGACAAAATGACGCTTCAAGATGCAAATGAAGGAAATGTGAATGTTCCCAGGTACCATGTTTTACCTCTATTTACACGCATTTTATGTTCAGAAACTTGAAGCACAGCAACTGAGCACAATGCGCATCTTTTCCTAGCTGAAACTTGGGAAAATCGACCTATCTGGAACTGCTGTTCCACTGGGTGGCTGCATGCATGTTCCGTTGTGTCTTAAGTTTCAACCCTCCTAAGCCGTGACCCTCCAAACCACTGTAGTAGGGATACAACATTCAAGTTGTACATGACCATGATTTCCACTTCCCTTTGTCGCAAGCCAAGAAGCTGTACCATCTGCTCCAGGAAGCTCCAGCCTAGCTGCCATCGCAAACGCAGACTCGAGATTACTGCATTGCAGCAAATGCGCGAGGCCCCAGCCCCATTGGCCAAATGGGTACAGGTCAGGAGTTCCTGTGGGAGCCAAGCAACAAGCAACACCAAACTTCACTACACGTGGCCCAAACTACAGTATCATGAGCGCAAGTTTATCATTGGACTAACAATCAAAAAAAAATCATGCGCCAATTTCCTGATCCACAAGGCTTGAACCAAGATTCCAAGGCCCAACTCCAAGAACTTCGCTTCTTACACGCATTGATGCAAGCACCCAATACCACAACATCTGCTTGTAGTCTCGCAATCTTCAACTCCTCCAGCAAACGGAGAGAGTCCGGCCAAGGTGAACGACCACAGATTCCTCAACTGGCAACGCAGGCGCTCTGTTGTGTTAAACTGATAACTTCGATATCAATCAGAACAAGAACAGATCAAAACAATTTATTGAACATGCTGAGGCAAAAACGATCATACCAACTGGTAAATGCAAAGCAACTTCAAAACTCTCTCTCTCTCTCTTTCTGAGCACAACCCAAGATGCGCGAGGCATCGAATTTGTTCAGCATGTCTCATCTGCAGACTCACTCTTGGCGATTCTTCAAATACGTTGGCAAATCTTCTCTCAGACAACGTTGAGCACATCATCTCGAGAATCACAGCCATGCACAAAAGGTTTGGCCAGAGGAAACTGTCTTGGCTCGCCTCGAGCTAGCAGACTCCGTCTCCAAAGCCAGGAGCACTTGAGCCACACCGAGACATGGGAACAACATGGAAGCCTTAGGTCAGCACACCGGCATCCTACCCATGAGCAGTGATCAAAGTAATTGCCCCGAACTCGCACATGACAATCATGATAGTTCTGTTTGAAGACTCTGCTGCACACAAAAACTGTGGCTTGGGGAATTCTTGCTTGCGCAGTAACGCATCATTTGCCATGTATGAGTCGCTCATCTCTTTTCCATCAGGACCATCAGCCACAAAGAGTAACGTATCCATCCTGGCAGAATCTGGAGTCCAAGAAAGCTAGAAGCGAGGGAAAAAAAAAACAGTAGCAAAACCATAAGGAGCAAAAACAGTAGCACATATATATTAGTAGCACAATGGAGTGGGTTTGAATTCTATAGGTCCAAAGGGATGTCCGCCATTCGGTGAGAAGGGTGGTAACGAGCTCCAGTTGAAACAAATGCGAGCAACTGCAGCAATGAATTTAAAATGTGAAACCTTGTAAGACTGAGCTAGTCTCAACTTTTTTTTTGCACACCAAGTGCAAAAAACGAGGTGCACCCTCAGATTCCGCTCCAGTAATCCAATCTGCCAATGCAAGGAACATCCCCTAATTATAGAATCGTTCTTCATATCCCGCCCTCATTGCTGATCTTCCATGATCTTCCCATCAGAGAAAGAAAATGAAAACCATTAAAACATATTAAAACTTGGTAGTCTCGACCCATCAGAATTTCCCAGCCGGGCCAAGGATGAAACAGCCAGGTCCGGACCCATCCGGAGCCCCTGCTTCCCACATCTTCCCACAGATCCACCTCCTCTCTGTGGAAGTTATCTGGCAGGCCCCTGCAGAGCCAGGCCATGCTGCGGCTGCACCTTGGGGCGAACTTCTAAGCGTCCCAACGGAGAACTAAAGTGTTGAACAGTTTGCTGATGACCTGTGTGAACAAAAGTGGTGTTGTGTTGATAACAAAAGTGAACAAACTAAACTCATAGACTCATAGACAGTTGTTGTTTTTTCGTGTTGAAACTTGTCGTCTTTGCTGGGCCGCCTTCGAAGCAATAGGAAATAGCCACAGCCAAGGAGGGCACCTGCCATAGCACCAGAAAAGACCTCGTGCGACGCGTGCGCAAAGATCACAAGGTGGACAAGAGACTGACAAGAGATAAGACAAATAATAAGTTTCTGTGAAATGCATGCAAATGCCTCATCAATTCGCGTTGTTTGGCCTGTACACATGATTTTCAAACTCAAGAGAGGATGTCGAAAACCGAAGGGTTCGAGGCATCCAGCATGGCAAAACCACCTGGTCATATTTTTTAGCAAGTCATCTGAGTACGGATCAGTCGGATCAGTTCACCCAAAGGCTCCCCTGGTTAAAACACCGCGCCTGGGTAGTGGTATGATCGTGGAGGTGGACTTTGGCCCAAAGGACTGGGAGGTGGATTCCCATGACCTGGGACGAATCGAGGCTCTCAGTCAAGAGTGCTGAAGGACTGATCCAGTCATGAAAATACATTAGCAGTGTTGTAGACTATAAAAAACATTGGTTCCATAGTGATTAGTAACAAATATGGAACCAATAGTAATACCGCAATATACCCGCAATACCGTGTACTAACTGTTGGCAAAGGCAAAAAACAGCACATAGCCCAGCTGCGAGGAGAATCACCATGACTCCCTTCCTCAGATGGTCAAAACCCTGGGCATCAAAAATAGCTGGTAAATGATTGTCAAAGGATGTTTATCCCAATGAGTCAAAATATCTTACTGTATAATAGGTATTGACTTATTGACTCATCCCCATATTCCCTCAGCACATGTCATGTGCTTGTAAGTGCATAGTTGGGCTCATGGAATTGTACTGGAGCAGGAAACCACGCTGACATGCTGGTGATTCAGGGATGGGTTGATCGCAGGACAGCCAGGGACAGATTCCATCAGCACCTCTTAGCAAGTCAAGGGTCGAGTGCTGCAGTCTTTGTGCAGACTCGCAAGATATCCAGCACGTCAATGACGTGCAAATCACCTCATATGCAAAGGTTGACACACAGAAGGGTCGTTGTTGTTTCATTGGATGTTTTAATGACTTGGAACAAATTGTCGCAATGAACTTCTCATTCTGATCCCGAAGCAGCTGTGGGAGGCTGAAAGCTGTTGATTGTGTCAACCAGCAATACGCTTCCAAAAACAAAGGGAACTATATAATTCAGTCTGTCCACTCTTTGTGGGCTTCTGCCTCCGCCACCGAAACTACCGCCACCACCAAACGAAAGACCAAAACCAACCACATCAGCACAAAATTGTAATCGCAATCATGTCTTTATCTTCCTTCCGTCTCCTCCTCATCATCAGCATCACCACCATCATCAGCCTTGCCGTCTTCATGGTCATCATGGTAGCTTGGTCTTTCCATGTCTTTCCGGTCCAGATTCATTCCAGTCACTGCATGACCACTGGGCATTCCGCAGGAAGTGAGGCAGCTCTCCTTCGGCCGTGGCTGCTGGATCAAATTCTGCAGCACCACGATCCTGAAGCCATGGCAGTATGAAACCATCTTACTTTCCAGGCCAACTTAACATCCATACATCATGTCATATCATGTCATCTTATTAAATCCATTCAAATCCGTACATTGCTTCACTATGGCAATGGCATAGATGAATGTTGGAGCCGTTGGAGATTTGCAGCTGAGAATCACCAAGTTATCCAGGAAGATCAGCAGCCCCAGAAAGACTTCCCGCAGGCCACAGCAAAGGAGGAGGGCTGTGAACCAAAGCAGGGACCAGTCGAAGGGCAAGGTGCAAAACAGAGCGGCACACCTCGGAGGAAGCCAAATGCCACGTGTCCAACATGTAAAACATGTAAAAAATCCAAGGCAAAAGAAGACTTCCTCTGGTCATGCCACATTTCCTTGTCTTTTACCCATGTTGATTCGCTTGTGACAATCTCTCAGTCTGCGGAAGCAAACCCAGCTTTGCCAAAGGCCCGCGTGAGTATGCATGTCTGCTCAAATTTCCAGTGCTATTCGTATTCGAACATTTGTCATCAGTTAATCCAAAGCTGGTTGCTCTGCTTCCTAGCATCAAGAGGAGAACATGGGCACAGCGCCCCCAAGATCTAAGATTCTAGCACGTCACCACTGACAAGATATGCAGGCTTGGACATGGATATATCGGGCAAAAAAAGAACTGCAGTCCAAACAGAGTGGAGGAGGTTTATGCTGCAACTACATTCAATACACGCCAACTGTTAAAGTATTTCTCAGCATTCCTAATCATTCCGAAGCATTCCGAGAAGATATGTCAGCCCAGTGACACATCAGCCCAGGAGACTTGCTCCGGTAGGGTGAAGTCAGAGGCTGGCAGCGGCACCTGAAAGTTTGCGTCGCTTGGACGCTGGATGGTGGAATTCACCAGCAAAAACCATTGGCCCTTGATGCATAAGAGCAGAAATATGCAAAAATCAAGCTGTACATAATGTAAACAGATTATGCTCTATCATAATATTATATACTGTGTATGTATATATATATACAGCAAATACATCTAGATCCGGTACTCGTGAAGTATACTGAAGGCACCATCATTCTAGAATTCTGATGTCTGTGACTTTGGGGAGCCAAGAAAACCAAAGGCTTCTCGGGCTTTCCAATCACTTTCCAGTGAATATCCTCAAGCTTCAACTGCTTCAACTATGATCAAGCACAACAAACATATAGAAACAGTGTCTCAATTCTTAATCGTGTAGCTGCGACCTACAGTGAAATCATGTGAAATCTGAACAAGCGTGCTTTGTTTCGTCCCTGAAGGTGGCGCACCGGAAATCCATAGGGACAGGGCAAATGTCTTTGGCTCCAAGAGGGAACGCAAGCGCCCAAAACCTCCCACGAACCCATCATGCCATTGCTAGTGATAGGGTCCAGAGAGTGCTAGTAGCCATCGTACTATGCACACAATATGTGTTTTGTATTGTTTTGTCGCTTGTAGTTGGCTCCAAAATGCCGGAAATCAATCTGGCTTCGTGTGTCATCAGGCTGCTGGACAATGATCAAGAAGCGCCACTACACAATACTGTGCACTACATAGAAATACATGAATACGTGGACTAGGTTCACTTTTTCTGCAACTCACTGAATCAACTTAGACTCAGAATATTACATACATTGATTCCACGCCATCCTGCTCGTTTGGGTACTCCTTCAACTTGTGTTTCTGTGTGAGACTTCCGATCAGTCGACATCTGCCGAATTGATGCGGTCAGGCAGTTTGAGCAACAAAACCTTTGGATGCCAAGCTTAGTTGCAGTGATGCTACGCATGCAGCACGATCTCTTCTCAACACCACAAGTCTCCGAACGAGCCAAAGGCATGCATGGGACTCCGATATGCACTGAGTTCAGCGGCTGGGCTCTTTTCCATCCGCAGCGTACCACCGTCATCCCGTAATCTCGAACAGAGAGGGGCCCTCCTCGCGCATCTGAAAGCCCACCTGGCCATTTTTGACGGATCAGCCACTGAAATTTATTGAAATTTAGCCATTCAAATCTCCAAAAGTCAGGGAAACGGATGAAGACTGGTGGGTTGATCCGATGTTGCGATATGTTGCGATCTTCACCGTCCCAACTTCAACCCTTTTGCCCAGCTTCAAAAAAAGGACCGGCCTTGAAAGGCAACTTTCGACTACCTGCCTTCAGGGCCATCCTTGCCAGCTCCTTTTCCCACCACAAACCCCGAAAAGGAATCTATGATAATCTATGCCACTGAGTCCCTATTCGGAATCTTACATTTGTAAGATCCGGTCAAGTTCAGTTGTGTAACTTTCCTCAAGTGACTCCCTATACTCCCTTTCGAAACAGTTTTATGCGAGGATGATGGCCTAGAGACCTTCTTACAGCTCCTGAGGGACCCAACTTCAGCAAAAATCCTCCTCCAAGTCTTCCTTGGACTGAATGTATCTTTCAATTATTAACACCACAAGACGAACATGGCAAATTGTATCAAACCTGCCCATGCACCCTGGGAAAATTTGAGTTGCAAAACTTCGAGAACTGTTCTTTGCGCGTAACAAATGCCACCTGCCGTGTCCCCCGGTCCGGTTTTGGCTCCTCTGACTCCACGTCGAGCTCAAAGATGACCACCCCAGGTTTGAGTGCGGCCACCCAGTACTCAAATTTGCCCTGTGTGGAGATCAGCAAAAGAACTTCAGGCTCGAAGATGAATAAGACACTTCACTTGATCATAAGAACTGTTGACAAAAGCCTGTTTGATGCCTCTGGCTTTGAGCACAAGAAACCCTGTTTGAGTTGACTGCACTCAATAAGCCTGTTTAAAGGCAAACAAGAGAAAGATCCTTCATCAGAGCCCTTAAATGCCTTGCTGGCACCGATCCGGCTATCAGCGATCCTGGGACGCTTCGCAGTTGGTGGTGCCGTTGGTACAGCAATTAAATATTATTTAAATATCATATTGCACTTGACATTCCTTGATAGGATGCCCACCACAAATTCCACACCGACACATCGAACCCCTGTAGTCTCCTTTGGGAAACAGCGTTGTGCGGGTAGACGCGCAAGTACACCTCAGCCAAACAACCAGGGCTCCCTCTTGATCTCCACCTTTTCAACACCGGGTATGGGTCAAGAAAATGCTACCTTGTTTTTACCTCAAAATAGCCGGTTGCTTTGGATGCGTCTTCCCCCAATTCGGATAGGAAAATCAATAAGGTCTTGATCCCCATCATATCCCCATGTGTGGCAAATGATATCCCCGTTTTTGGACGGTGAAATCGTGTTAAATCCCTCATAATCACAATAACAACAACCCCTTCCCAAGTGAGCAGTGTTCAAAATCCCTCTGTCATATCTTTGTACTGGTTGGTTCAAAGGGATTTCTCCTTGTGTGATTGTGTGTGCAATAAACCAGGCATGTTAACCACCCTATATATCATAACTACAACTGCTCACGGTTCAAGTCCGTGTACTCTGCTCCTTCTGTAAATTGCTCCTTCCCCTTGATCCGAACCTTGGCACTTCGGTTGGTGGCTGCGACAATCTCACGTCGTGCCTCCTGCACAGTTCAGCGCTCCGTTGGGTGAATTCTTCTCTGCAAAAGAGGCAGTTCTCCAAAGCACCTGAAGGGACTAAAACAATTTGTCAAAGTAGTAGCAACGCAATTAGCCGATGCACAATTAAAATGAAACATGTTTTTTAGAATCTTTCAGGTACCTGAAACACGGCAGGTGGCCAGAAAACGTCCTCCAGTTGGTAGCTGGTGACCCAGCAGAGTTCTTTGGCCTCGGTGCGGCATCGGCAGCATCTCAGCGCATTCCATCAGCCTTGGCCGCAGCGAAGTGCTCAGGATGAAGCCATGAGGGCATACTTCGCGAAGTACGGCCTGCTCCTTCTGGGGTCATCATCTGGATACCTGGGACTGACGGGGTTGTGATGGAGTGAACTGGGAACCAAGAGATCAAATGATTCAAGTTGGCTCTCAATTCTGACATATCCCAACTAGCCTTGTGTGGTCCTTCTCGGGCCGAATGCGAGGTTTGAAAGGTCTCTTCCACCTGTTCAGATCAGGTGGCCACAAAGGAAGCCACCAACAACGATGACATGACTTGGATGCATTCAGCCTATGAAAACATCTGACACTAATCCATGTGATTCCCTTCAAAAAGCAGCCATACGAAGTGCACAAGTTGCAGGCCATTCTTTGGGTATATTATTTTAAGTATAAAGCGATAGAGAGAGAGAGATATAGATAGATAGATATAGATAGATATAGATAGATATAGATAGATATAGATAGATATAGATAGATATAGATAGATATAGATAGATATAGATAGATATAGATAGATATAGATAGATATAGA